>Ga0307945_1002211_pt1 | contig 15656 bp, 15 predicted proteins | sample OrgLakmetagen228_FD_201818 | JGI IMG/M metagenome (GOLD analysis project Ga0307945, IMG submission 201818) | Saline water microbial communities from Organic Lake, Antarctica - #228 | ecosystem: Environmental > Aquatic > Non-marine Saline and Alkaline > Saline | place: Antarctica: Organic Lake...
AAGCACCACTGCTGAGACATCTGGCGCACACGCTGCTCCAGCTGCAGGGGAATTACAACGATTATCTGTGCATGCTGCATTGGTAAGTCAGCAGTGCCTGTTCACATGAAGCACCACTGTTGAAACATCTGGCGCACGCGCTGCTCCAGCTGCAGGGGAATTACAACGATTATATGTGCGTGCTGCACTGGTAAGTCAGCAGTGCATGGTCACATAAAGCACCACTGCTGAGACATCTGGCGCACACGCTGCTCCAGCTGCAGGGGAATTACAACGATTATCTGTGCATGCTGCATTGGTAAGTCAGCAGTGCCTGGTCACATGAAGCACCACTGTTGAAACATCTGGCGCACGCGCTGCTCCAGCTGCAGGGGAATTACAACGATTACATGTGCGTGCTGCACTGGTAAGTCAGCAGTGCATGGTCACATAAAGCACCACTGCTGAGACATCTGGCGCACACGCTGCTCCAGCTGCAGGGGATTTACAACCATGAATTGTGCGTGCTGCATTGGTAAGCCAGCAGTGCATGGTCACATGATGCACCCCTGCTGAAACATCTGGCGCACGTGCTGCTTCAGCTACAGGGGGTTCACAACAAGCAAATTGCTGCAAGATTGAACAAGTTGTTTTTGTTTGAGCGGTATATAAGTGACCTAACAGCGCTTGCCGACACACAGTTATTGAGGGTTCTGGTATTTATAGGGGAAAGGAGCGACTTTTGGCACCGGGTACTGTAAAAACCACTCATTGTTTATAGAGAACCCAACCAGTTATTTGTGTGTTGCCTTAAGGGTGTGGCAGCACGTGACAGCGAAGGGGTTGTGAGAAAGAAATTGAAATGCACTGCCCTATAAATACTTCAACAAGTGGAACAATTACGACCTTTTAAGTCATATTAACAACTTTTAATAAAAGCACAGAGGTCACCGGAAAAATGGTTTGGATAACATTTGGATAACACTCGGTTTGTTTGTGTGCTGTGTAGTTTGCCCTGTAATTAGCTGACAATGCGTGAATGAGTTCAAAATGATATAAGGATAACATGTGTATGGTGCATGCGTTGTGCGCTGCCAGGGACTTTAGGGAGAGAGACGGCTCTAGTTTAATGCAATACAGGAAGGGTTGACTGAAACATGTGGCACATAGGTCACAGAAAATAAACACAGAAAATGTGGCACACATGATACAAAGAAATAAAATGTGGCACACATGGTACAAAAAATCAAATGTGGCACACATGGTACAAAAAATCAAATGTGGCACACATGATACAAAGAAATAAAATGTGGCACACATGGTACAAAAAATCAAATGTGGCACACATGGTACAAAAAATAAAATGTGGCACACATGATACAAATAAATCAAATGTGGCACACAGGTCACAGAAAAAACACAGGAAAGCATACATGATAAAAAATAAAATGTGGCACACATGATACAAAGAAAATGAATTGTGGCATACATGATACAAAAAAATAAAATGTGGCACACATGACACAAAGAAAATGAATTGTGGCACACATGATACAAAAAAATAAAATGTGGCATACATGATACAAAAGAAACAATCAGGTACACAGAAAAGACCTCCGGAGTTTGACAGGCAGCGTGCCTGCCAGATGGCAAAGTAGCTAGTGAACTAGTGATGTAATTGATGTGTGTGTGTGCGTGTGTGTGCGTGTGTGTGCGTGTGTGTGTGTGTATGTGTGTGTGTGTATGTGTGTGTGTATGTATGTGTGTGTGTATGTGTGTGCCGAAGTAACAAGTGAAAGTGAATAAATATGTTTGCACCCGACCCTACCTCGGCGCGTGCGTGCTCCAGCTCGGTGGTGAGTTGCAACATCTGGTCCTTCAGGGTTTCTTGACCAGCCAGGATCTCAGCCGACCGACTACGCTCTTGGCCCAGCTCGGCCTGGAAGATGTATGAATGTGAATGTGAATGAGAATGTGCATTTACCAAAAAGAGTAATGGAAGCTTCTGGATCGGTGACAAGCCCAGACGACCGACCACGCTATTGGCTCAGCTCAACCTGAAAGATGTATGAATGTGAATGTAAATGAGAATGTGCATTTACCAAAAAGAGAAACGGAAGCTTCTGGATCAGTGACAAGCCCAGCCGTCCGATCGCGCTCCCGGCCTAGCTAGTCTGGAAGATGGTACATATAAAGTGCTATCAAACGCAGTAACGCATATAAAGTGCTGTTGAACGCAGTGACGCATGCTATTAGCATATAAAGTGCTATTGAACTCAGTAACGCAGCAAAGCAGGCAGCAAAAGCCACTTCCCGCTTTATTCAGAAGGAGGTGTGGGGACTATAGGTGCACTCACAGGTCACAGATTTGCACAGCATAAGGCGCCTGCAGTCATTTTACTTTATTCCTTTGGAGGGTATTACGGTCCTTTTCCTATTTTGTGCGAGCGGTTTTTACTGCCTGCGCAAGTATTTTTGGTCTTCCTGAGCCTTGTATGAATCATGGCACTTGACATCGAACAGCCTCAGACTGTACCCTTTTATGACAGCCTCAAACTGTACCCTTGTATTGTATCCTTTTATGAAAGCCTCAAACTGTACCCTTTTATGACAGCCTCAAACCGTGCCGTTTCATGAATCATGGCACTTGACACCAAACAGCCTCAAACTGTACCCTTCGAGGCTCAAATCCAACAGAGCAAACTACCTGCAGGTCTTCTGCACGCTTCAAAGCATACTCTGCTGCAGCGCGCGCCGCGATGGACTGCGAGCGATCGAGGAGCCATTACACAAATCTGTTTTCTAGTCAGGTGGGCAGACTCCACGAACGGTGCATTGTAAGGATGGATTATGATTGTACGTATTGCACTACACATCCCAAGGCTTATGTGTTTACATTTCCATACATGATGTGCGTGCCGTGACATTGTGAATCGTGGCTGACCCTACAAGCAAAACGTGTACAGACATCAAGCCAGCATGCTTGTGAAGGCGTTAATGCATCAAGTTGTGATACGTAACGTTCTAGATAGTTTCGGTGATTAAATAGAAAAGGATGATATGAAAAGGACCACCACCACCACCACCACCACCACCACCGTCAACAGCTTGCAGCTAGATGAGTAGGGTTGGCCACAACTGTACATATGCACCGTATACGACCGTATATTTAGTGATTTCCCTGCCAAAATTTCCATATATACAATATACACTGTTCTGGTAAACCCTATACATAGGTATCCCTTCCAAGACGCAAACACAGCTGTGCATGCTCATTGTACTGACGCCACTCCTGCTTGTGAATGCATTCCGCCAAACACAGCTATACATGCTCACTTTACCGACACCAATTGGTTCCTGCTTAGAAACTTATTCCGCTAAACACAGCTGTGCATGCTCACTTTTGCCGACACCACACCTGCTTGGAAACTTGTTCCGCTATACACAACTGTGCATGCTCATTGTACTGACGCCATTTCTGCTTGTGAATGCATTCTGCCAAACACAGCTTTACATGCTCACTTTACCGACACCAATTGGTTCCTGTCTAGAAACTTGTTTCGCTGAAACACAGCTGCGCATGCTCACTTTTGCCGACACCACACCTGCTTGGAAACTTGTTCCGCTTAACACAGCTGTGCATGCTCACTTTACCGACACCAATCCTGCTTGGAAACTTGTTCCGCTAAACACAGCTTCGCATGCTCACTTTACTGACGCCATTTCTGACAGTGAATGCGTTTTGCTAACACAGCTGTGCATGCTCACTTTGGCCGACGCAACACCTGCTTGAAAACTTGTTCCGCTAAACACAGCTGTGCATGCTTACTTTTGCCGACGCCACACCTGCTTGGAAACTTGTTCCGCTAAACACAATTGTGCATGCTCACTTTACCGACACCAATCCTGCTTGGAAACTTGTTCCGCTAAACACAGCTGTGCATGCTCACTTTACTGACGCCATTTCTGACAGTGAATGCGTTTTGCTAACACAGCTACGCATGCTCACTTTACCGACATCAATCCCGCTTGGAAACTTGTTCTGCTAAACACAGCTGTGCATGCTTACTTTTGCCGACGCCACACCTGCTTGTGAATGCGTTCCACTTCCCCCTCTGTGCGTTTGCCTCCCTCTTGTCGAGCAGCTTCTGCCTGCCTTCCTTGCTCAAGCTGCTGCCTAGCCACTTCCAAGCTGTTCAGCTTTTCTTCTTCAAGCGCCTGCGGGTGGGTGCATCACAAATATAATGTTTGTACTTGGCAAATAGCCTAGATCTGGCTATAGCCTAGATCTGGCTATAATACCCTAGCCAGGCTATAATAGCCTAGATCTGGCTAATACTCTAGCCAGGCTATAATAGCCTAGATCTAGCTAATAGCCTAGCCAGGCTATAATAGCCTAGATCTGGCTAATAGCCTAGATTGGTGTATGCAGAATATTCTTTGGCTGAAAATCTCACACACACGTGCACACACACATATACCCGCAAGAACACACAACACTCACCAATTTGTTTAGTGGTATGATGCCTCTTACCCCAGTAACACACACACACAAACACACACACACACGTGCACACACACATATACCCACAAGCACACACAACACTCACCAATTTGTTTAGTGGTATGATGCCTCTTACCCCAGTAGCCTCTCCTCACAAAGGATACACAAAACAGTCGCACACAAACCGTGCTGACGGCTTAGTTAAAAAGGTAACAATGTCGTAAGCACCGGCAGATCTGAGCCTCAAGATTAAGGATCCTGTTGAGATCAAAAGGATCATGTTCAGACGATTGACGACAAAGCACTTGGGCTAACCCCTCCCTAAGAAAAGGGCAAGCATCTTTTGTTTGTAGGCAGGCATCCTGTGTTATGTTAGTTGGCAGGCATCCTTGTTAGTATCATTAGGCATAGTTTTAGTAGGCAGGCATCCTTTATTAATATTATTATGGTAGTAGACAGGCATCCTGTGTTATGTTGGTAGGCAGGCATCCTTTGTTAGTACTATTAGACTTTTTTTTAAGGCATCCTTTGTATTATTATTGTGTTAGTAGGCAGGCATCCTTTGTTACTACTATTAGACTTTTTTAGGCATCCTTTGTTGTTATTATTGAGTTAGTAGGCAGACATCCTTTCTTGGTATACTCAGGCATAGTATTATTATGTTATCAGGCAGGCATCCTTTGTTAGCAGCTCACCCCAAATGCATCGGTTGGCCAGAACCATTTATATACGGTATAATTTATATATGGTGTAAAAAAACGATATTGTCGGTAGGGAAATCACCGCTCATACGTAGGGTTGGCCAAAACCGTATATTCACGCACTATATGACCGTATATTAGATGAAATCCCTGCTGAAAACACCGTATATATATGGTTCTGGCCAACCTTACACACAAGGTCACGTACAGTGTAAACATACATGGTTCTGGCTAAACCTACACATGTCCTTACACATGTACATTGAACATACCTACACAAACACCCTCAAATTAAGCATACATGGTTCTGGCCAACCCTACACATGTCCTTACACATGTGCATTGAACATACACACACACCCTCAAATTAAGCATACATGGTTCTGGCCAATTTTACACATACGGTCATGTACGGTGCAAATAAATATACATGGTTCTGGCCAACCCTACACATCTCCTTACACACGAGCGTTGAACATACCTACACACACACACACCCTTAAATAATGGGCAGGCCTCCTACCTGTTTTGCTACCTCGAGCTGCTGCTTTAGATCCGACACCTCCGCGGCGTGCTGGCCTTCTGCCAGGCCGCCAGCGTTTATGAGCTTCGTTACAGCCTCTTCATAGCGTGTGTGCACAGCCTCAAGCTGGCCCGTGATCTTGTGTGTGTGTGTGCGTGCCTGTATGTGTTGGTTTGTAAACGTGTATTTATTTTGCTAGCTTTGTGACAGCCTTTTCATAGCGAGTGTGCACAGCATCAAGTGGCCCACGGTCTTGTATGTGTGTGTTTGTGTGTGTGCGTGTGTGTATGCATATGCGTGTGTGCATATATGTGTATGTGCATGTGTGTGCGTGTATATGCGTGTGTGTTTGTTGGTTTGTAAACATGTGTTCATTTGCATGTGGGGGGAGAGGCTACAAGCTTGGCTGTTTGTTGAATAATACGCCCAGACTGTCAATACAAACTACAATTTGTTACTGTTCTATGTGTGCTGCTCTGCACGCACCTCTATGTGTGCTGCTCTGCATGCACCTCTATGTGTACTGCTCTGCACGCACCTCTATGCTATGTGTGCTGCTCTGCACGCACCTCTATGTGTGCTGCTCTGCATGCACCTCTATGCTATGTGTGCTGCTCTGCACGCACCTCTATGTGTGCTGCTCTGCATGCACCTCTAAGTGTGCTGCTCTGCACGCACCTCTATGTGTACTGCTCTGCACGCACCTCTATGAGTACTGCTCTGCACGCACCTCTATGTGTACTGCTCTGCACGCACCTCTATGTGTACTGCTCTGCATGCACCTCACACCTCACCCCAAATGTTTTGTGGTTGTCATAGCAGCCCATACTCACACTGACCTGCTACATCTTGCGCACGTCATGCTTACGTGCTTGTTGCTCCCTTGTTTTCATACAGTGTAATTTTAGAAGTGAATCAAATCGAATTATCAGAAGCGCACACCCACGCTCACCTGCTGCTGTCCTGCACGCATCTCCTCTCCCAACTCTGCCAAGGCAATTCAATTTCAATTCATAGCGCACACCCATGCTCACATGCTGCTGTCCTGCACGCATCTCCTCCCCCAGCTCTGCCAAGGCAGCTGTGCTGGTAGAGGCCAATGAGGCAAGCTCTTCTCTGGCCACAGCCCCCGCATCCGCCAACAGCACACGCAACTGCGGAGGATTCGTGATATGACCATTTAGGTAGGGTGTAATTTTACAAAGAGTGTCAGAGCTTGAAGCTCTTCTCGAGCCACAGCCACAGCCCCCGCATCCGCCAACAGCACACGCAACTGCGGAGGATTTGTGATATGACCATTTAGGTAGGGTGTAATTTGACAAAGAGTGTCAGAGCTGTAAGCTCTTCGCTGGCCATAGCCCCTGCATCTGCCAACAGCGCACGCGACTGCGGAGGATTTGTCACATGACCATTTATGTAGGGTATAATTTGTAATTTAATGTCAGAGCTGGAAGCTTTTCTCGAGCCACAGCCCCCGCATCCGCCAACAGCACACGCAACTGCGGAGGATTTGTGATATGACAATTTAGGTAGGGTGTAATTTGATACAGAATGTCAGAGCTGTAAGCTCCTCGCGGGCCACAGCCCCCGCATCCGCCAACAGCACACGCAACTGCGGAGGATCATTGACATGGACCTTTCAGATAGAGTGTGATCTGAAATAGGGTGTCAGAGCCTTCAGCTCCTCACGTGCTGCAGTTCTTGCAATTGCCTTTAAAAATGCCAACAGCGCACGCAGCTGTGAGCAAATGGCATGTATCATCACACTTTAAAGCGTGGATTGAAAAAGGGTGCCAGAGACCTAAGCTCCTCAAGCGCTGTTACCTTTACAAATGCCAAATGCCAACAGCGCACGCAGCTGTCAGCAAATGGTATGTATCATCACACTTTGAGGTAAGCGTGGTTCGAAAAAGGGTGTCAGAGACCCAAGCTCCTCATGCGCTGTTGCCTTTGCAATTGCCTTTAGAAATGCCAACAGCGCACGCAGCTGTCAGCAATGGTATGTATCATTACACTTTGAGGTAAGAGTGGTTCGAAAAAGGGTGTCAGAGACCCAAGCTCCTCATGTGCCGCAGCCTTTACAATTTCCAACAGCGCACGCAGCTGTTGAAAAACACTGTAGACATAAGGTAAAATTAAATTCGAGGAGTCAAGATAAAAAACGATAAGAGATGGCTTTTGGATGAAACGCACACAAAAAAACACACAGTACATGGTATAAACACAACACACCTGTGCCACCTCCCCACCGCCCTCCTCCACACAACACACTTAAACCACCTCCCCACCTCCCTCCTCCACACAACACACTTAAACCACCTCCCCACCGCCCTCCTCCACACAACACACTTAAACCACCTCCCCACCTCCCTCCTCCACACAACACACTTACACCCCACCCCCACCTCCCTTCCCCACACAACACACCTATGCCACCTCCCCACCGCCCTCCTGTACGCAATACAATTGAACCCCTCCCCATCGCCCATCGCCCACCTCCACACAACACACACACCTGTGCCACCTCCCCACAGCTCTCTTCCACCTCTACCTCCAGCCCACGCAACACGGCGGCCCACTGCCCTGGCAAGGCCTCAGCCTTCTGGGAGGTCTCCTGATGCTCGTCAGAAGCAATGGCCAATTCAATGCCAGCCTCACGCAGGCGGGCACCAAACGCGTCACGAGCCGCCTCTGCACCAGCTAATGCGTCTGCGTACGCAAAATAGATTTTATGCAGGATGAATGCGGGACATGATGCATCAAGCTAGCCTGGCATTCACTTAATGTGTTATGCGTCTGCGCACTGCAGATTGAGTGCGGGGTGTGTTGCATCAAGTGGGCCGGGTATTCACTAAATGTGTTATGCGTCTGCGCACTGCAGATTGAGTGCGGGGTGTGTTGCATCAAGCGGGCCGGGCATTCACTAAATGTGTTATGTGTTATGCGTCTGCGCACTGCAGATTGAGTGCAAGGTGTGTTGCATCAAGCGGGCCGGGCATTCACTAAATGTGTTATGTGTTATGCGTCTGCGCACTGCAGATTGAGTGCAAGATGTGCTGCATCAAGTGGGCCGGGCATTCACTAATTGTGTTGTGTTATGCGTCCGCGTACTGCAGATTGAGTGCGGGGTGTGTTGCATCAAGCGGGACGGGCATTCACTAAATGTGTTATGTGTTATGCGTCTGCGTACTGCAGATTGAGTGCGGGGTGTGTTGCATCAAGCGGGCCGGGCATTCACTAATTGTGTTATGTGTTATGCGTCCGCGTACTGCAGATTGAGTGCGGGGTGTGTTGCATCAAGCGGGACGGGCATTCACTAAATGTGTTATGTGTTATGCGTCTGCGTACTATAGATTGAGTGCGGGGTGTGTTGCATCAAGCGGGACGGGCATTCACTAATTGTGTTATGTGTTATGCGTCTGCGCACTGCAGATTGAGTGCGGGGTGTGTTGCATCAAGTGGGCTGGGTATTCACTAAATGTGTTATGCGTCTGCGTACTGCAGATTGAGTGCGAGGTGTGTTGCATCAAGCGGGACGGGCATTCACTAATTGTGTTATGTGTTATGCGTCTGCGCACTGCAGATTGAGTGCGAGGCGTGTTGCATCAAGCGGGAATTCGATAATTGTGGTATGTGTAGCCTCTGAACCAGCTAAAGCGTATGCGTAAGCAGAGTAGATTTTATGCAGACTGAGTGCAAGGCATGTTGCATCAAGCGGGCATTAATACCTTTCTTATGTGTGGCCTCTGCTTTGGTTTAATTGTCTGCGTACGCAAAGTTAGTTTTAGGCAGGATGGGTGCGAGACATATTGCATCAAGCGGGCAGTAATACCTTTTTTATGTGTGGCCTCTGCTTTGGTTAAAGCATCTGCGTACACAAAGTTAGTTTTATGCAGAATGGGTGCTGGGATTGTTGCACCAAGCAGGCATTTGGTACCTTTCTTATGTGCGGCCTCTACTTAGGTTTAATCAATTGCGTACGCAAAGTTAGTTTTAGGCAGGATGGGTGCGAGACATATTGCACCAAGCAGGCATACGCAAAGTGTGAAATGTGTAGCCTCTGCACCGGTTAAAGCATCTGCGTACGCAGAGTAAATTTTATGCAGATTGAGTGCGGGGCTTGTTGCATCAAGCAGGCATTCGATACATGTATTATGTGTAGCCTCTGCACCGGCTAAAGCATCTGTGTACGCAGAGTAGATTGTATGCAAAATGGGTGCGGGGCTTGTTGCATCAAGCAGGCATTCGATACATGTGTTATGTGTGGCCTCTGCTTTGGTCAAAGCATCTGCGTACGCAAAGTTAGTTTTATGCAGAATGGGTGCTGGGATTGTTGCACCAAGCGGGCATTCGATACCTTTCCTATGTGCGGCCTCTACTTTGGTTCAATCGTCTGCGTACGCAAAGTTAGTTTTATGCAGAATGGGTGCGGGGCATATTGCACCAAGCAGGCATACGCAAAGTGTGAAATGTGTAGCCTCTGCACCGGCTAAAGCATCTGCGTACGCAAAGTTAGTTTAGGCAGGATGGGTGCGGGGCATAATGCGTCAAGCAGGCATTCACTAAAAAGTGCTGTGTGTGTGGCTCCTGCACCAAGGCAACAGCGTTTTTTTAATGCACGCTATGCTGAAGAGCAAGAGTAGCTAGACCCATCGTGGACGTAAAAAAAACTGGGAAAGTTTGGGAGGCACGTGACGGTGCATGGAGTAAAATTAATAAAGGCTGTTATTTGAATTACTTGATACGTGAGTAATTGTAATAAAGGCCGTTTCTTGAGTCACGAGAGAGGTAAGTTATCAATAACGGCCGTTATCATTATTCGAGTCACTAGAGAGGCGAGTAAGTAAAAAAGGCCGACAAATATGTCACAAGAGACGTGATAACTACTACTTACTAAAGGCCGTTACTTCAGTCAATTAAGATTTGATGTCATGGTTTAAAGGTTACACAATGGATCGCAAAAATTGAGAGACCAGTCAACTAAGACGTGATGTCACAATTTAGAAGGTCACACAAAGGAAAACAAAAATTGAGCGACCCAAGCTGCTGCATGTGATGGAAGATGGAAGGCCTCACGTACGCTCACATGGAGTTTGGATTCAGGGTTGGCAGAGTTCACAGAGAGGTGTGCACAGAGAGTCACTGAAGCGGCTGCACGTGCTAAGGCGTGTGTGTGTGTGTGTGTGTGTGTGTGTGTGTGTGCGTGTGTGTGTGCGTGTGCGTGTGTGTGTGTTTCAAGCCAACTGTGGTACCAATCACCACAACTAGATCCACACACAGACCACTCATATTCACAGAACACGACACACAAGTAAATGCACATGCAACCAACTGATTACATGTACAAACACACACATCCACATACAGGCACACTCAGACGCACGTACAACACCCTTGCAGCCAACTCCTCGCTATTGCTGAAACTTCAAATTAAGAAGTAAGGTCTCAGCCTCGCGCAAACAAATGGCACAGGTACACATGCACATACCTTCAAGCTCACACACACGTGCAAACAGCACGCTCGTGGCATTCTCCCCCTCTGGACCCCCCCTGGCATCCTCTGCCAATGCAGCCAGCCCTTGTTTCGCGCGCGCAGCTGCCCGCTCTGCCCTAGCCACCTGCACGCGTGTGTTCAGTGTGTGTTTGTGTTGCTCATGCGTGGTGTTTGCTCTGCGTGCGCAGCTGCCCGCTCTGCCCTAGCCACCTGCACGCGTGTGTTCAGTGTGTGTTTGTGTTGATCATGTGTGGTGTTTGCTGTGCACTCCTGTGTGTGCAAGTTGCAGTAGCCGCCTGCACGTCTAATATTTATGTGTGTGTGTGTGTGTGAGTGTGTGTGTGTGTCGTATGCTCACGTGCTGCATTTTCTGTACACACAACTGCACTTGTACTACATACAATTGCACAATACATAATACATATACATATGCACTTGTAATACAATTAGTGTAGGCCACCTGCACGCATGTTGTTCAATGTGTGTGTGTATGTATGTGTGTGTGTGTGAGTGCATGAGCATATGTGTGTTGCTGGCCTGCAATGTATACTCAGACAACTATCGCACACTCGGTAAGCAAGCGGTTTTGCTTCAACTCTTCCTGCAATCTAAATCAGAACACACACACTTTCTCTCTCACACTCTCACTCTCACTCTTACACACACACACACACTCTCTCTCTCTCTCTCTCTCTCTCTCTCTCTCTCTCTCTCTCTCTCTCTCTCTCTCTCTCTCTCTCACACACACACACACACACACACACACACAATCGCACACATCCACAAGATTCAGAACAAGCCAATAAAATCAGGATGACATCACACAAGGGCATCCTTACCTCCGCCTGTAGCTGACTGACATGCACTTGCAGGGCAAGCTGCTCCGCTTCCCAAACTTTCTTAGCCTCTGCCTCGCCCTCAGCAAAGGCGAGCTCCCACCGTGCACGTCCGTGCTGGTCATCCTCCGCGCCTTCTTGCTGCACATGGTTTGTAACTTGTGTGAGTATAATTCATGTGAGTGTGCGTGCGTGTATTTGCGCGTGTGTGTATGTGTGTATACTTCAGTAACAGTGCATCGGGGAGTGATGTTTGCACGTCTAAAGCACATCGTTTTAAAGGAGAAAAAACCGCCTGAAATGCCTGGAGGAGACATGGGACAACCACTTGACAAACACACACTCAGAAATATCCATACACACATCCATACACACACATCCATAAACAGCTCTTACCTGCTGCTGCTGCTGCTGCTGCACCTCTCGCAGCTGTGCCCTCGCTGCCTCCAGCTCAGTGTGTGCAGCATCCAGATCCTTTTTCAGCTGGGCTTGGTCCGTGCCCTAGATTATAGCACACACCGCAGTGGGATAACTAAGAACTGGTCAAGTGCCTTATTTGAGGAACTCAAAGGTCATGACATTGTAGGGTTGGCCAGAGCCGAAAATACATACGTTGTGTGTACAGTATTTTTAAGGCAGGGACTTTACCAATAAGCAGGGTTGTTCAGTTCGTTTTTTTGGGAGCAAGGGTTTGATAAAGTTTGTGAAAGTTCTAGAACCCTTGAAATGTCCGATGAGAAGTAGATCTCTGATACTACGGACGTATACGGTGTAAATATACAGTTCTGGCCAACCCTACGTATTTGAAGAGCTTCAAGAAATGAAGAGTATCACCGCCCTAGAAAGAAAAAATACACTCTCTCTACTTGTGCAGATGCTGCCTCATCTGCAGCTCCTCCTTTCTAACAGCACCCTCACCACCATGAGCAATTGATTAGGGTTGGCCAGGACCGTATATATACACCGTATATGACCGTATATTTGGTGATTTCCCAGCCAGAAATACCGTATATACACCGTGTATATATGGTTCTGGCCAACCCTACAATTAATCCCAACATTTCCTACCCTAGAACACAGCACCTTGCTAACTATGCACCTCTGCGTCATATATTTCTTGCACGGATTGCAGCTCTTCTAACACAGCACTTAGCTAACTACTTGCTAACTTTGCTAACGCAGCACCTTGCTAATCACGCACCTCTGCATCATACATTTCTTGCACGGATTGCAGCTCTTCTAGGTGCGCCGCCTGCCTCATCTGCAGCTCCTCTTCGTGTGCGTCTTGGCATGCCTGCAGCTCTGCCTCCAGAAGCCCGATTCGATCTTGCAGTGCTGAGAGGTGAGCTCCACTTTCTGCCTCCTCTTGCATTGCTGCCAGCCTATGAGAGCACACGTACACACAAATGACGTGCGGATGTTTTTAGTTATGTGTGTGTCTAGGCCTACAAGATCCTGTGTGTATGTTCAGATTTATGCGTGAGTCTAGGCCTACGATATCCGGTGTGTATATTCAGAGTTAAGAGTGAATTTAGGCCTCCGAGATCCTGTGCATATGTTAAGAGTCATGCGTGAGTCTAGGCCTACAAGGTCCTGTTGGGTATTTTAAGGGTTATGTGTAGGGTTGGCCAGAACCATACATTTAAATGTATATACGGCGTACATACGGTATTTTAAGCAGGGAAATCACCATACATGCAATCATATACGGTGAAGATATACGGTTCTGGCCAACCCTCGTTATGTGTGAGTCTAGGCCTACGAGATCCGGTGTGTAATCTAAGTGGTATGTGTGAATCAAGGACTTCTAGATCCTGTGTGTGTGTGCTCAAATTTATGTGTGAGACTAGGCCTACAAGATTCTGCTGGGGACGTAGAATAGGCACGCAAAGCCTGCGAATATAGTCGGGGGAGAGAGAAGCTGATTTTGGACTGTGGCCGGGGTTGGCCAGAACTGTAATCATATACAACGTATGTGACCGTATATTTGATGATTTCCCAGCCAAAAATACCGTGCAAACACGGTATATATATATGATTCTGGCCAACCCTACACGTGCACCATGTATAGCACATGCACACACACACACACACACACACAAACACACACACACACACACATACACACACACATACACACACACACACACACATTTGAACGCAAAGATGTACAGCACGTGTAGCATGTAGACCACGCCATATGCAGCAGCAGGAGGAAAGGTTTAAAAACACACGCCATATGCACCACCAGCAGGACGTTTAAAAACACAAATACATGAGGTACCACGTGCAAACAAAAACGTGTACACACACACCTGCTGCTTGCCATGATCAGCTCTGCATGCAAGCCTTCCACCAAAGGCTTTAAATCTGAAACACACGCAAATACACACACGATACACAGTCACACACACACATAAATACATACACACGCCTACAGCGTGACATGATCAGCTCTGCATGCAAACCTGCCACCAAAAGACACATTTCAAATTACAACCACACCTGCTGCATGCCAAAGGTCAGCTCTGCATGCAAGCTTACCATCTTCAGAGACACTCACGCAAATGCACACACGTCCAAAGACACAAATACACACACACACACACGTTCAAATAAACGTACACACACATAAACACACACATATACACACAGAAACACACACACATGCTGCGTGCCATGATCAGCTCTGCATGCAAGCCTACCATCTTCAAAGACACACAAACAAACAAAAACACACACGATCAAATACACACACATACACACACACACCTGCTGCGTGCCATGATCAGCTCGGCATGCAAGCCTGCCGCCTCTTCGTCACTCCTCTGCACCGCAGCCTCACTCTCTGCAAGCTTACGCCCCCTCTCCTCCAAGGTGGCGTGCATGTCGTGTGAGTGCTGCTGCATGGCGAGCTGCGCGTCTGCCACCTGTGTGTGTGTGTGTGTGTGTGTGTGTGTGTGTGAGGGGGGGGGAATATAACAAGTACAAAAGCAGGAAGGATAAAAGGGCAGCATGCATTTTGTGTAGGGTTGGCCAGAACCATACATTTGTAGGTATATACGGTGCATACGGTATTTTTAGCAGGGAAATCACCATATACACGGCCATATACGGTACAGATATACGGTTCTGGCCAAACCTAATTTTGTGCAAATGCAGATGGTTGCACAATAAAGCGTGCGCAAGCATCTCTCACGCCCACTGCACACACATTTGAATTGGCCAGTTTCTTGTAGGCAAAGGAAGCTGGCATACAGACCCACTTGCACAATACAGCTTGCACAATACAGCTTGCACATATCAGCTTGCACAATACAGCTTGCACAATACCACCAGCTTGCACAATACAGCTTGCACATATCAGCTTGCACAATACAGCTTGCACATATCAGCTTGCACAATACAGCTTGCACACTACAGCTTGCACAATACAGCTTGCACATATCAGCTTGCACAATACAGCTTGCACAATACCACCAGCTTGCACATATCAGCTTGCACATACCAGCTTGCACAATACAGCTTGCACACTACAGCTTGCACATATCAGCTTGCACAATACAGCTTGCACAATACCACCAGCTTGCACATATCAGCTTGCACAATACCACCAGCT
>Ga0307945_1002212_pt1 | contig 15655 bp, 18 predicted proteins | sample OrgLakmetagen228_FD_201818 | JGI IMG/M metagenome (GOLD analysis project Ga0307945, IMG submission 201818) | Saline water microbial communities from Organic Lake, Antarctica - #228 | ecosystem: Environmental > Aquatic > Non-marine Saline and Alkaline > Saline | place: Antarctica: Organic Lake...
TGTTTGTGTACTAGCCTGTGTACTATTGGCAGCACAAAGATCCCACTTTTTGTGGTTGCTGCAGGACGATGGCTCAGTAACCGCAGTGGCTGAGGCAACTGCCATAGCTGTGGCCAAGTGCTACGAATTGCCACCCTACTGTAGGCCTCCTCCTCCCCCACCCTCTCCATCACCTCCCTCTCCCCCTCCTCCTTCTCCATCCCCTAATCCTTCATACTATTAGGGTGAGTTCCTGTGCGGCTGTAGTAAACGTTGCTAACATGTGTCAGAGCCAACATTAAGGAAATCAACAAGAGACAAACGGAAATTTCATGCACTAATGTCCTTTTTCCAACGCCTGCCACTTTACAGGCCAAGCACTGCATTTGGAGGAGAAGCAAGAAAAAGTTCATAGCGATCATTCACCCTCCTTATTCCGACGCACTAGCGTAGCAAGGACAGGATGACAAATAGAGAGGTGTAAAATATTACTTCAACGTATTCAAAGAACTGCCTACATCCAATTTGGGCTTGTATTTATTTATTTATTTATGAGATAACTATGTAACACGTTAACCCTCTCTGGTCGTAAGGACAATAGCAATGCTAGGCCGCTTTGGAACAATTTGCAAAGTGTGACAGCCAGAAATGCAGCAGGCATTCAATATGCTACGACTCCGCTAAGGTAGCCAATTTACAAACAAAGCGTACAAAGATTTACAAAAGCATACAAAGTTACCAAAAAAAGGCCTTTAGTCAAGAAGTGCGACAGCCTGCTCATAAAAAGCATTAGTAAATGGAGGAAAAAGCAAAGTTCTTTTGCTTGCACGCATGAAGGGCGCTTTAATGTGGTCGAAAGGCCCAATTCCCAATGGCACCTCCTATGGATGTGCTGCTCCCGGGACGTCAGATTAAGTTATCATTTGAAGCAAGCATCACTCACTCGGGTGATCAATTAGAAATAGATGGATCTCTTTGATCATCGGCAGTACCATCGAGTACAAAAAAAAGCCTGAAAGTGGAAAATTCATCCAGCAGAGGAGTGGGATGCATTGCTGTGGTCCTTGATGCTTCTATCAGTTTTCTGTCTCCCTGCCAGTGCGCTGTGTTTACCTCTGCCAGTGCTACTCATCGGACGGCTGCCACACCTCTGCTCCTTCCTGGAGCTGGGACATGCTCCTCAGACATTCTCGGTCCCAGTATATTGCCAATTAAAATGGCTAGCGAACAGCTACAATCAGTGATCATGTACGGTGCAGTGTCTCTTAAGGATTCCCCCAAACTGCTGAGGACCTCTTAGACTGCTCACATGTTGTTAAGGTAAGGTAAGGTAAGGTAAGGTTGCATCGCTATGTTGTTGTTAATGCTTTACCAATATCTAAATCCAGAAGCTATACCCTAAGGGTAAAAATGAGTGACAGGTCAAGCCTGTAGAGGAAGACAAATAGGGAACCCTGAATTGTCAACCAACTAATCATCCCAGGATTCGTTGCTGCCGCTCATTTGGCGAGACAATCACCTTCGACCCTTCCTTTCTATCAGGAGCGGACATTTTGCCGGTTACTTATTCCCCTGTAACTGCCGTTCTCAACTATACAGAATTTACAGAGTTTACAGATAAAGCCGTCAGTCAAAACGTGCGACTGCTAGGCTGCGAATGTAAAATATGTAAAATTGGTGAGGATTGTTGTTGTAGCACCAGACTTGTAGCACCTACAAAAAACCCTTGGAAAGGGAAAAAAGGCACCTGTGCGCTGTTTGTGACATTGCAGCACTGATAAAACCAGTAAAATCAAGCAAGCTTCTGCCAGCAACCGACCGCATGAAATCAAAGAGGGGGAATCATCTGTGTGTTTAGGGCACATAAAAAACATGGACTGTTGCACTGAGGATACCAAGAATAAGGGAGGCAATATTATCATACTTAAAATTCATGTGTAAGGAGCAGCACGTGCACAACGAGAGGGTCTGGAACATCAAATTTGGTCTGGTTCATTACTCTTTCAACGTTAACAACTCGCATAAGTTCTTATTCCTGATGCGTTCTCAAAATGCCCTTATCTCCTGCAACTGCCGTTCTCAAATCAAACAAGCAAGTTTTCATTCTCTGAAACGTTCTAGTTGTTTTATAGAGGCTCTAGGCTGTGAATGTTACAGACGGTAGCACCCGCATGCAAGATGCTGGAGTGGAGATCTCCTGATGCAAATCCCTAAAAGCTGTGGTAGGGAGGTGTGACTAGGCTTGACATAATGAACTCGCAGTGACTGGTGACGGTGCTAGCAAGATTTTGCAAATGCCAATTCTGCATCAGCCAGCACAGCATCTGAATGGTTGAGGTTCCATTTGGGTATAATCATGATTGAAAGGGATTAGCACGATTTGTATTGGAGCCATTATAGCCATTCCAAATTTAACAGACTCCGTTAAGGCCTGTTAGCCATCCACGATCTCAGTCAATAGAACGCAAACATGTGCTTCTGCTGTTGTTTACACTTTCCTCCTATACATGGTCTTACTCTATGTATATAGGGACCTCAAATGAGTGATTTCCGATTATTATTGTTTTAGAAGTCCTACGCCCAAGTTTGCTCCTCACAAGTTGCTCCGCACAACACAGGCTTGTGTCATACACCTGTTCACACACACACACACACACACACACACACACACACACATACACACACATTCACACACAGGAGCCTTTGCATGTTCAGCTGTGTTTATAAAGTGCTCTTTTTTGGTTTTGCAACATGCAGGTAGGTCAGGAGACTGCCTTAAGCTCTTTCAGGGATACGCAGTCCCTATTTCACCTGGTCCGCCATAGCAAAGCATCCACTGTAGGTTATCCTCAAGCGATATAACTGCTATCTGTCAGATGAGAAAATCAAGTGCCGACCATACAAATAGTTGTACAGCGACTCACTCACACACATATTGACCTAGATTTCTAGGTTGACTTTGCCAACCACGCTGTGTAGAATTTGCCTCACTGCCGGTAAATGTTACTGGGGATTAGGCAGTCTGTTGTGTGCCACTTGGAAAGGTGTGCGCCACATACAAGGTATACGCCTCACAAGACACTCAAGCGGCACAGGGCACAGTTCTGAGGGGATTGCTGTGGAACGAAATGTCTCTTCTCCCAATGATTGAAGCCGTCAGAGTCAGACTAAGCTGACAGAGATATGGAGGCTGCTGCGATGGTGCTTGTAGTCAAATGAATGGGGGCGTTTGTGTGGATGTCCTTGTATCATCAATGCTAACCAGTTGAGCACAAATGCAGGCTCTCCGGATAAAAATCAAATGTCCTGATTACCTGAGCACATCACAAAACAAATGGATGCGCTGCTCAGACTCCGTTAGACTTGCACGCCAGCAATGGATGTGATGAAGAGGATGGACGGGCATTAGTGGCTTCTGTAGAAGAAGAGGGTCGCTGTGCTGTTGAGGAAGTACCAATCTTTTGATAATAACACAGGCTGCTTGAGGCACCATCATGGGAGCAGGCCGAAGAGTAGAACAAATAAAGTATTTCTTGTTGCAGAAAGGTCAAAATGGCTATAAAAAAGAAAGTAGAAATCAGTTAGAACTTCCTTATTGCTTGAATTGAAATCAGGGCCAAACATGGCTCACAGGTTGCTAAGGGATCCAGAGCAAGATGGCTGGGAGCGATCAGATATGCCCATCGTTTGTGAGACCTGCCTCGGCCCCAACCCGTTTGTGCGCATGCAGCGGGTGCGTTCCTCCCATTTCATAAGGGAGATGAGGAGGCTAGGAGCCAGTGCTGGGCATCATGCTCCTCATTTTCTGCAGACAAGCAGAGGCACAACGCAGCCTAAACAAAGCAGCAGACATGCCCTGTCTTCGCACCTGATTACAAAGCACACCTGCCCCACACACAGATTGAATATGGTGGCACATGCCACATATCAGGGCGTCCCTACACAGTGTTCAGATGGCGGCCCGGAAGCGATGCTAGGTGCGATGAAAGAGGCAGGAATGATTCAGGGGGGAATTTTCAAGGGGTGTTTCCTGGTTCCTTGCAGTGCCACGGCAGGCCTGACCTTTGGCACACCCGTTTTATGCAGGTACAAGAAAACCATAGTATGCCAGGAGGTGGCCAAATCGAAGAACGTGTGCCAGGTGAGAGTGATGTGTTTTTGAGAGTAATTCCCAGCCCTCCCTCCCTCCCTCCCTCCTTCCTCCCCTCCTCAGCATCAGCCTGATGTTTCTAGCAGTAGAGAGTGGTGGTATGTTGGTCCGTGTGTGTAGGTGTGCCTGCTGGACCTGGAGTACAACCTCCCAGTGCAAGTGCGAGACCAGGCTCTTGGCCTCACGAACGAGGACGAACCGCAGAGCGATGTGGGGAAAGAATATCAGCTGCACCAGCGCGTGAAGGAGGGCGAGAACGGGTCCTCTTTCATGGAGGCGAAGCCTTCAGACCTGTTGCTCCGCCTGCAACGGACCACACCTTACTACAAGGTGTGTCACCTGTGCCCACCTCCTGAGTGAAATCCCCCTAAGTAATGTGGTAATGCACTAGAGGGGGAGTAGAGCTCCACCTGCACTGAAGGTGCAGCAATACAAATGAGTTAAGAGTAAACACCCCAATGACTCTCCGTCACGTTTGCTCGTGTGTATACACGTTAAGATGTGTGAATATATGTGTGTATGTTTGTGTCTGTACACGTATGTGTGTATGCCTGGATGTGTTTGTGCGTGCATGTGTGAGCTTGAGTGCATGTGCGTGCGTGCATGTGTGAGCTTGAGTGCATGTGCGTGCGTGTTAGCAGAGATGAACATGTTTGCCTTTACGTACATGCATGCACATTGTGTGCGCAAGTTCATATGCAGATGCATCTCTGTGCTGCTGGCAAACCCCACTTCTTCGTGCATGTCGTGTGCAGCGGAACATGGCCCGCGTGTGCTCTTTCTTTGCCAAGGGCACCTGCACACGAGGTGCTGAGTGCCCCTACCGCCATGAGATGCCACTAACTGGGGAACTGTCAGATCAGAACATCAAGGATAGGTGAGGATTGCCTGTCTGCAAACTTTCTCATTTAGCAGGAATGGGCTGAAGACAACCCCCCTGTTTGGCTTTCTGACGCACATTGACGAGGGTCAAGACAATTGCGTGCAAATTGAACACTTCTTGCTAGAGGATTGCCTGAAATGTATGTGGCGTTTGTTTGGGGGTATGCTTGTTTGAAGGTATGCGAGGCAGAGCAAAAGATGTACGGACATACATGCTCCAGGCACTGCGTGCACGCAGTACTCAAATAATACACAGACATAAAAGACACACACATACAGACACCATAGACTCATAAACATGCATAAGCAGCACTCCCACACCCGCAAACACACAGCACCGACCAACATGAACACGTGCATACACGCAGTGTGCATCAAGTAGTCTGACATGTGTACTCTGTAACCGTGCAGGTACTACGGCATCAACGATCCTGTGGCGAACAAGATGATGCGCAGGGCAGGGGACCTTCCCACACTAGAGCCACCTGAGGACACAAGCATCACCACTCTGTAGGTCCTACTGCTACTGCTGTTGCCACTGCTGCGCCGACACTCAGTATTGCACACTCGTTCTTGCACACTCAGTCTTGCACACTCGTTCTTGCACAGTCGCTCGTTGCTCGTACACGAATGCTCCTTAGTTTATTTTGCCAAATTGCAGCTCCTGTCGAGGTGAATTGTTTACCAAAAGTATCAGTGGTTGCCTTGTACATGTTTGCCTCACCAATCCCAGCTCTTAGTTTTGTGTGCTGTTGGTCCCGTTCACGTTGTGACTGCTTGCGCACCTACGCACGTAGCAAACAAACAGTGATGGCTCAGCAAGGCGGCGTGTCCTTCTCGTAATGCAGTTTTCGGCTTCAGATGGTGGAACCGGGCTACAGGGGACGATTTTTTGAGTTGTTTCTTTTGTTTAATGTCAAACTCCTGCGTCCAGTGTCTTTTAACTCCTGCACACGACATGCAGCTCGTGAGAGCGCTCCAACAACCCGAAAGCTGGGGCACCTCGTGAGGAAGCTGATGCACGAACCGTGTGCTTGTGCAGATTTGTCGGGGGCTCAGATATTCCTGTTAGGCTCAGGGTCCTGCAGGGCTAGCTGGCTGTGCCACGTCGTCAGCACATGCGTGTCTTGTTTAATTAGACTCGCGACACCTGAAAGTCCGTTGTTTTTGCTTGTCCTTGGACAGGTTTGTGGGGGGCTTGACAGGGGACGTCACCGAGTCAGACCTGCAAGACCACTTCTACGCTTTTGGGGAGATTGCTGCCATCCGCAAAGTGGATGCCAAGGCCTGTGCCTTCATCACCTACACCTCCAGGCATGTTTGTGTAGGCATACCTGAACCCTCTCGGGTGTTGTGTCAGTGTGCGCGCTTTGTGTCAGCTTCTTGAATAATGTGTAATGTGCCCACAACTGTTATAACCGGTCACCATGTCCTCTTCATTTAATTGTTCACAGTGTCTCAATCCCTGTCTCAATCCCTTCTGTACTTGCTCTGTTTCGAGGTTACCTTGTTCTCTTAGGTCAAGCAGCCATCCCATGTTACATGCCTTTGTGATTTTAACTAAACTTTTCTCAACTTTGTCATTGGCTTGCCGTGCAGGGCAGCAGCAGATAAGGCAGCTTCAGAGCTGTATGGCAAGCTCATCATCAAAGGCGTGCGGTTGCGGCTCTCCTGGGGCAAGCCCCAGCAGGTGTGTGTGTAAATGTGTTGTTGTGTGTGCAAATTTGTGTATTCATTCATGTCGTTTTTGCGTGATGTGTATATTCATGCGTGTGTGTATACGTGTGACAATTTTGTAAAAATCAAATTATGAGGGATGCCGCGTGTGTGATGGGCAGGTAGGTGCAACTGTGGTGAACATTATGGTCCACTGTCTGAGTAGCGTACGTTTGCAAAGGCTTGAACATCATATGGCCTGTGCTTGTGAAAAAGGATTGGGTAGGCCTTCATGAACGCAGGCCCTCACTCTATGCTGAAAGGGACACCCAATTTTTTAATGACACGTATGAGCCTTAAAAAAGCTGGCTGGCTCGGATCTCAGAAGGCGTAACAATGAGTACCGCCATCAAGCCTTGGCCTTCCCCACCCTACAAGCCTCTGGCAGCATATGCAATCGCTGCTTTATTTGTGCACACTAACCACCATGATGCTCAGCTCAATATCAAGCCAGCCCCTTTCATGCTACAGCGGCAGTGTGCTGTAAGTGTGTGCAGCTCAAATACGAGCTAGCCCCTTCACGCTACATACTTGTTGGAGTGCTACAACAATGTGCAGCCCAAGTACAAGTCAGCCCCTTCCACGCTACAGAGTTGTTGGAGTGCTGTAACTATGTGTGTGTTCTGTAACTGCAGGCACAGCCAGGCAGAGGCCCTGTGGTTGACCCCATGCAGCCTTCCACAGCAGGCACACCCGCTCAGGTGGGTGTGGGTGAGGGATAAGGGTGTGGTTGGGGATGGGTGGGTGTGGCTGTGAATGTTGGTGTGGGCGTGGGTGTGGGTGTAGTGTGGGTGCAAGCGTGGTTTTGGGTGCGCAGGTGTGGATGTTGGTACATATTTGGGGTGTGGGTGTGGGTTTGGGTGTGGGTTTGGGCGTGAGTATGTGTGCATGCATGCTATCATGTTTACTTTTGTGGTGCGTGTTTACTTTTTAACAAATTTGAATTAAGTGCGTTTGCTGATCCTAGTCCTCATGCTAATGCAAGTAAGAAAGTGCCTTCCTGAACGCCCTGCCTCTTTCAAGAAGTCTGAGTGCCGCTGAACTTACGTATGTGTTGCGTGCATCTCGGCTTTTAAGTAGGCTGACAGCGGAATGTGTCTGTAACCAACTGCACGCGTCAAATACCGTACTGCGCTTGGTTGTTTTGTGAATAAATGATTATTGATGCCCCTCACAATAAGTCAGGCTGAAAATAATAATAAATGCAGACCTCGCAAAACTTCGACTTTCCAGTGGGGACGATTCTGGGGTCCGCAAAAGACCCCATCGTTTTCAGAGGCAACCATCATCATTATGGCTGAGTTGCACCCTGAGATTCGGACGTGGTTTAGCCTTGGGAGCTTCTGAGGCTGACGCTGCCATGAGCAAGCTTGCAAGCACCTGCCGCTGACCAGCAAGTCTCTTTCCTGCCCCATTTGGACTTGGGCCAGACCCATGCTCAGCCTGTTATGGGGGTTCAAGCTTCTCCAGGAGAGAAGCATGAAGGCAGAGCTGCAGCTGTCTCAGGTGCAAACTCCTGGAGCATGGTATGCTTGCATGCAGCAGGCAGCTATCCTCCAGCAGCAACACAAGCAGCAGAAGCAGAAGCTTCCAGAGGCACCCAGAAGAAGGGAGGGGAGCCCAGTAACACCCCTAAAAGTTGCAAATTTTGCAAATTTCCCCGACTTTTGAAGGACCTCGCAGCAATGCTTGCAAAAGAATTATTTCAATTTGGCACTTCGCAAATTTTAGGTGAGGGTAAGGTTACCTCACTATATATCGCAGAATATAGGCCTCGCAATACTAAAAGCGCAGTACGGTGCGCTAAATCCTTTATTGTGACTACTTACCTTTTTTGGCCAAGAGCCTCTAGACACGTACGTGCCAACGTGCAACACCAAGCTCAGCGCTCTGCTTGTGACACGTGCACGTGTACACCTACCATCAGACTGCTCTGATCATCCTGCAGGGACAGCAGCAGCAACAGCAGCAGCAGCAGCAGCAACAACAGCAGCAGCAGCAGCAGCAGCAGGACCTGTTCCGCATGTACCCCTCGATGGCCCCCGACCAGATGGGTACCCGCATCCCTGCTGCTGGTGATAAAGAGCAGCAGCCATCAGGCAGCAAGAGGCATGCAGGGGCAGATGGGGCCGCTGCTGGTGAGCCAGGAGCTGAAGGGGGTACAGCACATAAACGGGCACGCCCTGCTCAGGTGTGTGCGTCGTGTGTTGTGTATGTATCGTGCGTGTGTGTGTCGTGCAGCCTGTTAGAGCTGTTGAAGCCCTATTTCATTTGGAGAGCTGCAAACAAAAGGGTTGATGCTGGAGTGGCAGAATGACTTTTTTTTATGGCAAGCACAAATTACCTTACACCTGCCGTGTTGAAAGCACACGACCGATAACCTACGCTGGCTGTCTTAGTGTGTGCAAGGAATGGCACATGAAGTCTGAAGAGAAACACCTGACAAATTTGCTAATTGTACGTGGCAATCAGTAGGAATCTTAGCAACTCATTTTGTTTTTCATCTGTGCCTCCAAATGACAGCTCAAAATTATGGATTGGCATGGTTGATGCTTGCTGATTTGGTAGGCACGTGCAGCCGAGAACAAAGCAGGCCAGCTTCGCTCGCCTTGTAGCTTCTACTTGTAGTGCTTCTGCTCACAGCATGAGTTGTGGCCACAGGGACTCGTGCATGGGTTTTGCCAGACCGCAAGTGGTTTCTGGAATTTGTGTAAAACAAAGCGTGATCCGAAGCTGGACAAAGACAGGTATGGACTCAAAGCCAGGGGCGCCGTCTCCGTGGTGGTTTGATGTCACCCAAGTGGACCCAAGAAAACAAAGTACCACTGTGCATGCCACACCTCCTGTGCACCCCTCTTCTTCCCGTGTGCAACATATACCCTTGCGAACTGCGCTGTGTGCCCTCGCTGCAGAGTGGGTGTCTGTTAGCGTGCCTGAGTGGCGAAAGTGCAGCGTGTACTATGTGTGGATGGATGGTGCCCATCATCCAGACAAACAGCCAGCGCGCCAAAAAGTGGTGGCCGGCCACACGCTCATATCTACCCTCTCTTGCCGTGCACGCAGGCCACCGGCGCCGCACCCTCCCCCATAATGATGACGGGGCCCCCCGGAGGAGGAGCCCCTGTAGCTGGAGGTGGTGGAGGCATGCTTTCTCCCCCCCAAATGGGTCCCCCAATGGGTTTCCAAGGAGGAATGGTCCCTCCCCCTGGTCCAGGCCCCCACGGATACGGTGCCGCCCCGCCCCTTGCTCACATGCCCCCTCCCCACATGCGGCCCCCTCCCTCCCATCCCCACCCCCACCACTTGGTAGGGGGTGCTCGCCCAGGGATGATGCCGCCGCCACAGCACGCAGGTCAGCGCGCGTGTGTGTATATAAGTTGGAATGTGAGAAGCGTGGGCGGGTAGTGTTGGTGCCTGTGTGTTTTATGTAGGCGCTTACAGCTCGTGTGTGTTGCAGGGGGTGAGAGATTGTGAGAGATTGTGGGATAGGCAATTGTTTTGAAAGTTAAGAGTAAGATGTGGGGCACATCAGAATCTAATAGGAACGAGGTGGAATCAGTTAGTTCAATCAATCTAAAAAGCATGATCAGGAGGAAAATGGAACCAATGAGAAGGGCATGCACTTTTGTTCCTGGCAATTAGAAACAGGAGCGCGACTAGGTTCCTTTGTGCACACGACGTAATTCACTTGTATCGCGCACCTTGTTGTAGGTGGACTTTGTTGTTGTGTCTCACTGGCTTGCACTAGCACACGCGTCTCCGTGTCAACGCAATCGTAGCACGAATGCAATTATAAATATGTAAATTTATGCAATATGTAATTGTGTAACAGGCCCGCCCCCCCCAGGCTTTCGTCCCATGATGCCCCCTCCTCATATGATGGGCCCCCCTCCTCCAGGCTTTGGAGGCCCTCCCCACAGGCCTCCCCCGCCTATGGGCATGATGCACCCCCCTCCAATGCAACCGCCACCTGTGGGCATGATGCGCCCCCCTCCCATGGCCATGGGTGCGTGTGTGTGGGATGTGTGTATACACCTGCATGTGATTGTCTGTGTCTGGCATTTGCCATCGCGGTAAAGGATTTCTTGACTAAGAGGCATACATGTACAAACATGCACGTACACACATACACACACAGGCTCACGGCCTCCAATGGGAATGCAGCCGCCACCTGCAAACACAGCACGACCACCAAACCCACAACAGTAGCCTCCTCACCTACCTCAACAGATACGGGCCTGCATAGAGCTTTTTCTCTACAATGCTGGTGGTGGTGGTGGCCAAGCATTTTAAGCAGGCGAAGTAGTTGGGCCAGGCATTCAACCTATTCCTCTCTGCACTAGCAGCTAGTTGCAAGCACAGTTAGTTAGGCTGGTCTTCGGAAGCCACCTCCAGATTGAAGCATGGAATTCTGCAGTGCAGGCGACAGCAGGGCTTTTGTCATCTCTGCACTTTCTTTGTAGGCTTTTAAGCTTATTGCAGATTCTTCCGTCTCGATTTTCTGCGCTTTGATCCAATTTGCCTTTGGAAAGGCATGGCTACATAGGCAGTGGAGATCACTCCCCACATGCAGAGGTGTTTCGGTACCGGAAAGCCTCCTTCATCATCGCAGACGGCAGAGGCGCTGTTCTGCAGGCCCGCATCTGACAATAGCTTGAAGATCTCATCGACTGCAGAGGTTGGGAAGGGGTCTAGTAATACTCAGACCTTGAGGTACGTACGGAGACACAAGGTCTACAAGTAAAGGCCTTCAGTCAAAGCGTGCAACTGCTAGCCTGTAGAGGTATGTGAGGATACACATCTGCACCTATCGCGGATGGGACATCGGAATGTAGGAGAACGTTACCAGCCTGGCTTACCAGGCTTACTGACTCGATTACCAAGGTAGTAAGCGGGCGGTAAGTGGCTGGGTTACCGACTTGGAAGGCGAGTAGTAAGCGATCGGTAACCGGTTTTTTCCAACTAAAATTTAAAAGAATTTAGAAGACGACCTGGTAAGCCAGCTAGCTTATTACTCGAGTAGGAACCACAGTAAGCCAGCAGTAACCCAAAGATACATGAGGTTGCTAATCCAACGGAAATTGGTAGGCAGTGTATCGCTTACTGAGTAACCGAGGTGTTTTTTGGTACTTGGAAAGCGGCCTGGTAAGCCAGCTAGCTTACTGGATCAGTAACCATAGTAAGCCAGCAGTAACCCACAGATGTGTAAGTGGCTAATCCAACGGAATTTGGTAGGCAGTGCATTGCTTACTAAGTGATCGAGGTATTTTTTGGTACTTGGAAAGCGGCCTGGTAAACCAGTTAGCTTACTGGATCAGTAACCATAGTAAGCCAGCAGTAACCTACAGACGGAATTTGGTAGGCAGCGCATCGCTTAATCAGTAGCCCACAGTTGTGTTGCGCTTCTGATCTAGTAGGACGTTAACAAGCAGGGCAGTTATCATGATAATCATGATTAAGGAGAGATGGAAAGCTGCCTAGGCAACCATGCAGTAAAAAATGGGAACGCTACAGTGACTGCGCAGCCAGCATGACTGCAGCTTTCAGAGCGGAGAGTGCACAACACTGTGATGCATACTCAGAGTACCAGGTTCTTAGACGAAGCTTTTTGAAAGCGATGAGTCAGCAGCCAATCATCTTATGCTAATGAGCTTTCCTCTTTACAAATTGCAAAAGTACGAGCACGCTTTGTTTAGGGTGTCACGCCCAATCAGTGGCAGCAACGGACGTATGCCCAATGCGACGCCCAACGTGACGTACGTACGCCCAATCAGTGGCAGCGACGTATGTACGAGTATGACAGCAGTTAGTTGGTTGACAGTTGAGAGTTTTTGTACGTCTTGTTTAATAAGCTGGATGTGCCAGTCTTATTGGTAATTTGTGGCGCCTTTGGATTAAGAAAGGCCTCCAAGGTGGAAAAAACAACTAGCAGAGGAGGGAGTTATTTGCTTCGCTGTGGTCCAAGGTAAGATCAGGTTACATCGCTATATATGCCTCAGGGGCGTTTGAGCGGAAGCTTAGAAAAAAGCCTGCAACCACGCCTAGCTGAATGCACGCATTGCATCTATGAGAAACAAGAGGAAAAGATGGGAAAAAGAAAGGATCAAGTTCGGAGAAGAAAAGGAGAGTCTCGCTAGGGAGATGGCCAAAAAAAGGAGTCCAAAGTATGACACGGAAAAGGTTTGGCCTGAGCACAGAGAGTCCTGGAGGTAGCAGTGCCAGTGCACCACAGAAGACACACCGAAGGTCGAGCCAGCAGAAACCAGAAGTGAAATAAAACAAGCGGGTCTAATAATAGGCAGGCGCAAGCCTGTGGTTCTCAATACTTCTACCAGTTCTGTATATCCACGCCTGTGCGCTCTCTGATCACTCGTGTGCGTGTGTCTACCTCTGCTAGTGATTCTCATCTATGGTCAACTGCCACCTGCTGTCCCTTCCCGGAGCTGGGGCCGTTTACTCAGACATTCTCGGTCTCATTGTGTTACAAGTTAATATGACTAGGCAAACCCATACAACAAACACGGCCCATTCTCCTCCCCCAAAGCTTTGGTACTTACCAAACCACCGTGACGCCCTTCAAGCACACGTGCATCTTCTCCATAAACTGGGAAATGCCAAAACTGAAGCAAACTACCATGCGTACTACCAGACCCTCATTAAGGACGGCACTGCCAATGGAGCCACTAGCAATGCTTACCTAGCATCATCCGATGTCCCCTTTAAGACCAAATGTATCATTATGAAATACAGAACAGGCACCTTATATAATCAAAAACATGCGGTATTGTTCAAACTCTCAACAAGTCAAACTTGCCCCCTCTGCCCACAAGTAGACAGTGCCCTGCACATCCTTTCTGGTGCCAACACACGCAAATAAGGAACATGAGCACCGAAAGGCACAACTTAGCATGCCACATGATCTTTAAGGCTATCAGCAAAACAGGCTCCTTAGGATCATGCGTTGTCTCCATGGATATAGGCAGCAACGAACGGATGATGCAGAACTTCCAAATTCCTGAAACAGTCGAAAGTATATTTGTTCCCAAATGGCTCTTCCCAACCCGCTTCCCAGATAAAGACAGATTTACCTCCAGCCGCCCAGATTTTGTGCTGGTTACTCCCTTCGCTGCAAAAACACGAAAACAACAAGCTAATGTAGGGGGGTGGGTTCTTCGAAGTGGCAGGGGGCAATTGAGGGAGACTGAGAAAACCCCAGCAGCACCGCCAGCCACCAGTAGAGCCACCAACTAACCCCAGACAGCACCGACCTAAAGACCTCAGCAAACCTCGGCGTGACATCCACCTTGTCGAGATCAAGTATTGTGAGGACACCAAACCTCAGAACCAGCTGAACGCTGCAAAAGAACAGCACAAAGATCTCTGCAACATTCTCTAAGGAGCCTCCGTTACTCTCCACATCATCCTTCTGGGTGTGGGTGGCACCATCTACAACACTCACACTCTGAAGTCTTTCAAGGAACTGGGTCTTGATTCTCAAAGAGTTGAAAAGATTGTCTCCAAGCTCCATGTGCACTCAGTGAACTTTGCTGCTAAACTTGTCCATACCAGACGTGCCCTTTCCAGTACTGTTATCAACTTTCATCAGGAGCCGATTTCAGGCCGAGCCTGCAACCCTCTTGATCCCCATTGATCTTCCCTTGCCTTATCGCGGTGGAGGAGCTTTACGGTACTCGGTACCAAAGTGGCTCCTTTTCCTTAATTGATGTGGGGAGCGGTTTTCACTGCCTGCGTAGTTTTTTTTCCTTTTTCTTACAGGTATGCCTCTGTTTTGCAGGCGGAGGGCCAGCCCAATGAGAAATGCTTTGCCTCCAACCACATATATGCACAATGGGAAACAACTGCCTCCGTTTTGCAGGAGGGCCAGCCCAATGAGAAATACTCCCCAATTCCAATTATCATTTAGATCCTGTGTGGAGGCTTTCGCATGCCAGTAGTTGTTGCGCTGAGTCTTGTACTTTGCAGTAATTTGTACGCACTACAAATCACTGCAAATTAGTAATTTGATCCGACAACGGCTTTGGAGCAATAAGGGGAATCATTCTCAACCAGTGCAAAGTTCAAAGTGGAAGAGTTTAGCCAAAATCTGGTCTCAGCTGCCTGCATATTCAGGACTCGGAATCAGGCAGGATTGGTGACAGCCTGTGCAAATGTGTGTAAAAAGTAGGTGACCAGAGCCGGCAAAATTGTCTCAGGTATTCGTGGAAAATATAGTTGAGATTTAAACTAGCAGGAAGCGTGTAAAGGATGCTGGCTATCGTATCTGCCGAAGATGCACCAGCATGCTCAAATGTAGCGTGAGCATGGCTGTTTGTGCAGCATTATTAGCTAGCTTGACACTTTGTATGGTTTCGTTTCTGCCTGTACCCTTAGAATTCACTCCGCTAGATACACCTGGGCACCAATTGACTAAGAGTCGCGTTCCTTTTTTTGTGCAACTTCTAGTACCTGTGAGATTTAAAGAGGGCCAGAGGGGTGTCAGAAGCAATCATACTAAAGAAAAAGAAAAAGACTCCGCTGGTAGTGATGACACAGCCAGCATGATTAAGGGAGGGGGTTACTTAGGTGCCCGCACCAGGCAAACAATTAAAAAGAAATTAATGTGGGTCAGGGGGGTTGTGTGCCGTAGCACTTAGAGCCAACCCTTGACTGTTGTTGCTTGTGTTGTATTGCAGTGCATACCTTGTTTTTGTTAGTGCAGATGCATGTCTGATGGAGTGTTCGTTCAGTTTATTTGTGTGTCAAAATTTTAATCTTATGGTATTCCAGATTAAGGTCTGCCAGTACGATGGCACACCTCTAGAACTTGTCACTCATTTCAAATACCTTGGATTCACTCTCACTCGTGATGGAAGTATGCACACAGCAGCTGAGAAGATGGCAGACAACTTGAGGCTCGCCATAGCTAGA
>Ga0307945_1002213_pt1 | contig 15650 bp, 10 predicted proteins | sample OrgLakmetagen228_FD_201818 | JGI IMG/M metagenome (GOLD analysis project Ga0307945, IMG submission 201818) | Saline water microbial communities from Organic Lake, Antarctica - #228 | ecosystem: Environmental > Aquatic > Non-marine Saline and Alkaline > Saline | place: Antarctica: Organic Lake...
AACCATCCTGTTCCAAAATTTGACAGCTGACCTGAACCAGTAAAATTGCAAGGGTTCCTGCGCGCATTCTCGAAGCACACACCAGTTTGCAGAAGTAGATTTAATTCCCAAAATTCTCTTTAAAAATCAGGTGTGTAGGGTTTTCTGCCGCATTGTATAGGGTGGTGTCTGGACCGCTTGCTTTAAGCTGCCTTCTGTTTGTTGGCGAAACCTGTAAACACTCGTCCAGGCTGGAAAAAATCAGTAGGAATGGTCGGAGGCAAGAGCTTCAAATGTGGCATGCGCAGTGTAACGTTCTTGCTGTGCTCCATTTAGATTTCGTCGGTCAACCATTTATTTTGCCGTAAGCCAGTCATTGGTGTCAAAGAAGAAGGCACCCTGCATATTCACACAGTCCAAATCTGATCCTACCTGCTGTACTTGGGGATGCGATATGGGATATGGCTCCTCACGTCCGCAATCCATGTTATAGTTGGTACCATGATTCGTCGTGACATGCTCACAGGCCATGGATGGCAGCATGAACATGGAAACCAGCCTTGATGAGCGGCTCAAGGCCATAAACTGCAAGCCAGACGACGTGCGCCGCTTCGTGAAGGCAAACCCACCTCAGAACCGTCTCACTCCGGTGCGCCTTGTTAATTTGTGCCTTGCTTATGACTAAGAGGGCAAGAAATTATGCTTCCGCCTCAAGCCTACCTCCTCAAACGCGGTTCTCAAACTCGTTTAAGTGGGTTGTGTGCCAAATGCATGTATGCGTGAGTCGTGGCCACCAACCTGTTGATGCTCCTCTTTCCTTTCTTTTGAGAAAGTGCTTCATCCTTATGAGTACTTTTCTTGAATGGATGGTGTGCCTTAATTCTTGTACTCTCAATTTCATGCCCCTTACCCCTTAGAAGGCTTAGAAAATGAAAGAAAAAAGTACACAGACGGTGAAGACCATTCTGCATATTTCATATTTATCATGGTAATTTAGCCATTAATAAGGGAATGCGACTGAAATTGGAGTCGATGGCTAAGGGCCATAGCGGTCTCAGTATTTTTGCCGTGGCATTCAAGACAATTACAGGGAAGACAGCGTCTGAACTACAATGTGCAATCTGTATTTCCATACTTTAGTGCGGAAATCACAAGAGTTCAGCCTTTGTTTTGGCTGTGACACGTGCCATTGGCCTCAAATCGCATCACCTAGCATAACAAAGCTGCACCAGCGAGTACAGGTGGTCGTTGACCTGTTTCTGCAGAGAAACATTTACATATGTACACAACGTACAATGCTCATTTATCAAGGCGTCAAGCACCTCATCAAGCTGCTCCACAGTAGGTGGTCATCTAATTCATCCTTCAGTGCGAAACTCGAATGTATGCAATCCACACACAGGGCATTGAGCACCTCGTCAAGCTGCTCCAGAGACGTAACGTGGCCATCTACCTGATCTCTGGTGGCTTCCGAGAGATCATCATTCCCATCGCCAACCTGCTCAACATCCCAAGGGACCACATCTTTGCCAACCGAATGAATTGGTGGGTGCCTGCTCCTGGTGCTGTGGAACAAGGCTGTGTGCAGAGAGACACTCCTTGTGACTCCATGCCTTGTCGGTGTCTGGTCCTGGTGAATCAATGCCTTTTCGACTTAGGAGAACCATATTTGCAAGGGGCTGACGCTGAACACAAAATGTATTTGGCAAGTCGAACTGCTAAAGGTTTTGTGTGCTGTCTTTTGGTTAAATGAATGTGCACACGCTGTGTGTGTTGTTTTGCTGTAGGCAGTGGGATGACGAAACCGGGGAGCCCACTCGGCTTGCTGGGTTTGACATGTATCAGGTATGCCAAAAGCCAAAGGCGTAGCGTGCTACGTCGATTATTCATTTTTCATGTTGTACGTAACACAACGTGTTGGAGCTTATTCCTTTGTCGCTGTGAGGTTGCTTGTGGCTGCCATTATTTGCTTGCATTTGTATGCGGCAAATCAATTGCTATAATTGTTGTGAAGATGTGTACTTAGGGTGTGAAGGCACTGTTTCTAGGCAGAATGGCTGCGTTGACCAGAACATTTATCAGGCTGAAGGTACTAGAAAGGACTAAAGGTTCGATTTCCGTTTTATTTTGTAGTTTATGAACTCAAGTTACACGTGCATGTAAAATTGCTTGCAGCCTACCGCGTACAACCAGGGCAAGATCAAGGTGCGCACGGTTTTAGATGCACTCATGTCAGGTTGAATCGTAGTCACAGTAAAGTACAAGAATTAGCGCATCAACTAACATTTAAAAATGTCTGAGACCACAAAGCCTGCTTGTGGGTCTTGCCTTCATATCCTTATTACTGCTCTGTTAGTATTGAGACATTTCAGATTATGAAGGTGCTCATTGCTCTGTGATTTATTTTGCAGGCCATTGCTGCTATTCGAGAGATGAACCCTTACAAGAACGTGGTCATGATAGGTAAGGGAGGGTCACACCTTCTCACCTGGAATGCTGTGAATATTACAAGGATCGAACTTTCCATTTATATCATAGCAACATAGATGTAAATGTGATGCCGGTATAAAGTTACCAGAGGGGGTCAACGGAGGAAATGCCTGGAAATGCCTGAACGTGCATTTTTGCATTCAGAGGGCAGCCACTCACAGCCACTTCATCCGATCGACACCATTTAGTACCAAATTGTATTACCTAAAATGCTTGTGCCAGGACTAGGGTGCCAATTTTCTATAGAAAACATAGGCAGGCAAAACGTGGGCTGCTAACTCGTGGTGTTCACACACATATAGTTCATGGACTACTAGGGTTGGCCAGAACCGTATATATTCACCGTATATGACCGTATATCTGGTTATTTTCCTGCCAAAAATACTATATATACACCGTATATATGGTTCTGGCTAACCTTAATGTATTATTATTCGACTATATAAGGTTGTACCATCCTTCAAGGAGCCTCTGTTACCCTCCACACCATCCTTTTAGGAGTGGGTGGCAACATCTTCAACAGTCACTCTGGAGCCTTTTAAGGAGCTGGGTCCTGACTCTAAAAGAGCTAAAAAACCGCTTCCACTTTATTTACATTCTGTCAACTATGCTGACAAACTTGTCCGTACCAGACGACGTGCACTTTCCATAACTAAGATCAACTCTCATCAGGAGCCGGTCCGGGTTAAGCCTGCAACCCTCCTTATCCCCATTGATCTTTTTTGTTTCATTGTGTTGGAGGAGTTTTTTGGTACCCAATACCAACGTAGCTCCTTTTCCTGAATTAGTGTGGGGAGTGGTTTTTCACTGCCTGCTTAGTTTTCTTCTATTATTGTGGGTTGGGGCATGTAATTGAAACTAGATTTCATGCCCATGTCCTGTTACACATGTCAATGCACATCCTGGTGTCTAGGTAGCATCACTGATCTAGAAGCAGTCGAGTCTACCAAGTTTCCTAATCATGTGTGACTATGTTGAAGCGCACACATACACACACACACACACACAATATATGTGGCTTCATCTTCTGCAGGTGGAAGCATTAGTGATCTAGAAGCAATATAGCCCACCCCATTTCCTTGTCTTAGGTGACTATGATGACACACAAACACACACACACACACACATACACACACACAAGATGTGGCTGGCTCTTCCGCCCTGCAGGTGATGGCATCACTGACCTAGAAGCAGTCGAGTCTACCCAGGGTGCTGACTTATTCATAGGCTACGGAGGTGTGGTGGAGCGCAAGGCTGTGGCGGCAGCTGCCCCCTGGTTTGTGTACAGCCATGACACGCTGGCAGAGGCACTGAGGAGGCGCAGGGTGCGTGTTCGGACTCGTGTGTGTATGTGTGTGTGCACAATTGTTTTAGCCTGCATTTGTTCACAGCCATGGCACACTAGTAGAGGTGCTGAGGAGGCGTAGAGTGCGTGTTTGGACGTGTCATGTGTGCGTGTGTATCTGCACAATAAAGATACAAGGCCCACATAATAAGCAACACGCTGGCAGAGGGTCATAGGATGCACAGGGCATTTTTCATCACATGTATCTGCTTTTAACCACTAGTTATACCAAATTTGTGTTTACCTGTGCGTGCCGCTGCTCTGCCTCGTTTTGCTCTCGATCACAACAGTACGCTGCGTGACAAGCTACTGTATAAAATGATGTTTTGGCTCTTCTGCCTTAGCCATGCTATTCGTGCTTACTGGCAACATGCCTATGTATTTCCACTTTGACAACCTTGCAAGGTGGCCGTGCTCTTGTGATGCTGTACACACTTACAGTAACGGCCATACGTAATCACCCATACAAACACCCGCACAGATGGTCATGATTGGCTCTGGCTCTCTTGCCCATGCCATGCTGGCGGTTATCTAACCTAATATTATCTTACCTAAGCACTTGCACAGACACTTATCTAACTTCTTGTAGAAAATGGCCGGGAAGTGCGCTCCTGACCATCCTGTATAAGAAATTAGGCAACCCTAAGCCGCGCGGCTCTGGATCTCTTGCCTGTGCAATGATGCGCACAAATGTTTTGCAGCAACGACCGTACCTGAGCACTTGTACAAACACCCGCACAGGTGGCCATGATCGGCTCTGGCTCTTTTGCCTGCGCAATGCTGCATGTGCTTTCGGGCAACGTAATGGCCCATGACGAGTTCCATCCACAAGTGAAGTGCTGGGTCCATGATGCAAAAGCAGAATTTGAGGTACGGCGTTTGCCCTTTTCTCCTCATCTGGTGCAAGACAGAATTCAAAGTGCGGTGATACATCTGTATTTCTTTGTTATGATGCAAAAAGCAGAGTTTGAGGTACGGCGTTCGTTTTTGCTCCCCCTCAACTTTACGGAAGTGGGATTTCATGTACTGATCTAAGCGCTGGCAAACTTTGGCCTCTCACTTTCTATTGGACAGGGCCGAAACCTGCTGGACATCATTAACCAAGACAAGATGAATCCTAAGTACCTGCCGGGTGAGTTGATTGGTACCATAATTGTAATGAAGGTGTTCTGTGTCACAACTTCTTGATATACATCCTCGTATGCAATTGGGTATGCGTATATTTTTAGCAAAGAGTAAGGAGTAATATCTGCACAGATGATACGCATCCAAGGCGTGTCAAGGATAAGTAAGGCCTTCTATGTTTCTGTGCTATTATTGATGTACGTGTGTAACGCCTTCCTGATGTGCTGGCAGGGGCAATTGTGATGCAGGATATGATATATTTGTCATTTTTGCTTGCCTATAAATCTCAGGCATGCATGCAATCAGTTGCAGCAGGTGAACCTTCTTGCAGGTTGTGGTCGAGTGTTCCTTCTGAGCACCAGTTTGGAGCTTTTTTTGCTTTGATGCACGCGAATTGCTGTGACTGCTTTCATTCTCAAATGACGCTACAAAAGCATACGTGTGCATAGATTTTAACTCCAAATCTTCCTCTAGGCAGACAACGTGGTGGTATTGCAAAGAGCTACCATGTAGAACATGCAGAAGCCTGTAATTTCTAAAGGTGCCCATAATTTTACACTCACACAGCGTGTGCCTGTCGCGGCTGTTTGCTGTACGCACTCAGCGTGTGTGATTCATTGACGTTCACAAGCGTGTGCCTGTCACCAGGTGTCCACCTGGGGGACAACGTGGTGGCAGTGTCTGACATCCAAGAAGTCGTGAAGGATGCGGACCTCCTTGTGTTTGCTAGTCCACACCAATACATGCACAACATCACCAGGAAGCTGATGGGCAAGGTAGGGTGGGAACTCCAGCTGGCAGATCTGATGTAAGCAAGTGTCGAAGTGTTTGAGTGTCACTGCCCTGACAGAGAAGCACTGCTTGACGTGGAAATTAGCTAGTGGTGTAGCACCCTTCTTACTATCGTGTCTGAAATAGAGAAATCATTGCAGGGAAATAGAGAAATCATTGCAGGGATAAGAAAGCTGCAATTTTTAAAGAAAGTAAATGAAGAGCTGGGCACTCTGCCGCTCGTAGTTTTGGGCAGCTGCCTGTTGTTACTAAGTTGTAGCACACATGCATGTAAGAAGACATGCGTTTGAATGGAATGAGCGTCTCCTTCACCTTTTTTGCAGACCAAACGAGATGCTTTGGCCATCAGCTTGGTCAAAGGCATGCATGTCAGCCACGACGGCCCGCAGCTCATCAGCCAGATGATCAGAAAGTGAGCACCTTGTATGTCCAAGGACAGAAAGTGACCCCACTTTACAAATTGCACAGACGTCTCTAATGAAATATGGTTACACAAATCACTAGGAGCCTGAGGCCAGGTTGTATATGGTAGTCAGTCAAGTTCCTTGTAGTCAAGCAAACTTTTATATCAGGCCGGGCTCAACGTTTAAGCAGGTCTCATGTTAGACAGACCTCATGCTAGGTAGACCTTATATATCGCATGTTGAAATATAAGGTGTACTTAACATGAGGTATAAGGTCTACCTAACATGAGATATAAGGTAAAGCAAATTTGTTGACTTGCAGCCACGTGGCTTATGTTAAGTAAACCTTATATCTCGTGTTAGGTACACCTCATGTTAGGCAGACCTCATGTTAGGTAGACCTCGTATCTCATGTTAGGCAGACACCAGAAAAGAAAACAAAACAGGCAGTAAAACACTCCCTGCATCAATTAAGGAAAAGGAGACTCAATGGCCCGAAGTGCCGTAAGTCTCCCCCACCAATGCAGACCTTATGTTAGGTAGACCATATATCTGTTATTAGGCAGATCTCATGTTAGATAGACCTTATATCAGTTCCAGCATACATGGTTTCTATAATTGGTAGCTGATCAGGAGGAGAGACCTTTGGTTTACCATCCAGTCGGTCAAGCTATTGCTATTTGTACAAACTGCCAACTGCAGGAACCTGAATGTGATACAGGAATTTTAAGCTGTGATTGGTTGCTGATAGGAGGGGAGACCTTTGGTTTACCTAACCGGTAGTCGGTCAGCCAGCATGCAGGAACCTAAAACTGGAATGCAGACAATGAGCATGGGCAGCAAGAAAAGTTATTAATAAGGGTGTGCTACGGATTATGTAAGGCTACAACCATTCTCTCTAAGACAATTCCAAGAAAAGCTTGGACTATTACCTGGGATATATGCAGATACAATTGTATCTTTATAAGTGTAAACACAGTATGTACAAACATGCTATCCAGGAATCTAGGATTGGACTGCTGCGTGCTTATGGGCGGCAACGTGGCTGTGGATGTTGGAAAGCATCAGCTGTCAGAAGCGGTCGTGGGTGAGTGGGTAAAGTATTGCATATGGTATATGCTCACTTGGTTTGTGTTGCATCATTGTGGTACTTTTAGGCAAGTAACAGCTGTTACGATTGTGGTACAGAATGGATCACTTTGTTTTGTGTGGGTTTTTGACGTTGCATGTAACTTTTTATAAGCCAATGATGTATTGAGGAAGTAGAAGTGGAAGTACAAAGCCAATGATATATTAGGGGAGTGGAAGTACACAGAAAATGTATCGAGGAGGTGGATAGAGCTATCGTCGTTTCTGTGCTTGGCAAAGTGTTTATCAAAACCTTTACAAATCAAAAAAGTTGGGAGAGGATGTATGCCTTGCGTTCTTGCGTTGTGGTTCTTTTCTTACACACACAAAGCATTGTGATTTGAAGATGTGGTTTTGAGCTGTTTGACTTGATCCTTTCCGGCCAAAGTCCTGTTTCCTTTACCATGATTCCCTATGCTCTCCTGTGCTTTTTTCAGCTGCCGTGAGTGAGGAGATTGGCCGGGTCTTCAAAAAGCTGTTTGAGTGCCGGTACTTCAATGTGGACGTCATGCGTGATGTGGTATGTGCCTGATGCTTTCACGTAAACAATTCAGCTTTGGGATTCTACCCCCTTGACCACGCCCTGGCACCAGCAGCTGTACAAGAAACGAAGCTGGTGTATTCGAGCCAGTTTGCCATTGCATACACTCACATACACACGCTCATCAAATGCAAAGAAGTATATATTCATTGATGCAATCAAGCTAACGTTAAGGGCGTCGTCTCTTACATGCAGCCTGGGGCAGAGATGTGCGGCACTCTCAAGGTGCGGTGGATACTCAAGAACCTTATGCTGCACTCTAGTACATGGTGGACAAAGATTGTTGCCAATAAGATTTAATAACCTCAATTGAGTCAAGCCGCTTTCTTATCATTTACTAGCTAAATCATACGACCAGATCTTCACAGTACATGCAAGACAGACACTTGTTTATGCAGTGCACACAATTATGTGATCTTTCAGAGGAGTTGTATTTTGTATAGAAAAAGCAGAATGAGCTTTCTCACAATTTTGCTAGCCTTGCTCATAACTATATTTTCTCAAATCAAATACAACCATGCAGAATATCGTGGCTATTGGCGTGGGCATGGTGGACGGTTTTGGACTTGGCACAAACACAAAGTCGGTTATCATGCGTGAAGGCCTTTACGAAATGCGCAAGTGAGTTATGTTTATTAAAATCGGCTTCAATGAAGTCATTGGCTTGTGAAAGCATTTTTGTTATAAGTAGTTTTGAAGCACACAGATTTATATCCACGGCATGTAGCTAGGCTGTGTCAAACTGCTGAGTTCATTCCAGATTGTCACACTTGAAATTCCAGTTCTCGGAGTGATCTTTTTTCCCTTGTAAATAATTCACCGCCATCTCACGATGCAAACGGAATAGAACTGCTGGGTCAAGTAAATCCAGTTGCATTCTTGCTATATAATTGCAGCTTGTTTGCAGCTACCATTGTACCGTACTTGTTAACCTTGAGGCTATGCTTCCGGTACTGGCCAGCTAATTAGACTTAGCTTTGTACAAGTTGTAGCCTGCTGAGGTTTGCTTTCCATCTCCTGGTGGCTATGTGCTTGGACACATTACTACTAATTATTTTATCATGATATTTTCTTTCTATCTCCTGGTGGCTATGTGTTTGGACACGTGATATTTAGGAGCTCAATATGTACAACAATAGCTCTGTATGTGGACATATAATTTTCTGGAGCACTAGCAGTGCAGAACTCTCTGTCGTCGTTGCACGATGATGCACAGCTGACGTCGTTTTTAATATGGCATCAGGCAGAATGATTCGCTTGCAATGCACCTCTGCTGTCTAAAATTGGTCACACAATCCCCTTTCTACGCCCCCCAGGCCTCTCTTGAATTGATCGTAACTCCCCTTTCTACTACTTGCACCAGGCTTTTCTAAAATTGGTCACACAATCCCTTTCTGTTCCTTGCACCTCCCCAGGCTATCTAAGGCCCTCTACCCCAACGTGCGCAGCGAGACGTTCTTTGACAGCTGGTGAGCGTATTACGAGAGACAGTTTTGGTGTACAAAAATTACCTTTAAACTAAGTGCATTCAGGCTTTGTAAGGGACAACAAATGATAAACTTCCTTTGCTTCATTTCCAGAACATCCATCTATTACTTACAGGCGCGTCTACGAAAACCAAAGCAATCTGCTGCATTTTTCTCGTCCATGCATTGAAGCAAAATGCAAATAAAAAGTAAACAGATGATGTGCATGCGGAATCTTTGCATGCAATAACACTTGCATGCGCACAGTGGCATGGGTGATCTCATCACCACTTGCCTGGGTGGGCGCAATCGCTTAGTGGCTGAAGCATGGACACGCGCAGCACAGGTGCGTTTGTGTGTGTTTGTGTTTGCGTGTGTGTTTATGTGTGTGTGGTTTGTGTATGTGTTATTATGTATGTACAGGGTCTTGTGTATTGGGTGATGTGCACGAGATTGAGTTGAGGAGCTCAAAGCATTTTGTAGCATAAAATAGGCATGCATGAACACACCAGTGCAAGGAAATGGAGGGTTAGACCTGAAGCTACTGATGCGTGCAGTGTTTGGAAGTACAGATGGAAAGTGCTATGTCGACATGCCACTGAACTTGCCTGCCCCTTTCATGCACCTCATGTTTATGACAGACCGAAAACCCCAAGTCCTGGGACCAGCTCGAGGCTGAGCTGCTTAGTGGGCAGAGCTTGCAGGTGTGTCTTCATGTGCTGGTGGTGTGCGCTATGTGCTGTCAAGTGTGTTGCGGATGAAATATTTGCAGGCATGCACATTTAAAGAGGCGGTGCAGCGCAAAAAATGACACATTTTTGTGCTGTAAATACTTTGGTCATGGAGCTCGCGGGGCATAAAACATGAAGCGTTTTGGCATCCACACCTCTTTCATACACATCAAACTCCACATATCCACGCCCCTCTAACTTTACAGGGAGTGAAGACCTCTCAAGAGGTGCAGCGTGTGCTCAAGGCTAAAGGCTGGGAGAGTGCTTACCCTCTATTCACAACCATCAACCGTGTCATCAATGGTTTGGTGCAGCCTGAGTCCCTGTTCTACTACAAGGAGGTACGTGCTGTGTGTATGTTTGTGTGCGTGTTTTTGCGCTACAACGTTGTTTGTTGCTTTTGTAAGCTTGACCAGTTTCCCAGTAGAAGGCATGGGGCTTCCTGTGTGTGTGTATGTGTGTGTGTGTGCTTAAGATATAATGAAGGTTTTGGAAATAAGACGTTTAATTCAAGGAGTTTTGTTCTTAGCAAGAAACGCAATTGATCCTGGGCCTATTTTTGCTGAGAGGTTTGATGGAGATGTATGTGAGATGTTGCATGGCTGTGTCCCAGGAGGCTCCAGATCTTTCCTCGCTGTCAATTTGAAACATGACATGTCATTTCACGCAACTCCTGGTCCTTTATTTAAGACACAAGATACAATCATAATGTTTGACCTTGGACCTTGAAACTATAGCAAAAAGAGTGACAAAAAGATAGGTTTTTGTCCCTACAAGCTGTGCAAGCAGGACTCGTATTCCAGGTGATCAAACCTCAGGGTCTTAATTCTAGCTCGGCGTTTCTTCTATGCGCTTTTCACTTCTCTCTTGTCTTGACAGCTCGGCGTCTCTTCTCTGCACAGGTCGGTAAGGTGCCCTCTGCAAAGCTTCCAGGAATCAGCGAGGAGGAGGAACTTGTGCCTGCTCGACGGCCAAAGGCTTAATAAGTGCTGTGCTGCTCCTGATTACCAGCGATTGGCATCTTGTTTGAGATTTGTTGCTGGCCATCTTTTGTACCATCAGGAGAACATATGAACTGCTAAATTGGAAGTATTTGTTTATTGTATACCATATGTATGTTATATGTTCAAGCAGATATTTGATGCAAGCATAGGCTTCTAACTTCTAATGCAGGCCCAAAAACGAGAGCTAAAGATGACAACTCTGCGCAGAGAGGTTGGAAGCAAGCGCAATAGCACGTGCAATAACTGTACTAAACGAAATGACAGATGTGGACAGCAGAAACTGCAGGTTCATGATGACACTAGGTTGCATAACAGGGTTAAAAATGCCTGACAAAGTGTATGAACAGGCAACGGAGGGAGAAATGGAGTGGTCAGAAGACGAGAGAATTGGCCCAAAGTGCCGTGAGTCTCCTCCACCAAAGGAAAAAGAAAACTAGTGGGGTTCTGGAGGGTGGCTGGCAGCCCCCTGCTCCAGACCCAACCTTGAGAGCAATCAGTTTTTCAATTGCGCGTTTGTGCGCATATTGCACAGAGTGAGCATGCAATTTAAGGGCCGTCTTGTGGGCCCTCTGTGAACAAGGCTGAGCACTTTTAGATGATGCAAAGTGTTAGAGGTATAGATTGAACCTCCCACACCAAGAAGGATGGTGTGAAGTGTAACTTTTTTAGTGTGGTCAGATAATTACTTCTCATTTTCGTTTTTTTATACCTGAAACAAACTGCAAAGACTCTCCGCATCGATACGAAGCACCAAGTGAACAGTCGTGCACGACAGTACAACCTAAATTCATTGTCGTCTTCACTGTCTTGACCAATTTTGTCAACTGTCAAGCATGTTTGTAATTTGCTGAAATACTTAGCGCCCGCAGTACTCCAAGTTATAAGGAATGAAGGCCCTAATGCAATGGCGAAATCTCAAAAGCTATAAAAGAAATTAATTAGAAAAATGATCGGAGAATTCCTGCGTCCATAATCTTATTTGGGTAAATGCGTCGTTATATTTAATAATACCAGAGTTGTAAATTTCACGCCATACGAACGTCATGGCCGCCATGCCGATCCTCACGGATGAGCCCCTTCCTCCTAGTGGCGAAGGCAAGCAGCAGGATGATGTGCTTCTCAAAGATGGACTGGATGTTGTGCTGCAGGTAAGCGCACAATCATCAGTAATGGCCGAAAGAGGTATTCAATTTGCAATCCGCTGTGATCGAATGTCTGGCTGACAAAGTAACAGGTTATTCCCCCGTACGACGTATGCAGGACCAGCAACGTGTCAGGTGAGAGAGGCCAATATCCTTCCATTGTAGCTTATGTATTTAGGCAAACACGGATAGATCGCTGTATTATAACACCCTTGCATTTCTCGCTGTGGAACTTGTACGGAGTAACAACGCCCTTGCTTGACCTCTCTCTATATAATTTTCTTACTGGAACTCACTCTTGACGTCTTGAAGTGTCTTTGATATGATAAATTGAAATGCTGGCGCTTTGAATTTTGCACATCTCTTTTCAACTTGCCACGGTAGTACCTGGTTTATTTGCTGCAAAGTGGTGATAAATTAGGAGGACCACTCATTTCACACAGAGTGCAAGGACAGCACGAAGACAGCACTAATGGAGTTGACATACATCCTCACCCACATAACATGTGCTCACCTGACAGGGACCTGCATGAGCAGTACAAACATTGCCCAAAAGAAAAGGCTGAATACAGGGACCGTTGCCTGCGCATTGCCAAGTACGGTACTGTTTGTTGCGTAATGAGTATTGAGGCACGGAGCAGAGCTCCCCATTAATTCATAGCATCGAAGCAACAAGCGTCACTGCTGTTGCGCCAATGCATGGTCAATAGTCAATAGTGTGAACAAAATTTAAAACTCTTTGCCATTTCCTATTTTCCTGGGTTAAGAAAGTTGTATTTTGATAAGAGTGGTACGCATCTCCGCTCCCTTTCCTTGTTTGATTACCTATAGAGGCAGCAGCATAGATAGAGCTCAGGGGCTTTGTCTTGGCAACTTTTCTACAAGGCACTATGTGGTACGCAGCATCAGGCTGCTATCATGTAAGGCAGCGCTTCATACACTCACGATCACACTTTTCCACAATCCCAGGCTCATTGTAGAGGCTGCCTCACAGCATATGGCTGCAGTGGAGAAGGTGTTGTACCCAATGATCAAATACAAGGTAGCAGGTGCTGGCATTGCACTTGACTGTCGCAATTGCACAAGCAAGGTTTGCGTTTGCATCATCTACAAGCACACGCAAACGTAATTGCTTTTAAATGCGAGCTTTGCTTGTATAACGCAACAGTTTTGCATCCTTCAGGGGTGCTGGCATGCTGATCTCAAGCAGAACTGTCATCCCTGATTTCCAGTGTTTTTGCCTAATGCCTAATTCTGTCAGTTTTTCTTTTTTCTCTCTTTCCTATCCTTAATTCTGTCTGGAGTCCGCTTTAGTATGAATGTCAAAACCTCTGATGTGCCATCATGTTCTAAATCCTGTGAAAAGAGCGCAAGCGTTAATCCCAAGCCACTCTAAAAAATCACAGGTGGACCCCCGAAAGGGCGCAAAGATGCTTCACGATCGCGTCATTATGGAGAATCAGGTATTTTTCTCTAATCTTTGACGATTTGATTGGTTTTTTTTGACCGTCCTATAATTAAAGAAGGATCTTAAACTTTGCAGGGACCCACAGCCAGCATTTAAATTATATATTGTGAACAATATCGGTGTCTGCCACTTGAAACATACAACCTGTTTGCAGATTGGGCAAAATATGCTGGAGTTTTTAGACACACACACCCCAGAGACGCAAGAGGACTTCCAGGTAATATGCTAATTTGCACAGAGGCGGTTACAACACTGCTGCACAAGCTCTGTCCTGCCTGCCCAGTCGATGCCGAGTGTTTAGAGTGGCTCATCCAAATAGGGACACACTTGGTGATCTTTCGGGATTTTCTTCGCTCTCCCCCCCTTGCTGGTCCGGGATTACATCACGGCAAGAAATTTAGGCACTAGTGTTTAAAAAAATGCCATGTGATAACTGTTTTTGGCTGTAGGAGTATGATGAGATGATGAACAATTACATGGGAAACCTGGAGCATCTGTTCAAAACTGAGAGCCACCAGGTGCGTGTTTAATTGCTACCATCTTGTGAGGTGCCATGTTTTGTGTGTGAGTATGTGTATGTGTATGCGTGTGTGTGTGTGTGTGTGTGTGTGCCGCGACTGTACTTTTGCCAGCATTGCCTATCGGACAATACGGGGTGTTTTTTTCTCACATTGTGCACATACCGTGTTATAGTTCCAGGATGCTTCCAATAAGAGCTCACAGCTAAAATAAAACTTCTAAGGTTGTTATCCAACCTTCGTGTTTGGGTCAGTGAGAAACACCACAAGACGCTAAATTGACATGATACCTTCCTGAAATAGTATTGCTGATTATTTTTTTGTAATCAAAAACAAAGTAAACTTGTTTCTTTAGTCACTGCACAGATTGAATCGTCAGCACTTGTGTGTTTGTAAATTCTGTTTCCGATGCATTTCAATCACCACAGGTTGTGGATCGGTTGCGCCCTCTGCTGAAGCCAGAGGAGAAAGACACTCTGTACCAGGTAAATGGATCGTAATCTAATGCGCCCTCTGCTGAATCGCACTTCAATGCGCCATTTGCTGAAAGCAACCAGAGAAAAAAGATGCCCTGATTCAGATAAATGAATCGCTTTTTGATCGACAGGGCTGGCCAAAATATGTCACTGACCAGTAACATCCACCTCTTTTACCAGGATAAGAGCGTGTTCCGTCTATGTGTTTACTCGATCTCTCTGTTTACCTTACACGGAGGCATAAGGGAAGATGCATCAATAATCTTAGGTTAAAGAGCGCAAGAACAGGAGAAGGAACTCGGTGGTGGCAGTGGTAACACAGCCGGAACAGCATCATTTTGGGAGGGAAGTCTAAAGAGAAGCACTGCAGGTGGAAGATCAGCTTTTCGCCTTTGAAAGCAGAGCCTACTGCCAAAAATGTTTTTTTTCCATTGTACCAGGAGGCGTCCAAAACAAGAATTTGGACAGGCATGCCCAATTTTTGGGCTGGACCCCCCTGACCCACCACCCACCCCCTAGCCCCTTCTTTTGGTGCCCCACCCAGACAAAAAGGGTACAAATCTGCTCCTTTTTCAAACAGGCATCCATCTGCATACTCATCAAGACCTGAAACTGTTGCAGAGTTATGGGGCAAAAACTGAGATACGGACGCCCGTGCACACGCGACCTACCAGGCACCCATAATTGGCTTGCACAGTCCCACATTGCTTCCATTTTTTCAAAATTGCACTGACTATCTCATGCTGGCACAATCCTGTAAGTTTGGGGTAATTGCTGCATCATTGGCTTGACTCATCCCGCGGCCTGTACCTGAGCACGTGTGCCTTTGAATTTTGGACATGTCAACAGACCCCCTTAACCCAATCTACTCAAAAAGGGTGCCAATCAACTGGGCTTAAGAGGATTCCGATGATAGAGTTAATATTTCCTAGAAGTGGCACAGTCAAATTTTGGAGACCACCCCCCAAAAAACTCGGACTCCCCCTGGGGGACCCCCCCCCCCCTCCGCGGATCGGACCCATTCATATACCAATCGAAAGC
>Ga0307945_1002216_pt1 | contig 15645 bp, 22 predicted proteins | sample OrgLakmetagen228_FD_201818 | JGI IMG/M metagenome (GOLD analysis project Ga0307945, IMG submission 201818) | Saline water microbial communities from Organic Lake, Antarctica - #228 | ecosystem: Environmental > Aquatic > Non-marine Saline and Alkaline > Saline | place: Antarctica: Organic Lake...
TTGCTATCACGCTCCATTTGTGCTCATGGGGCTCCTCTGCTCACAAAAATGCACAGCTTGCATTTCATCTTCAAGCTACCCTCGTGGTGCACGCGGTGCGTGGGCCAATTAATATTGCCATTGCTATCACGCTCCATTTGTGCTCATGGGGCTCCTCTGCTCACAAAAATGCACAGCTTGCATTTCATCTTCAAGCTACCCTCGTGGTGCACGCGGTGCGTGGGCCAATTGATATTGCCATTGCTATCACGCTCCATTTGTGCTCATGGGACTCCTCTGCTCACAAAAATGCACAGCTTGCATCTCATCTTCAGGCTACCCTCGTGGTGCACGCGGTGCGTGGGCCAATTGATATTGCCATTGCTATCACGCTCTGCGACTTGTACTTTTAGCTGCATGCAGCCCATCTCGCTTGCAATGAATTCGCCTCACAGCTGCGCTGGTAGGGTGTGAAGCTTTTTGACGCACTCCTGTTTCTACTCACAAATAAATACTCACGGATTAAAAAGCTGTCAATTAAGCTGCCACTAGCGCGTCTATACCTCAAGTAGGCCAGTTGCAAACTCGTGCTCAAATACTTCAGCTGCGTACTCATAGTCAAACTGCGCTGTGCTTTAGTTACTGTACTGTGTTCCTCCTTGCCTGTTTTGCTTGCTCGTCATGGTGCGATGGCCGCACTGCTGCTTCTCAAGGTGCCTTAACTTGCACGCATCCTCCTCATGCACAAATAGGGTTGGCCAGAACAGTATACACACACCGTATATGACCGTATGTATGATGATTTTCCTGCCAAAATTACCGTATATACACCGTATATACCTATAAATGTATGGTTCTGGCCAACCATATGCATAAACTATCTGCTCAAAGCCACACGCTGGAATGCGCACGGGCATCATGCTGTCACAAGCACGAGAAAAATGGACTCCTTTCAATCCCTGATTGAGTTGTTGCATGGTCACTCTCGCTTGCAGCTTGCCATGGAGAGGGTCTCTGGCCCGGACAAGATTTCAGACTTCGGCTCGCTGCGCACGCCCCTCCAAAAGGCCACTTTCCTGTATGGGCAAGGTATTTGATGCTGTCACAACATGCTGCTTTTCTTCAACGTGTGAATGCAACCTTGCAACCTGTACTTACAGCCGCCTCTCCAGACCCAAAATTCCTGAGCAAAAAAGGTACCTAATTGCTGGAAGCTGCTGCTGCCTGTCCAATAAGAGCACACTGAGGGTGCGCCCATGAAGTATTACGTCCTGCTACATGGACATGCTCCCTGTATCGGATGTGTGTCGCCTGACATCCAAATGCATTGGATTTTGCTGAGATCTTTCATTCAAGCACTTGCGTGCTGCTTTTTGTAAACCCTGCCATTTGCGTATCACAGCACACTCTCACTCACTCTTACACACTCTAGCTTACGCACTCTTACTCACCCTCACGTACACCTCACTTACTCACTCTTACTCAATCTCACTCTCACACTCCAACTCACGCCTACTTGCGCGCTGTAGACAAACGGACCATGCCCTTTACACAAATGTGTCTCCTAATAGACAAGCTCGCCACAGCTGTGGTGCACCACAAGGTATGTATGACACGCGCAATCACACATGCGCACATGCACACACCCTCACCCTCACACATAAGCGCGTACACCCGCATACACCACAAGGTATGTATGACACGCGCAATCACACATGCGCACATGCGCACACCCTCACCCTCACACATAAGCGCATACACCCGCATACACGCATATGCACTACGCCTGTTTATCATGCTCAGCTTCATCTCTTATAAATGGAGCTAGGCGCTTGCCATAGAAAAACACGTCAGGGAAGATAGAGCACACAAGTCTACACATTCAGCTTTCAGGATAACAAAACTCCCTAGTCCTGCGTTCAAACACATCCAGCCAGCATCCAACAACAAGCACACCTGAAACACACAGGACCAGGCTGACTTTGAGCTGGCTTCACTGAACACGGGCAACACCATCATCGTCATCTGTCGTGCGATTGTTGTGGCATGTGCCAAGTCCATGGACTGGATGGGCTGGCCTGGCTCATACGAGCCCCAAGCACCGAATGTGAGTGAATCAGACATGCTAGTGAAGCAGAACACACGTACACAACACCTTTTAAACTGCTTTTTTTACTACAGGCAGGTATTTGTGTACATATGTGTGTGCGTACGTGTGTGCGTGCGTGCGTTTGTATATCATTGAGTGTGCTTTGGGTTCCTTCCTTTAGCAACATGCTCAGATGTTCGGATGTCATGCAATTGGTTTGCACAGCACAACTGCTATGTGTTCCCATTTTGGCGCTTGCCCCTTTTTTAAACGCACGCTTTTGGACAGCCATTTGCTGGCACGCTCAACTGTGCAGACATGAACTCAGCTCCTCCCTTTTCCCTGGTGTCCACTTTATTTGCAGAGACAACAGTGAAAAAGTCACTTGCTTCTTAAGCTCAAAGAAGCACGTATTTGATTCCCTGGTGTCTGTCCACTTTGTTTGCAGGTGCACGCGTTTAAGAAGCACGTATTTGATTCCCTGGTGTCCACTTTGTTTGCAGGTGCACGCGTTCAAGAAGCACGTCATTCAACTGAAGCAGGAAATCATGGTAAGTGCGCTTGAAGTTCAGGTGGTTCGCAACTATTTTGGCTACGAGCCTCCCACACGTACACACTTAACCTGTATTGCCATAGTTTGTATAAGATTCACTTGGGCGGACTCGCTAACCTCATACTCAGTGAAACGCACTGCCCATAGCAAAACCCAGCCCAATCATCGCCGCCTAGGCATGGCTGATTTCTTTTTCGATCTGCATCCATGCCCCTGAGTCCATAGCCACTCTCAGTCCTAGGCCCGCCCGTGTCCAGACACAATGCGAGTGCCAAGCCCACCTGAGTTGCACCTCACAACCTCTTATACTTTTGCTGTTAGCTCTGACATGGTTGCCAACCGTGCCGGGTTCTTCTCACACCTCCCTGTCCTGCCCTTGCTGTTGCTGCACATACACAAGTGCCCCATCATACCTGGGAATATGTTTAACAGCTTCCTCTCCTCGCATTGCGTCTGCAGCACGATGTGGTGGAGATGTGCGAGGTCTGCTGTATCTGCTGGGAGAACTCACTGACACACGGTTTCCTGGTAAGCCTTTGTTCTGTGTATTGGAAGGTCGCTGTCCGCTTTGCTCATGATGCTGGTGTGCGTGTAGGTGGTGCCTAAATGCATACAGTGCTTTTGTACAGCTTATATTATGAAATGTGTGGTTGTGTTTGTTCGTGCGTCTCTCTGGTCGATCACACCTTTCAAGGGTCTTGATGTCCCATGACGTAGTGTGGGCATGAAAAACAAAGGGTGATCATGGCAGCTGATCAAGACGACAAAAAAAGCCCTAGCTGTAACGGCCATGGTAGGATGCTTTCACCCTTCCTGTCCCTACCTTCTGTCACCTCGCACGACCATGGTAGGATGCTCACAACATCCTTTTTGGCCCTCTACCTTTTCGTCACCTTGCACGACCATGGTAGGACGCTTACACCCTTCCTGTCCCTACCTTCTGTCACCTCGCACGACCATGGTAGGATGCTCACAACATCCTTTTTGGCCCTCTACCTTTTTTGTCACCTCGCACGACCATGGTAGGATGCTTACACCCTTTCTGTCCCTACCTTCTGTCACCTCGCACGACCATGGTAGGATGCTTACACCCTTCCTGTCCCTACCTTTTCGTCACCTCGCACGACCATGGTAGGATGCTTACACCCTTCCTGTCCCTACCTTCTGTCACCTCGCAGCACGGAGGCAGCACTCACTGGTGTGCCTGTGAGGGTTGCGCCACAAAGCATTTCGAGGGCAACAAGTCGTGCCCGGTCTGCAAAGTGCCTGCAGCGGCGCTCATCCAGGTGTTCAAGGCGGGCTACGGCAGCGAAAGGCCCAGAATGGTGAGAGGAGTGTTTAAGGCGGGCTACGGCAGCGAAAGGCCCAGAATGGTGAGAGGAGTGTTCAGGGAACACCTGAGCCTTGTGAAAGGCTCGGAGTGGTGGGAAGTGTTGAAGACAAGATACGATATGCGATAGGGCCAGGTGCTCAAGGCGGGCTACGGCAGCGAAAGGCCCAGAATGGTGAGAGGAGTGTTCAGGGAACGCCTGAGCCTTGTGAAAGGCCCGGTGTGGTGGGAAGTGTTGAAGACAAGATAAGACTGGGAACGTCCCAGAGTGGTATCAAGTGTTTAGAGTACAACAAAGCCACGCAGGCAAAGAGGGCGCATCACAGGAACCAATGTAAGAGGATAAGCTGGAGAGGCACTCCACATTCATTTGGCGAGGGGAAAATCCTGGCTTCCTGGGAAAATCTACTTTATAAGAAAATCTGGTAATGTGTTAAATACTTAAGTGATTGAAATCAGCATTCTGTGTGCTTAAAATCCTGCTAGATAATTTCCTGGCTGCACCAAAAATCCTGGCTGAGATGTATTTTTCCTGAAAATAACCTTGGCCCTTTTTTCTTTTCGTCATTCATTTATCCTAAAACATGTGTGAAGCACGCCACACCCCAATATATTTCCTGGCTACCCATAAATTCCTGGCCACACGTAAATTCCTTGCTCAGCTTCTCTTGATAAGCAGGCATAGCAAGACATACTTGTTCAGTACAAAAGGGCTATCCCCAACCCAGGTGCGTGCGTGAGTGAATCGTGTGAAATGTTACATGGGTGGTTTGTCTGATAGACAGCCTGTACACACACACACTTTCACCCATCCACTCTGAAGTGGGGGCACCGTGAAAGGATCCTATTTGTACACAGCAGCTCTCCCTTACAGCAGCTATTTTCCTGAGGGCAGTTTGTATTTGGCATGCCTTAGGTTCGTGGTTGCATATACAAGTGCCAAAAATGTATGTTTGTCGCTACCATGTGCGCAATCTTGTGCATGCCAGCACGACGAGTCTAGCAAACTTGATTCCCTCACTCGCAACACTCTTCTCCGAGTCTCTCACTCGCCCACCCTGCTACCTGCACTCAGTCCCTTCCTTTTCATCTTAGTGCAGGCCGCGCTCGTTTCGTGTGTGCTCATGTGCTCGTGTGCGCATGTGCTGTTGTGCCCGTGTGCTCGTGTGCTCGTCTGTGTGCTCGTGTGCTCGTGAGCTTGTCCGTGTGCTCATGTGCTCGTCCGTGTGCTCGTGTGCCCGTGTGCTTGTCCGTGTGCTCGTGTGTCCATAACCCACCCTCCATTCACACACTCCACACATTTACCATTCCACCGCACATCACACATTATTACCCTGGTGTGCGTTTTTGTTCTCAGCCTGGGGCCCATTGGAGCCTCATCCGCGAATGCTTTAGCAAAGAGCCCCACTTTGCCCCAGGAACCCCCCTTTACGCCCAGCTGCGAGAGCAGGTGAGGGGAGCCGGTTGGCCAGATTTGTGATCGGATTTAGGTGTGACCAGATCGTGTTTTCAGTCCAAAAGAGTTCGTGCCTTCATGTGCAATTTGTGCAGCTAGGAGACTGGGCAATCCAGAGGGAGGGCATTATATGAGAGGCAAGAGGGACTTTGATAGAGCGGGAGGTTACCAGAAAGGTCTTATTTTTGATGATTTCTCTGCCCGAAATACCGCAGATACACCGTATGTATGTGGTTCTGGCCAACCCTAGACATCTGACATGGCATGCCCCGACACGCGTACTTACCGCTGCAAAGGTCTTTCATTGCAGGGCGCGATAGCCCCTGCCTGTTGCTCGACCACATCTTTGCCGCCATCTTATTTTTTTTGCTGTAGGCATATGATGTCTCAGCACGTTCTCCTTACTGTTGCTCGACCACTTCTTTGCCGCCATCTTATTTTTTTTGCTGTAGGCATATGATTTGACATGTCTCAGCACGTTCTCCTTACTGTTGCTCGACCACTTCTTTGCCGCCATCTTATTTTTTTTGCTGTAGGCATATGATTTGACATGTCTCAGCACGTTCTCCTTACTGCTGCCTGCCGTTTTTTGCTGCAGGGCACGGGGAACGACAACAGCCCCTGCGCGCTCTTTGACCGTCTGTTTGACTCTAGCCTAAAAAAGAGGGTGGACAAGATGGGCCTCGATCCCTTGCGTGTCGCCGCGCAATGTGCCGACATCATTAACTACATTCACCAGCGGCAGCTTTGCGCTCGGAGTCAGCCGCGCTATGCTGCAAATTTTATCAAAAACCTGCAAGCATACGCTTCGACCATGTTTGATGGGAAGGCCGAGATTCTGCAAGCAGGCACCAACCTGGCCGAGCATGTTGATCAGAAACGTCTGGAGGAGCTGAGATGTGTCCTGGGGCCTTTGTTGGACGGCCACCAAGACCAGAAACCGCGTCAGCAGGCAAGCTGTGTTCCGTGCATGTCCTGTGCAAGTGTGTATGTGTGTGTGTGTGTTTGTGATGTGTGTGCGTGTGTGTATGTGTGCGTGTGTATATGTGAGCGCGTACCTGCGTGAGTGCGTGCGTAATGTGTGCATGAGGAAGTGTGTGCTTGCATGCCTGTATGCGATGTATTGTGTGTACTTGTGTATGTGTGTTAGTCGTAAGCAGGGAAAACTTGGCTTGCCAGGTGGCCCTCCAGCTTGTCAACGGCTTTGTGTTCATAGGAATTTGGTAAATTTTTGCAATTTTCCAAGGCGTGCTTCTATGACTCGTTATGGTGGAAAATTGGGGGGCAGGCCTAAAATGGCAAGCCGCGAGTAGTGAGTGCTCCATGTAAGAAGTCAAAGATTGCTGATCTTGCCATCTGGGTTTGTAAGGAGTTGAAGATTGTGCTTGCCGTCTGGGAGTGTAAGGAGTCGAAGATTGCTGATGCTTGCCATCCGGGTTACGTAGGGAGTCGAAGATTGCTGATGCTTGCCATCTGGATATGTAAGGAGTTGCAGATTGCAAATTGCTGTATTTGCCATTGGGATGAGTTTCCTTAAAGGGTCTGGAAGAGGTTTCAGGACGAGTTCAGCACAAGGGCCTCTTGTTGGATGGTGCTTTAACTTGCTGAGCCAGATCTTTTCAGATCAACTTTGAAGTATGAAGGACGCAGGTGTTGCTCAATAAGGCAACGAACGAATGAGCACAAAACCACACACACAGACACACACACACATACACACACAAAAACACACACACACACACACAAATTACGTGCGACGCTGTTGGCAGAAGCATCGATTTTCCCGAGTGTGCGGACGGACGCAGCGCACATAATCAGCTTTACCCGACCCTGTCACGATGGACAGGGCCCGTCTCCTCGTACCCCTTTATGCCTGACCTTAACGATTGCGAAAGGATAGGTTGCAAATGGATTTCCGCCAGCCACATTTTTCTGTGCCTTTATGCACGCCTCCCTTCAAGACCACACACACACAGACACACACACACAAAAACACACACATCCATGCGCGTACAACACACACACACATGAACATACGTACATCCATATACGCTTGGCACACATACACAGGAGTCCATGGACGTGGAGGATGGGGTACATGAGATGGAAGAAGATGACGATGATGATGATGATGATGATGATGAAGATGATGATGAAGATGAAGAAGAAGAGGTGGAGGGTGAGGAGCAATCCCTCTGGCCGGCACCAAGGAGTAGCCCCAACGTTTTTTCCCCACAGATCTTTGATCCCTCACAAAGAGAGAAGAGGAGGAAAATGGCAGCAGACACGTTGCCAGCCACGTCCAGCCACGAAGACCACAAAGCTGCTGCCGAGCTCAGGGCGTACGTGGCGATGTTGGAGTTCAAGCTCCATGATGCAAAACAAAAGCTGCAGCGTGCCCACCCAGGCGTGGACCAGGTGAGGGAAAGCGTGCTTTTACGTGCCCATGACATACACACACAGCACAAAACACTGACATACACGTGCACACATACACACACGCGCATGCTTGTACGTGCCCATGACGTACACACACAACACATAACACTGACATACATGTGCACACATACACACACGCGCACACACACGCAGAAACACACATGCAACACGCAAACACACACACACACGCACGTAGGCACACACAACACACGAGCCCTTCATCAGTTGTGTGACACAGTGAGAATGTTGGGCTCGATGACGCACCCTTTCTAATTCATTCAAGCATAATGCACTCCCTTTTTGATGCATACCTATACAAGCTCAGGTGCAACAATCCATCAATCACTTCCTGGACGTAAATCATGGACGGCTGCACGCACACTGCCAGCACCATAAAGCCCTGCATTCTGAATGTGTAGCAACGTGAGCTCAGGGCCACACGCCCTCACTTGAGGCTCAGCAAACTTGTCACTCTCGTAATGCACACCTCTGCATTGGTGTCAAGTCCATAATGCACTTGTTTGCAACAGTGTCATATCCGTGACGCACACGTCCGCAACGGTGTCAAATCCGTGACGCACACGTGTTTGCAACGGCGTCAAATCCGTAACGCATGTGTTTGTGACCGTGTCAAGTCCGTGACGCACACGTCCGCAACGGTGCCAAGTCCGTTATGCACACGTGTTTGCAACGGTGTCAAGCCGTATCACATGTGTTTGCGACCGTGTCAAATCCGTGACGCACACGTCTGCAACGGTGTCAAATCCGTAACGCACGTGTTTGCAACGGCGTCAAGTCCGTAGCGCATGTGTTTGTGACCTTGTCAAGTCTGTGACGCACATGTTTGCAATGGTGCCACGTCCGTTATGCACACATCCGCAACGTTTTCAAGTCCGTAGCGCACACGTCTGCAACGGCTTGAGTTGGCCAAAACCATGCAGTTGATAAACACAAATCAGATAGGCCTCTTTAAGATAACCACGTCGAACCATTGTAAGAGTAAATACATATCAATTGGGCAACCTTCGTTGCTTCCACCTTTTCACCATCCTATCGGTAAATACAGGTCAGATGGGCAGTTTTGCTTATCTCTTATTACATTTGAACCTTATTGCTCAGGCTCTCAAAGAGAATGTGCTGTGCGCAAAGTCTGCCACGACTGACTCCTCTTCTGTACGCACTGTCACATCCTTCTTCTGTATGCGCTGTCACATCCTTCTTCTGTATGCGCTGTCACATCCTTCTTCTGTATGCGCTGTCACATTCCTCTTCTGTATGCGATGTCACATCCTTCTTCTGTACGCACTGTCACATTCCTCTTCTGTACGCACTGTCACATCCTTCTTCTGTATGCGCTGTCACATCCTTCTTCTGTACGCACTGTCACATTCCTCTTCTGTACGCGCTGTCACATCCTTCTTCTGTATGCGCTGTCACATTCCTCTTCTGTATGCACTGTCACATCCTTCTTCTGTATGCGCTGTCACATTCCTCTTCTGTATGCACTGTCACATCCTTCTTCTGTATGTGCTGTCAAATTCCTCTCGCTGAACGTGGACAGATGAGTATTTGATGGTTTGCTTGGTGTGTGCAGATAGTTGTTTGATAATTTTCTTGGTGTGTGCACATAAAGCTGAGGGCTGTGTGTATGTGGCCAGCCGCACGTTGCTCACCTGTCCACAGGACGCGCATTTTCACCTTCACTGCAGTGCCTTTGCTTTCACGCAAGGCCTCAAGTCAGTGTCCGCCGCAGAGCACATGACCAACATTACGTGCACACACACACACATACACACACACAATGTTGGGTGCCCATATTTCTGCAACACTCCTCACCGCCCTCACTGCCTTTGCTTTCACGCAGGACCTCACGTCAGTGGTCGCTGCGCAGCACATGACTTAACACTACGTGCGCCCATTTTTCTACAACACTCCTCATTTCCGCCTTCACTGCCTTTGCTTTCACACAGGACCTCACTCAGTGGCCGCTGCGCAGCACATGATTTAACACTACGTGTACCATATTTCTACAACACTCCTCATTTCCGCCTTCACTGCCTTTGCTTTCACGCAGGACCTCAAGGCAGTGGCTGCTGCACAGCACAAGATGAGCCAATTGGAGCTGGGAGGCATGACACAGGCCGCGCCCCATGCCACGCTTGACGAGAATGCAGCACAGCGAGTGGAGCAGGCAGCCATACAGATGTGGGATGAGGGGCAGCAAGACCAGGCGGTGCATGCCCTCAAAACCGTGACTGACACGTTGTTTTCCATGCACCCTTCCAAGGTGAACTCACAGCCCTGTACGGAAAAAAAAAAGGACCGGGCGAGCTGCTTCATCCTCTTATGCGTTAGGGGAACTTGTTATGTATAGGGTTGGCCAGAACCGTATATGTACGTATATATACACCGTATATTTGGTGATTTCCAAGCCAAAAATACCATATGTACACCGTATACATATGGTTCTGGCCAACCCCAATATGTACCTGCAACATGTGAAATAAAAGATAGGAGACGCTGGAGGTACATGCTTGGTCCATCGCTGTCTTGCAGTGTTTTGGGTCTTAAGAGGATTCAGACCTCTCGTCTGCCCCAATCTATTCAGTACTCTGGCACGCATGCGCTGCTGCACACACGCACACGCACACACACACATTCACATACGCACATACGCACACACATTCACATACACACACGCACACACACATACGCACACACATACACACACGCACGCACACACACATGCGCACACACATTCACATACACACACGTACACGCATACCTCTACTCCCCCTGTCCATACGCAGGTACCTCTCCTGCTCCGGCTGCTTGAGTTCTCCGTCCTGCAGCTGAGCCTGCACAACACCCCCCCAAGACAAGCCGCCTGCCAGGAGCTCGTGCTTGACCTCTCAGCGCTGCTCCGAAGCCACCCCGACTGTACTGCCAGTAGCACCGTCGCCTGCAGCACCTCTACCTTGAGCACTGACGCCTGCAGCACCGACAGTAAGACTGGCATGCACACCTCAGGAGGTGGTGATGCTCACAACACCAGCAGCGGCAGCAGCACCCCCTCCCTGATCTCCCTCCGCCGCCGCTTCCTGTTTTGGTCTGGGCGATTGCAGGTGCTTGCCTCAGTGCTCGCTCGTTACACGCATCATGCCCTTTTGCGCACACACAGCTTGTTGCCGTCCTTCCGCTGTCACTGCTCCCAACTTCACGCCGCAGTCTGAAATAGATGGTCTGGGCGATTGCAGGTGCTTGCCTCAGTGATCGCTCGTTACGCGCATCATGCCCGTGCACACAGCTTGTTGTTGTCCTTCCGCTGTCTCTGCTCCCAACTTCACGCCGCAGTCTGGAATAGGACCCACTCCCGACCACCAAGCCAACACCGAAAGGCTGGCTGTGCAGCTGGTGTTGCTGTTGCTGTGTACTTCTGCTCATGTGTTGTGGTAGTAGATCAATACCCTTGTCATGTAACTAGGCTTCTATGTGCAGTTGCAAAATGAGCTAGGCACACGAAAACATGCAACTGCTGCTGCGGTTGCATGACTATTTGTGTCTTATGACCATTTATGTGTTGCATGACTATTTGCACTATGTGCAGCTGCAAAATGAGCTAGGCACACGAAAACATGCAACTGCTGCTGCTGCTGTTGCATGACTTTCTGTGTCTTATGACCATTTATGTGTTGCATGACTATTTGCGCTATGTGCAGCTGCAAAATGAGCTAGGCACACGAAAACGTGCAACTGCTGCTGCTGTTGCATGACTATTTGTGTCTTATGACCATTTATGTGTTGCATGACGGTTTGCGCTGCTGGAGGCTGCGCGTGTCAGGCAAGCCAGTACGCAATCAAGTGTCAATATGCAAATATATAAAGACAGCAGAGCAGCTGCAAAGAAAGGAAATGTGCATCTTAGCTGCTGCTGCTGATGTAGGTTGCGCTGGGCAGGCACGCTGATGCTGCCTCCAGGTGTACGTCTGCTGTGGGTGCTACAAATCAAAGTCATTAATAGCGTGCGTTACCTGCTGCTGATGATGTAGGTTGCACTGGGCAGGCATGCTGATGCTGCCTCCAGGTTTACGTCTGCTGTGGGTGCTGCGAAGCAGGGGGGCGGAGACCTGGCACGCTGCTTGGTCGAGGCGGCTGAGGCGTACCATACGCAGGTAGGAGACGGGGTACCACTGCATGCAAATTATGCTTTAAAATTATTGAGTGCTAATTACTTGAGGTGAATAATACTGAGTGCAAAAATAAATTCACCAATGAATGTATGTGTATATATATATATATATATATGTATGTATGTATATGTGTGTATATAAATTATGGAGTGCTAATTGCTTGAGCCAAAAAATACTGAGTGCAAAAATAATCACCAATGAATGTATGTGTATATATATGTATGTATGTGTATGTGTGTGTATATAAATTACTGAGTGCTAATTGATTGAGCCAAAAAATACCGAGTGCAAAAATAATTACCAAAATCGCTGACTGCAAATAAATCCACTAGACCTCTTGAGTGCAAATAGGTTCACCACAGTTATTGAGTGCAAATAATTGACCAGGATTCCTGGGTGCGAATTCTTGACTAGGTGGTGGAAAAACAGCTAATGTGTGCGTCATGTAATGATGGAGGGGGCAAAGACTGCTGATACGTGCACGTGTTGATCAACACCACATGCAAGTTGTGAAGCAACACACCACACAAGTTGTGAGCAACACACTACGCATGTTGTTAAGCAACATAACACACAAGTTGTGAGCAACACACCACGCATGTTGTAAGCAGCACACCACACAAGTTGTGAGCAACACACCACGCATGTTGTTAAGCAACACACCACACAAGTTGTGAGCAACACACCACGCATGTTGTTAAGCAGCACAACACACAAGTTGTGAGCAACACACCACGCATGTTGTTAAGCAACACAACACACACCACACGGGTGAGCACACCAGCAGTGCCGGTAGGGTCAAGGACTGCGTTGATGGACACACAAGCAGGACCTCTTGGTATGCACACACACACAACACACACACATGCGCGCACACAACACACACACAACATGCGCACACACACACGCACGCACACACACAGGCCAAACGCCTTGACGCAGCAAAAGCACTGAGCCCCGCTCTGGATGCTGCAATGCGCAGCCTTGAGCACGCATTCGAGGCTGGAAGCCGGATTCACATCATCCGTGCTGCAGTGCTGGGTGCATTCATTCATACCACCAAGGCGTCGGCCGCAAGTGGTCCAGGTAGGGTGGAATGGTCCTTTGCGTATTATGTTGGGTTTGTGCTAGCGTACGTAGGTGTGTGTGGGTGTGTATCATTATGAAGGGTGCGCTTATTCAGGGAGATTGTGTGTGTGTGTGTGTGTGTGTGTAGGGGCTTTGACAATGTGTTGTTGTGTAGGGTGCGGCCATCCATGCCGCCTAAGTGTTTCAGGATCGCAAGCAATTCAGGAATTGTGTGTGTGTATGCGTGTGTGTGTATGTGTGTGTATTTGTGTGTTTGTGTGTGTGTGTGAAGGGAGTGTGAGCAACTGGTTGTGTGGTGCTGTGTGACACCTGTCAATCACATGCTAGGGGAAAAAAGACAAACGTCCACACCGCCAAGTTGTTAGCTAGCTACAGCTTAGGACACAGAGGGTGGCTCTTGAGTGTAGCCTTGCTCACTTTCTTATGAATGACATGCTACGTGTTCACTGCCTTGGACAAATCCCATTGTAAAACTCTCATACACACTCTCTCTCTCTCTCTCTCTCTCTCTCTAGCTCTCTCTAGCTCTCTCTAGCTCTAGCTCTAGATCTAGCTCTCTAGCTCTCTCTCTCTCTAGCTCTCTCTCTCTCTCTAGCTCTCTCTCTCTCTCTCTCTCTCTCTCTCTCTCTCTCTCTCTCTCTCTCTCTCTCTCTCTATCTCTATCTCTAGCACATTGCCTTTTGGTAACCCTGCAGCCCCAACACACACATGTGCATGCACACCCTCACACGTACACATACATACTATGCAGGAGGGCAGGCTTCTGTGTTGCTGTACATCCTTGACCTGAATCTAATTTCATCTGATTTACACACATACACACATGTACACACACGCACAACATTTGCAGGAGGGCAGGCATCTGTGCCACTGTACATCCCTGCGCTGCAATTGCACGTGCTCGCTTTGAAGCAGCTGCGCGACTCTGTGCCTGTGGAATTGAGCGTGAAAAGGTACAAAATTTAAAATTTAAAATGTAAACAGCAGCTGCACGACTTCCTGCCTGTGGAATTGAGCGTCAAAAGGTAAGTAGCCGCAGTTTACACAGGCACAGTTGGTGACTCCATGCCTGTGGAATTGAGCGTGAAAACGTAAGCAGCAGCTATCCTGCGCAGTTTATACAGGCACAGTTTGGCACATACATAGACACATGCTTCCGTGAGCACATGCCTGTGGAATTGAGCGTGAAAAGGTAAGCAGCAGCTATACCCCGCGCAGTTTACACAGGCACAATTTAGCACATACATAGACACATGCTTCCGTGAGCACACGGGATCTCTGCACGTACTCGTACATTTTTGCTCGCACTTTTTATTTTACGGAAATGCGTACGCACAAGCACACTGCTCGCTGCTCACGTACTTGGCACACTTGTCCACAGTTTCGTGTCATACGTACGCACACAGATGTGCGTGCGTGCGTGCGTGCGTGCATGCACATGCTCTATGTACACACATACACAGGGTTGGCCAGAACCATATATGGCTATGGCCAGAACCATATATATACGGTGTAATACGGTATTTTGGCAGGGAAATCACATCGACATATACGGCCATATACGGAACATATATACGGTTCTGGCCAACCCTACATATGCACGCGCATCTATCCATGCAGGAGATGATGACGGGGCAATACCGCTCTGTGTGCACTCTTGTCACGCAAAGCCTCTGCACGTCACTGCGTTGCACGAACGCACATACCGAACACGCATATTTGCCGTGCATGTGCTCTGTCTTTGCATGCCACCTATATGCCCTAACACACGCATTCGCACGCTCAATACGCTCACACAGTGCGGAGATAATGGTGAAGCAGTGCCGCGGCGTGCTCAGTCTTGTGAAGCCTCTGTTCGTCAATGAGGGTGCTGGTGCTCAGTCCAATCCGGTAAGATGAGATGCCTGGTCACAAGTAGAAGGAGAGCGGTGTCTGTGCGTGCATGAGTGTGTGTGTATGTGTGTGTGCATGTGTGCTCGGGTTTGTGTGTGTATGTGTGTGTATGTGTGCTCAGGTTTGTGTGTACAGCCCTGAGCTGCAATTCATCATTGATCAGTGTGTGTGTGTATGTGTGTGTGTATGTGTGCTCGGGTTTGTGTGTACAGCCCAGAGCTGCAAATCATCATTACAGAACAACGTAGCGGCTTACCTACGTGGGCCCCCTTTGTTTGCAGACATATTGCATTAAAGGTGGAGTGGCATATTTTGCATTACAGGTGGAGTGGCATATTGCATTAAAGGTGGAGTGGCATGTTGCATTACATGTGGAGTGGCATGTTGCATTAAAGGTGGAGTGGCATATTTTGCATTAAAGGTGGAGTGGCATGTTGCAGTAAAGGTGGAGTGGCATGTTGCATTGAAGGTGGAGTGGCATGTTGCATTAAAGGTGGAGTGGCATGTTACATTACAGGTGGAGTGGCATGTTGCATTACAGGTGGAGTGGCATATTTTGTTATAAAGGTGGAGTGGCATGTTACATTACAAGTGGAGTGGCATAATTTGCATTAAAGGTGGAGTGGC
>Ga0307945_1002221_pt1 | contig 15635 bp, 27 predicted proteins | sample OrgLakmetagen228_FD_201818 | JGI IMG/M metagenome (GOLD analysis project Ga0307945, IMG submission 201818) | Saline water microbial communities from Organic Lake, Antarctica - #228 | ecosystem: Environmental > Aquatic > Non-marine Saline and Alkaline > Saline | place: Antarctica: Organic Lake...
TGCACACACACAAGCACACACACACACACAACGCACACACACAGCCTTTGATTCAAGAGGAGGGCTGCAAGGCCACGGCGAGGTCAGGTGCACACATAAACACACAAATACACACACACACACGCACACACACGCAGCCTTTGATTCGAGAGGACTACAAGGCCAAAGCGAGGTCAGGTGCACACACACAAGCACACACACACACACACAACGCACACACACAGCCTTTGATTCAAGAGGAGGGCTGCAAGGCCACGGCGAGGTCAGGTGCACACATAAACACACAAATACACACACACACACACACACGCACACACACGCAGCCTTTGATTCGAGAGGAGGACTACAAGGCCAAAGCGAGGTCAGGTGCACACACACAAGCACACACACACACACACAACGCACACACACAGCCTTTGATTCAATAGGAGGGCTGCAAGGCCACTGCGAGGTCAAGTGCACGCACAAGCACATAAATACACACCCACGCACACACACACACAGCCTTTGATTCGAGAGGAGGGCTCAAGGCCAAGGCGAGGTTGGGTGCACACACACAAGCACACACACACAACGCACACACACAACGCACACACACACACAGCCTTTGATTTGAGAGGAGGGCTACAAGGCCAAGGCGAGGTCAGGTGCACGCACAAACACACAAGTACACACACACGCACACACAGCCTTTGATTCAAGAGGAGGGCTGCAAGGCCACGGCAAGGTCAGGTGCACACATAAACACACAAATACACACACACGCACACACACGCAGCCTTTGATTCGAGAGGAGGACTACAAGGCCAAAGCGAGGTCAGGTGCACACACACAAGCACACACACACACAACGCACACACACAGCCTTTGATTCAATAGGAGGGCTGCAAGGCCACGGCGAGGTCAAGTGCACGCACAAATACACAAATACACACCACGCACACACAGCATTTGATTCGAGAGGAGGGCTGCAAGGCCACGGCGAGGTCAAGTGCACACACAAACACACAAGTACACACCCACGCACACACACACACCCAAGTACACGCACACACAGCCTTTGATTCAAGAGGAGGGCTGCAAGGCCACGGGGAGGTCAGGTGCACTGCACCCAGGACTGCACTGGAGTGTGTGTTAGAACGGGGACTGCTGCCTGGAGTGAGCTACACGGTGTGTGTGTGAGCATGCGTTTGTGTCTGTGCGTGCGTGTGTGTGTGTGTGTTGGAACAGGGAACTGATGCCTGGAGTGAGCCACATGGTGTGTGTGTGTGAGCATGCGTGTATGTGCAATTGTGTGTGTGTATTGGAATGGGGACAGCTGCCTGGAGTGAGCCACGTGGTGTGCGCGCGTGCATGCGTTTGTGTCTGTGCGTGCGTGTGTGTGCACGTGTATGTGTGTGCGTGTGTGTGTGTGTTGGAACAGGGAACTGATGCCTGGAGTGAGCCACACGGTGTGTGTGTGAGCATGCGTGTATGTGCAATTGTGTGTGTATTGGAATGGGGACAGCTGCCTGGAGTGAGCCACATGGTGTGCGTGCGTGCATGCGTTTGTGTGTGTGCGTGCGTGTGTGTGTGCACGTGTGTGTGCGTGTGTGTGAGTGTGTGTGTGTTGGAACAGGGAACTGATGCCTGGAGTGAGCCACACAGTGTGTGTGTGAGCATGCGTGTATGTGCAATTGTGTGTGTGTATTGGAATGGGGACAGCTGCCTGGAGTGAGCCACATGGTGTGCGTGCGTGCATGTGTTTGTGTGTGTGTGCGCGTGCGTGTGTGTGTCCACATGTGTGTGTGTTGGAACAGGGACTGATGCCTGGAGTGAGCCACATGGTGTGTGTGTGTGCATGCGTGGATATGTGCGTGTGTGTGTTGTGTAATGTATGCGCTTCCAACGCTGTGATCTTTTGAAATACGATGCATTCATCATCTGTGATTGCATCCTCAATTTCGGCCTAGGTTTCCAAGTGTTAAAATGCGTTATTATCTCACACCTAGCAGGTGCGATCTTGTGTGGTCTGGGATTTGAATCAAGCAAATGTGTTAACGTGTGTATCCCTGTTCTCTTGCAGGTACGCGTGCGTGCAGTAGGGGCTGGCGGATCTGGACATGGTGCATGGAGCACAGAGGCAGAGGTGCGTGGGTGTGTACGTGTTGCATGAGCGTGCATGCGTGTGTGTGTGTGTGTGTGTGTGAGCTTGTGAGATAGTCTGTGTTGGGTGTTTATAATATACAGATCAAACACTCGCCCCTTAACTTTGTAAATGAGTTTGGAACATTCATGTTTGAGGTGCTACGATGTAATCACACACACGCACACACACAAACACACACACACACACACGCACACACACACACACGCCTATACACACTTACACATGAGGTGCTAGGACGTACACACACACACACACACACACACACACAGGTCCTTGCCCCTGGCCGTCTGGGTGAGCGCAGCGAAACAGCCTCGGCTTCTGATTTCAACGATGGTGCTAGCAGTGCCTCCTACCAGCCCAGCATGGATGCAGGTGTGTGTGTCTGCGAAGGTGTGTCTGTGTCCTGATTGAATTGATTTATCTTACTGTCTTCCATCATAGTGCATTTGTTTGTAAATTGCGCATAGATGCACACACAACCACAAGCATAGACGCACACTGCACACAGACACACACGCACACCACACAAACACTCCACACAATATGCACACAAAGCTCACACCACACACACACGCAAACACACACACACACAAATACACTCGCACACAGCATGCACACACGCACACACAAAACTCACACCACACACACGTACACTCACTTGCTTGAGCAGGCAGCAGGTCAGGGGGTGCAGGCACGGGGGGGGCAGGCAGACGCAAGGGCAAAGGCGGCGGCAGCAGCAGCACCGCCGCACAGAGGGCTGGGGCAAGCTGGGGTGGTAATGCTGCTGGTGGTAGTGGTGGTGCTGTTGTTAGGGAGGGCAAAGTGGGCGGTTCTGCACACAAGGTGGTGGCTCAGTCGTCCGTAACGGCACTGTCCAAGCCGGCTCCGCCAACCATGACGCTGCGGGTGTGTGTGTGTGTGTGTGTGTTGGGTGTTGGGTGTGGGTGTGGGTGTGGGTGTGGGTGTGGGTGTGGGTGTGGGTGTTGGGTGTTGGGTGTGGGTGTGGGTGTGGGTGTTGGGTGTGGGTATAGGTGTTGGGTGTGGGTGTGGGTATAGGTGTTGGGTGTGGGTGTGGGTGTTGGGTGGTGAGTGGGGGTATAGGTGTTGGGTGTTGGGTGTGGGTGTGGGGCGTGGGTGGTGGGTGTGGGTGTGGGCGTGGTCGTTTGGGGTGGGGGTGATGTGCATGCATGATGACATGATGATGAAAAGCATGATTATGACGCGTGTGTGGCTGTGTCGTTGCATACTTGTCAGGGGTCGTGGGCGTGGGGAGGGGAGGGGAAGGGAGGGAATAGGCCTGTAAAGCATGCAAATTAGGATTAAAATGTACATTTGTGCACACGCACACACACCCTTAAACACACATACACGCGCACACACACACACTCGTACGCACACAGGGTATGAAGCACCAGTGTGGTCGCTTGTGGCGCCGAGCCAAGGCCTACAGGCTCCAGATCGCTGTGTTGCTGCTGGTGTCTTTCTTGGCTTACTTGGCACAGGCAAGTTGTGCCTGTTTATAGGGCATGGGGTGGGCGTGTTGTTCAACACTACACCCATACACTGAGAGCAGGTTGCAGGTGTGCTGCAGTGTGCTGTGGCACTGCTGCTGTGATCGTCTCCTGGTAGGCACGGGCAGTTAGTTGGCTGCTGATTAAAAGCTGATTAAAATGGGTGTGTGCGTGTTGTTGTGCGTGTTGTTGTGCGTATTGTTGTATTGTGTGGCAAGATACGCGTGAATGACATGATGGGCGTGTGTGTGTGTATGTGTGGCAAGATGTGTGTGTATTTATGTGTGCTTGTTTGTGACAGGATGTGTGTGCGTGTTTGTGTGTGTGTCATGATGAGTGTGTGTGTGTGTGGTTGGGTGAATGTGTGTGTACAAGATGAGCGGCTGCTGCAAGGTGGATCTGTGAAAAGATGAGAGTATGTTTATTGTATTTTGGTGAGTGTGTGTGATTGCCCCTGTCCTGCGCTTGCTGAATGGTTTGCTTTCATATGAACTGCAATGGAAGCGCTGTGCCGTGCTACCTACTCACACACACACACACACACACACACACACACACATACACACGCGAAAAAACCTACACACAAACACATGCATGAGCACACACACACACACACAAACACACACACACACACAAACACACACACTCAAACACAAAATGCACCCTCTTCTCGCAGAACTACCTCTCGCTGGACATCCTGGCCAGGAACAAGTACGAGCTTGCCATCGCGGCCGCTTGCATTTTGGTCCCCGTGGCCTTCTTCTTCGCTCTGTACTTCGTTGCAATCTGGTGCGTGGTGGTCTCCTGTGTGTGTGCCTGCGTGTGTGCGTGTGCGTGTTTGCGTGTTCATGTGTGTGTGTGTGTGTGTAAGTGTGTGTGTGCATGTGTGTGTGTGCTTGTGTGTGAGTGAGTGAGATGGGACTTGCGTCCTAATACTGTCAGTGCAAATCAGGGTCCTTGATCTCACATGTGTGCACGCACACCCCCTCCAGCTCGCGCACCTGATTTGTATAAAGCTGCTTTTGTGTAATCCAGGCCAAGGAAATAAACGTAGGGCTGGACAAAGCCGTGTACAATGCCCAATGCAATGTCATAGTGGTCTCTCACCTGAGAGCACCACAGAGCGGGCGGGTTGGCTGAGCAGGGGAACCAACTACTACAGTACACGTACTACAGGCGCATGCTTTGACGTCGACGCTTCTTTCAAGCAGTTGTTCAACGAAAAAGTGTCAGGGGCTGCGTGTTGTTTGGCAGGGCTGAGGCTCTATATACAGGGTTGGCCAAAATCATATATATACGGTGTGTCCACGGTATTTTTGGCAGGGAAATCAGTGAATGTACGGTCATATACGGTGTATATATATATGGTTCTGGCCAACCCTATTTGTATATATGGCCTGCCCACCGCAGCTGATGTGGCATGCATGCCTCAATTTGTGACATGTGGTGAAGGCTCCTGAGGAAAAAACGTTCAGACGTATCAAAGCCTTTGCCACATTAAGCACGCACACGCACACACACACACACACGCACACGCACACACACACACACGCACACGCACACACACAACAGATAGGTATACTCATGCACAGGTGCATTTACATTCACATACACACACATACACACATGCTCACCCACATGCACCCACTCGCAGCAAGCCCGCCAAAAAGAAGAGCAAAAGCAGCCAGAAGAAGAAGAAGAACCAGCAATAAAAGTAAGAGAGGGGGTCGCCACGATGAAGAAGGGAAGCACTGCTAGCTCAGATAAATAGCTGGTTCATGAGGGATGCATTTTAAGTCAAGCCAGGGTCAGTATCACTTGTTTAGGGTCCTTTTTAGGCTGGGGCTTTTAGCAGCCTCTTCTAAGTGGGCTCTACAATTAGCGAGGTGCTGAGGTGCCGAACGTGCACAGGGAGAGGCACATGCCTGCAAACAAATAGGATACGGAGACCCTTTTGAATGCACAGAATATAATGCTGGGTATGCTACACCAGCAACGTCCCTGCAACCAGTTGGGTGATCTGTTATTTATTCCCTTGAAGTGGTGCGACAGGCATTTGTGGTGTGTGAGTGGTATGACCACTCAAACACCCGCGCAGGATCACATGTGCGTTATGGTAGATGTTGTGCTTGGTCTTGCCGTCACACTGTCTGTGTCCGAAAGAGGATGGCAATCGTCATAAAATAACCAGTTGTGCTCTGGTTCTACGTCTGGTGTTGTTGCTTTTATAAGGGGAGGGGGGCGTTTTGTTCATGCCTCCCTGTCTGGATTGCATTCGGAACAGGGGTTTGATGATTAGCACATTTCAAAGTAAGTACATCTACACCATACGGACATGTTGCCTCCACTTCCTGTTCTTGACGCTGAGAGCCCGAAACTGCCGATGCAGCCTTTGGAAGTGGGGCAACTTGGCTTAGAGGGGCCGCTGCGCCTGCCTTGATGCGTTTTTTTGCTATATTTGAGAGTGAGTGCGTGTGTGTGTGAGAGCTTCGTGTGCTGTTGTTCTTTGTGTCCTTTGTGTGTGTGTGTGTGTGTGTATATGTGTGTGTGTTACGAGAAATGGCAAAGCTACATCATGTTATTATCATGACCGTGCCGCGCGCGCTTTTGTTGTTGACAGACGTCACGTGCCATGGTTGGTCAAATCACATAAGAGCGGAAAACACAAATTATTACACCGCCGGGAGTGATTACCCAGCCAGCACGATGAAGGGAAGGACACCAAAAGTGAATGATTCCCGGCAGTGGTTACAATAATTTTGTGGGACCTGATAGACATTCCTTGTTGGCCAGTGTCTAACGCCATTGCTGGATAAGGCCTCCGTGTTAAGGTTCACCCTGTCTGCTTATGGAGTGTGCGTCTGCAACAGGCTGGAGGGGAGGCCTGTGCTCATTTCTTACTTTCTTAGCTTCTTTTTTGTTATGTGATGCCTTCAAACCACTGGTAGCTAGCTTTTTTTCATTTTTGCCGCACACTAAATTATGTAAACTGTATTAGAGGAGGGCGGGACAAAGGGTTTACAGAGTGTGCAGATAAAGCCATTAGTCGAAACGTGCAACTCCTAGGCTACGCATGTAAAACGATTAAAGTTGTGAATTGTTTTGCAGTACCAGCAAAACAAACCTTGGAAAGGGGAAAAAGGCACGACGTTGTTTGTGACATTGCAGCACTGAATATAACCAGTAAAAACAATCAAGCATCTGCCAGGACCAACCGAGTGCATTAAATCAAAGAGGGGGGATCATCATCTGTGTGTTTTTTGGGCACATGAATTTCATGTTGCTGGACATCTGCCACGCTAAGGGTACCAAGAAGAATGAGGGAGGCAAATAACATTATACATAAACTTGTAAAGTCAAAGGGTTTACAAAGGGGGTAGCCGGCAGCCATGCCATGTATGTTAGGCGGTTGGGCTTTTTGTGCTGGTTTCGGCCATCCCCAGAAAAGAACTGTAAAGAGGGGGGGGGGCGGGCTGGTCTCAGCCAGTGCAAAGGAAGCAAGGATGGTGACTGGTCTTTACCAGTTAAGGCAAGGCATCATCGCTGTTTATGCCTCTGGGGGGCATCTGAGCAAAGGCTTAGAAAAGGCCTATAACCAAACGAAAAAAGCGCTAGGCCAAAAAATAAGGGAAATAGGGCCTCAGCAAAGGGCTAGGCACTCAGCCACAAAAGAGGCCACACCATACATATCTATCTGGCTGATTCAAAAAGGTTCTTAGACGAGTTGTTCCTTATACTGGGATGGGAAGACAAGCTGGCGGTCACCGCACGGTGCTGTGTGTGTAGGCTGACAAGATGTTCATGCAACATGTGTTCCTCATCTTGAACAGTGTGCCAGTCACCATGGTCACAGATCTTGAGCTCATAAGGCCTTCTATTCCTGTTATGACGCATTCTTTGGACCAGAAAGTTATGGCCAGAAAGGCGAAGGCAAGGAAGTGCACGGCTGAGATTGTTGGAAATATCCAAGCAAAGGTAGATAGGTAACACAGGTTCAAATTTTTCTTTTTCTGTCATCCCACCAGCCAGGAGCAATCCCCAAAGGTACACCAAAATTTTGTGTGATAAGTCCTCACAATTCTGCTGGAATGGTGATTGCTTATCATGCGGTGTCAAATTGTCAAGCTCTCTCCAGCTCCCAATGATACGCTCGCGCATAGTGAGCTCGAATTGTTTCAAATTGATAAACTCGTGAGATCGTATGGCATTCAAAAATTGCTGAGACGTAGGGAAATCTTGGAGTGCGTGTAATACCTGGTAAGTCCATGTATCACTTCTATTTGCAACAAGAAGGTCAGCCCGCACAAATTTCTCTTAAGCCCCCAAAGCTCGAACTGTTTCAAATTGATAGACTATCTATGGCATCCAAAATCCCGATATGCAGGGAAGTCTTGGAGCGCAAGCATAACTTAATAAATCCATGTATCACTTCTGTTTGCAAGCAAGAAGAAAGTCAACCCGCACAACTGTTTTGGATTCATATGATGCTTTTGATCGTATGGCATCTGATCTGTTTCGCGGAGCACGCAGTGAGTATCAGAACCTTTTTTGGCACCCAGGAGTCTTTTCAGGAATCCAAGATGAAGGACGTGTGCAGGGGTGATTTTTGAGGAATCATAAGTCAAAGAAGAAGTGGCCCATACTTGACAACCGTACAGACCAGCTGTCAAAGCGAAGACCTGGAAAAGCCACCCATAGTTTTGTGTTTGATACCCTTGCTGTCACCAGTTCTGTAAACTCTGGCTATGGCAGACCTGAAGTCGTATGCCATCTTCTCAGCTGTGTGCATGCTTCCATCACGAGTAAGAGTGATCCCAAGGAATTTGAATTGAGCGAAAAGTTCCAGAGGTGTGCCGTCGTACGTGAAGGTGGGAATCGCAGAAGTATTCCCGCTAAAGGTCTTGACCAGGTAGCTTCAGTCTAGAATGTCCCTTAATCATGTGGCTGTGTCATCACCAGCAGCAAAGTCTATTCTTTTCTTTAGTCTAGAAATAGAACTAGAAAAGAAAAAGAAAAGACTCTGCTGGTAGTTATGACACAGCCAGCATGATTAAGGGAGGGGGTTACTTAGGTGCCCGCACCAGGCAACCCCCCACGCAAATGATTAAAAAGAAATTAGTGTGGGTCAGGGGGGTTGTGTGCCGTAGCACCCGGACCCAATCCTTGATTGTTGTTGCTTGTGTTGTATTGCAGTGCATACCTTGTTATTATGAGTGCAGATGCATGTCTGATGGAGTGTTCGTTCAGTTTGTGTGTCAATTTTTTAATCTTATGGTAATCCAGACTAAGGTCTGCCAGTGGTTTGTCTGTAGTCTTTGTAGATAGTCCCCATAGCTCCAACGAGGATCACGTGAAGCTTGATTTCCCCATATTTTTGTCTGTTTAGGCTGGCCATAAGCATGCTGTGCTGTGCGTTTGCTTTTTGGAGTTGGGGATCAAGCCTAGTGTCTTCACATAATTTAAACTCAATCAGGTGAACCGCCCACTGGTTTGGATTCAGTTTCTTGTCTTTAGCAAGCTGTTGCAATATTGAGTTGTGGGTGGTTACGCAAGAGGAGCACACAGTGCTAGGTAAAAATAGGATGGCATCAGGATGAGAAGAGGCTTTTAAAGCATGTGCTGTTAGTTTTGGTAGCAACCAAGAGGGCAGTGTTTTTATGGCAGTGTTTCTCAAATCTAGGCCTTGTTCTGATAATTTATCTGCGCTGCCTATGTCAGTGTAGGCAATTTGGTTGGCACGCATGGTCCCTTTTGTAGGGCTTGGACAATCAGCACGCTTGCCGTATTATGGCGTTTTATAATCATGTTCCTCATTTTAGTGTGTTGGCAACCTGAGAGTATGTGAAGCGCACTATCAGTGCAAGGGCAGATGGGGCAGTTTGCATTGGGAGAGAAGCCGTACTGGAAGGCGTGTTTTTGATTAGAAATTGTACCAGTGCGGTACCTGATAAAATTACGCTTTTTGTCTTTTTGTCTTTTTGTAGAATTTGAGATTATTATTGTTCCAGAAAGCATCTGTGGTTGGTTTATTGACCAAAGGTCTAAGGTCCTTCCAGTAGCTGTAATAACCTGTGTTTGTTTTGGCTTTCCCCAGTCTGTGTGATTTGCACATTTCTGCTTTCAGCTTGGCCTTTAAATCAGAGAGTGCACGAAGCCTAGGTGTAGTTGTCCCTCTTCCACTGGGATTCTCATCGGTGTCTTCAGCCGCAAGCCAGTAAAGGTGTGTGTATGCATTACCGTCTGGAGCTGGAGGCTGAAAGTGTATGTCATGACCTCCGTCATGTAAGGCAGAGTGTTTGACAATTATTGCATCTGCACATTCATTTCCGGCAATGCCACTATGGGCTTTCACTTTATAGAAGCAGGTTCTGTTGAAGCACAAATCATAGATACAATTTGTTCTAGCCGGTTTGAGTGTATCTGGTTTCGTTGCAATTCAGGGAAGAGTTCTAATTTGGCTTAGGGAGCATGCACTTTCTGTTGCAATCTGGGTATACTTATTGGTAAGCGCTGCTGTTATCCCTGTGAGCTCAGCTCTATTGATGGTGTTTGTCATTCCCACGCCTCCTGAGTCCACATAACATTCAGCTTTGGTTTGAGGGCAGTATACCCCTGCGCCTATAAAATTTTCGGCCTTGCCTATGCAGCTTCCGTCCGTGTATGCCCATAATCTCCAATTGGGGCACTTTAATTCAAATTGCTTATCGTCCCATGGTTGGAGGTGAACATTAGAGTTTTGGCCTCTTTCCTGGCCAGTGACGTCCTCTCTTTTTGATTTGAAGTACTGGGGGCAAACATGGTTGGTGATGTGGTCTGTGTTCTCTCTTGCGAGGTACTGATTTTTTTCCAAACTACTTCTGGGATACTCCTTTGCAGTGTTTGCAGCCAATTTGGTGAGGCATCAGTTCAAAACGCTGTTGTGCTTCTTTGTTCCAGACAGCAATAATATCCATGCTCCAGGTGTGGTTGGAGAAATTTCTTGTACACCCTTCCACGAGGTTGGCATTGCATATGTGAGTTTTGTCTTGGGGATGAAGCCAAGCGTGGTGCAGTACTTTGGTTTATCTCGCACCAATGCTCTGTAGGCATTGATGCTTTTGTTTTCCCAGTTGGGTAGAAATAAAAAGGTGGCAGTTGGTAGCTCGCTACACATCGCAAATCGTAGGGAGTGTTGCACGCACTTGAGCATATTTGTGTCATCATACACTGGGTAGTGGCAGATTGAGAAACCTGTAAACTTGGTGGCAAATGCATTGTAATTGGCACTAAAGACAATGTCACGGTGACGTTCGCTCCAATATGAGGAGTTCCCAGGATCAAAGTCCAGAGCAGACGCCATTTTTTCTTTTTTGTGCTGCATTTGTGTTGGGGTAGGATACGGGAGTAGGATTGTAGTGTTAGTTGGCTTGCCTTAGGGGTTTTGAGGCGGGCTTGGTGGTCTTGAAGCAGACCTGCAATTTCAGAGGCTAGACATTGAACAGGAGAAGACATACCTCTGTGTAGTCCGTTTTTCTGAGCTTCATGGAACCTTTCTCTTAAAAGATGGAAGCGCTCAGGAGTCATCATGCCTATGCATTTGCCATCTGGCTTATATATGCAGGCCGCTCTAGCTTCATACAGTTTTGGGAGGGAAGCCTTGTGTGTGGCGTTTATCGTTGGCGATCTTTTTTGCGCAATATCATCTTTCAGGCGGACAAGGTCCACCGTTCTGATCCAAACTTCATAGTGCCCCGTTCATAGTGCCCCGTGGGAGTGATGTCCACATGTGGATTGGTTGGTTGTATATCGAAGCAGGCCTTTGACTATTTCTATTTCTTTGCCTTGTGTGGATTTCCATCTCCTATGATTTATTGATGTGCAAAAACCCTGCCTCTCTAGGTCGTCAAGTCCTTCATCAAGGGGGGGTGCAGTTTGCTTAGCTTCATAAATTTGAATCATTTGCTGAAAGCTTGCCCATGAGTGCAGTAGTTCTTTTGGCTCCCAGGTGGGGCTCCAGGTTACCTTGAGCAGTTCGTGTTGTGATGCATGTAACCTGACTACTTTATCGTCTAGGGAGAGGTCGTGACAGGCAGGACAGCTCCAGTCAGACTGTGCATCATTGTTATTTCTGTCTTCTTCCTTGTAGCATTGGAGCTGTTTTAGACATGACCAGGTAGGTGCGGTTGCATACGCTGCATTAATACATATCTGTGGTAGGTAAATTTCCTTGTTCTGTGTGTTCATCACGTGTTCCTGGGTCACAGCAGATCTCGCAGTCGGCATCTTCCACACCTATGCGGGCAATAGGCTCCGTGCTGATGATGGTTCTGTTTTTTGTCGGCTTTAAGCAGACGAAGAGCCCATTTTTCAATTATCAAGGGCTGCTCTTGGTCTTCGGCTTCTGTTTCATCTGCTCTGCGTTTGTTGTTGACGTGCAGGCGATGGTCTACCACTTCTGCAGCTTGCAGATGGTATTGGTACATACAGTTAAAAGCATCAGATGGGTCATTAAAAGTCCCCGCAACGCAAACCTTTTTGTAGTCCCAAAGAGAGGTTGCCCTATTTTTAGGGTCAAGGGGTTGTACCGCACAGTACGATATGTCATTACTATGTAATTTGTATTCTGATGGTCGTTGGCGCTTTTTCCCCTTGGGCTTGGGCGGCTGTTCATTTGCCTGTGGGGCGAGTGTTTGTTGTCTCTCTGCTAGCTTTTGTGATTTCCTTTGTGTAGTGTTTTGTATTTCGCTATCCTGGGTTGCTGAGGGGGGTTCAGGTGGTGTCCTAGCGGAATATGGGCGTTTCTTGCAAGCATTCTTGATATGGCAGTCTTCTGCATTGGCATCTTGAGACTCATACCTCTGAGTCATTGAGCGTGTTTGCCTTTGAGAACATTCTGGACTTTGATGCTGGGGAGCATGTTGTAATAAGTTAACATCCTTGGGAGCACTGGTGCAGATTTTGCGATCGTCCAGTTTTGTTAGCATTGCCTTGAATCTGTCTTGATTGAGATGTGTCATCCTCATCAGGGTCCTGGTGCGTGCGCTCTCATTTGTTCTGAACCGACTGCTGCAGGTCTGATATTTTAAGTGGGTTGCTCTTTTGTGTCCATTGCTTTTGAATGGTATCCTTGTAGGGGCTGTTGTGACAAAACTTGGTTGGCTCTCTGGACATTATTTTGTATAATGCCAGGGATGGGCTGGTTGCCGTATCCTCACCCGTCTAAGAGTTACAGGGTGTCTTTGTAGGTTGGGGGTGCGTCGTGCGGTTTGTGTGTGTGAAGGCATTGGGAGGGTATTAGGTGCTGGGCGTAGTGTGCGTACGCGAATGGTTGCTTGTCTTTCTGTCCTTTCTTGTTCAAATGCCTGGCCCAAGCCCTCGATGGCCAATGGAGCTGTTTTTACTTTTCTGTCTTCAGTCAAAATGTTGCATCCCTTGCTACGATGCCGAAACATTTCTCAAGCTATGTCTTGCGTGGTCACAGTCGTTGAGTCTGTGTTTAGGAGAGCAGATAGTCGGTTTAAAGCGATGATATGTTCATCAGAGCAGTGTCTCCCAAATTTTAGAATTAGGGCGTTACCAGTAATTGTATGTGTGTTATTTGCTTCCAAGAGGTCGGTGGGAGTGGAAGCCCCCAGTGCTACAAGGGGCTTGGCGATGACGTGTACCAGGTTTTCAAGGTTGTACACAATCCGCTTGGATGAAACAAGATTCATTTCAGGTCCTCAGAGAAATGTTTGTTGTTCTCGTTAATAACACACATATTAGAAAGTTCGATACTAATCAGCTGCCGTACCCGCATATTGAATCCTAGGAGGCGTCTCAGAGGGATTGATGGCTCCCTGTGTTGTGCTTGTAGATCAAAGGCTTTTTGTCTTAAGAGGGCAATTTGACTGCGGAGCAGCTTCTCTGTTATACATTTGTGTCTGTGACTATTATGGTTCATGCTGTGTAATCGGGCTTCGGCATTTCGCCTGTGATATTCCACAGAAATTGAATGGCATCCTAGGCCATAATCATCTTTATTCTCTCTGATCATGGCAGTGGGGGTGCTTTTCATGATCTTGAATTTATGCTTGATCAGGCTCCCAATTTTATTGTCCCAGACGTATATTCGGTCAGGGTCGCAGAGGGTGACCGGAAATGCATACGTACGCTATGCTTGGCATGATTGCGGTATTATAATGTGTATGGCCTGCCAGGGGGAGGCGTATGAGTTTCTGAGGCCTGTGAATTTTTGTCTCAAGGTTTCTGTCATACGTTTGTACTGGTGTGTCCAGTTCAGGCTCATAGTAAGCTTAACACCGAGAGAGGTAATAGGGTCATCTTGCTCGATAACGTGTGCATGTTGTCCTTGGACAAGTATTTTGTTGTAGAGCTGTGTCCTCAGATGTTTCTTTGGGTCTTTTCCTCACACTCCAGTTTTGGCAGCCCCAAGTAGGATTCCTGTTCCTTTTGTCTTGCTGCCTAAGACCTGCAGAGCAGCCCAATTTGAGTACCTGGTCAGCTTGTCCACTTGAATACGGAGGTTTCTAAGGGATCCTGCCAGGCATTTTAGGTCGTCTGCGAAGGCCCCATTGCTCAGGGTGTTGTTAAGGTGCATGTGTTTTAGGCTAACCAGGCTGCCTGAGTGGTCATGTGAGGTCAGCACATGCATGGTTATACCCTCTTATACCCACATGGAGCCACCGCAAAAGAGGTTCTAGATATAAGAAAAAGAGGAAAGGGGATAGGGTGTCTCCTTGGATCGTTCCCCTCTCTACAGGAATAAAGTCCGTACTTCCACCGCTTGGGAGGCAGATCTGCGTGCTTGCTTGTGTGTACAGATGATTCACCGCTTCAATTGCATCCGTAGGAAAGCCCAGGTCGTACATGATCCATCATAGCATGCGGTCATGGTCAGTTGTGTTGAACGCGGAGGTAAAGTCAACAACGAGGGCATATATGTCCTTGCTATGTAGTTTTGAATCTTCAAGGGCCATGATGACGTTTTCAAGTCGGTGGATGGCATCTAGTTGTTTTTGGAAGCCTGCTTGTGTGTTGCTGAGCAATGAGTTACATTCTGCATATTTGTACATTGCATTTGTGACCATACGTGTCCATAGTTTGTAGAGGGTGTTAGCCAATCCGACGGGCCTATACGATGTTACTTGTGTCTCTTCTCCTTTATTTTTATCAATGAGCACAGTTTCGCTTGTTTTCCAAGCCTGGGGGGTCACTCCTGTGGCCCACATTATGATAAACAACATGTGTATTACCCTTTAAATTTCAGAAGGGAGCATTTTTAGGACCTCGTTAAACACACCGTCTGGGCCTGGTGATTTGTTGTAGGTGTAGGTGTAGGCATAGGCACAGGAGACCATGCCGTTTGGGAATTCAATGAAGGGCAAGAAAGCCCTTGCTCACCACTGAGCTTTGGCTGTCACAACGAGGTTATGGTACCAGCAGCTTAAGCATGGATTGCAAGTACGGGCTATGAATTCAAGGTCTCTGACCAGTTCCTAGAGACCTCTGGCACAGCGCCAGAGAAAGCTTATAACTAATTAGTTAATTCGGACCTAGGGTTCCCCAACCGCAGCGCCACTATATCTTTTGTTTAGCCAGGTGTAGTTTCAGGCTTTTTCCAAACTTCCGCTGAGATGCCCGTTGAGGCATATATAGTGATGTAACCTTACCTTACCTTACCTAAAATGCTAAGCGACCAGCATATGTTCAAAAAAGGCAGGGGGGGAGTCATTTGAGGAGGTACTTCTTGACTGAAGGTGAAAGCCTTTTTCTTGTAAACCTTGTTTTGAGGAGGGCGGAATAACACTGGTGAGCGTAAATGCTTCGACACGGTGCCTCTTTCTTTTCTCTTGCTCTTTCCTGCTGGTATGTATGCGAGTCAGGTGTGGGGCACAGTGTATCTGAGTGAAGGCAGTGAATTTGGTAGCCAGTTACAGAAGAGGCATCTGTGTTCCTTGAGGCGCATTCTTGGAGTGAAGAACAGCACAACAAAT
>Ga0307945_1002222_pt1:0-2500 | contig 15635 bp, 12 predicted proteins | sample OrgLakmetagen228_FD_201818 | JGI IMG/M metagenome (GOLD analysis project Ga0307945, IMG submission 201818) | Saline water microbial communities from Organic Lake, Antarctica - #228 | ecosystem: Environmental > Aquatic > Non-marine Saline and Alkaline > Saline | place: Antarctica: Organic...
CCTCCTCCTCCTATTACTATTTATAAAGCAATTGCGAGCGTAGATGAATGCATTCTCATTACTGAAATCCCACTCCCACTCCATTTGTGTCAATATACACGACCATACAAAGCAGCCACAGATCCTTGCATGCCAAGGGGCTGATCCTCGCTCATTTATGAGTCCCCACGTATCACTTCCATCTATTCAAAGCATCACCCTTTTTCTTGATTAACGTCGGGAGTGGTCCAGTGTGTGTGTGTTTGTGTGTGTGTGTGTGTGTTCCTCACTGCCTGCATAGGTCAAACCTTTCTTCTCTTCTTGTATTTTCTTTTTCTTCCTCCTTACCCCCACAGGAACACCCACACCCACCTGCCATACTTTTAGATCATAAGGGGTCATCCCAAATTAACGGCCGCCAGTGAACTCCCACTTCTTCACATACAAATACACCCTCCATTTTTCTCCTCGCGCCTTAACCCATCCCCATCCCCACCCCGCTCCCACAACCACCTGCTCAGATCATACTCATAATCACACAAGGTCGCCCCGGATCCTTGCCGCTAGTGAGCCCGCCCCCCAAACCTTCCACACCCACCTGCTCAGATCATACTCATAATCATATAACGTCGCCCCACTGCCAGTAAATTCATTTCCGCTCTGCGACCGCTGTTGCTGAGACACCATGCTCACGCCCAAGGTGCTCTCCTTCTTACGTTCTGCATGCAAATACAGAAATGTACACAAGGGACGTGTCCACAGGAGAACGACCGGCACACACATCAACTTGCTCACATCAACATGCTCACTTATCCACGGTGCTCTCCTTCTTACGTTCTGCATGCAAATACAGAAATGATCACGTTCACAAGGGACGTTGGCCACAGGCAAACGACCCACACACACCAACACGCTCAGTCTGGCACGCTACTTTGTATCCAGGGTGCTCTCTTTATGCTTGCACCTAAATGCACACATGTTAGGGGGGATCCTGGTTTACGTATGCTGGTAGTATGTGCATAAGCCAACATTCTTAAACCATGTTAGGAGGGCACCTGGTTTATGTACGTTGGCAACATGTGCATCAGCCAAAACACATAAACCAGGCCCCCTCCTTAAACAAAGACTTGTTTGTGTGAGCATGCACTCACCAGAACCACGAGACAGTGCAAAGCTGCGCAGACTAACACAAACTGAAGCGCACCTTAGATATGCAATACAGGCTACAGACAAGTGTGAACACTTGAAAACACCACAATACCACATTATACAAGTGTGATAACACCACATACTACAATATACATGCGCTCAACACGCTTAAATGCTACGTTGAAGGCAATGTGTCACCGAGCTTCATGCCTGCTGTATTGAGCAGGAGCTGATCGACGGTGCAATTGCGCGCACACAGACGCACGTTTAATGCAGTGTGGGATGTGTGAGCGTCTCTGCGCTGCACACCTGCGTCACACGTTTTAATACAGTGTGGGAAGCATAAGAGTCTCTGCGCTGCACACCTGCGTCACACGTTTTAATGCAGTGTGGGATGCATAACAGTCTCTGAGCTGCACACATGTGTCACACGTTTTAATACAGTGTGGGATGTGTGAGCGTCTCTGAGCTGCACACCTGCGTCACACATTTTAATGCAGTGTGGGATGCATAAGTGTCTCTGAGATGCACACCTGCGTCACACGTTTTAATGCAGTGTGGGATGTGTGAGCGTCTATGAGCTGCACACCTGCTTCACGCGTTTTAACACAGTGTGAGATGCATAACAGTCTCTGCGCTGCACACATGTGTCACACGTTTTGATACAGTGTGGGATGTGTGAGCGTCTCTGAGCTGCACACCTGCGTCACACGTTTAATGCAGTGTGGGATGTGTGAGCGTCTCTGAGCTGCACACCTGTGTCACACGTTTTAATACAATGTGGGATGCACAAGTGTCTCTGAGATGCACATGTCTCTAAGCTACACACCTGTGTCGAGCAGACGCTGTCCGATGGTCTCGAGGCTTCCAAACTCTTCAATCCGCGGCACTCGGACTGGATTGACTGTGACCCCGATGTTTGTCGTCCTGCAAACATGAAATGAAAGAAAGACACACAGTGTTCACTGGCATAAGGTGTAGTTTGAAAATGCAGAGAGCTACAATGCATGCAATGCAAGCTGGTTTTGGACATGGAAGTGCAAGGACAGAGTGCGCAAGCTGTACGGCATTTCCACTTAAATCGTTCCTTGGTTTGAGCAAATACACCAGGTCACTGGTGCAAGATTTCTGACAACTTGTCGGGCTCAGTAGAGAGCTGAGAATGTTTGCATTCCTTATTATGAGCAATTGCACCAGGTCACTGGTGCGAGGCTGCTGACATCTCGTCGGGCTCAGTAGACTAGCTGAGAATGTTTGCATGCACAGTGACTCAATCAAATCCAAGGATGGCGTTCAGGAGTAAAATTATGTAACAGGCTTGTGTATATTAGCACAAAAAGGTATGGCTTACCTCACTGTTGCACTATTTTTA
>Ga0307945_1002222_pt1:7500-15635 | contig 15635 bp, 12 predicted proteins | sample OrgLakmetagen228_FD_201818 | JGI IMG/M metagenome (GOLD analysis project Ga0307945, IMG submission 201818) | Saline water microbial communities from Organic Lake, Antarctica - #228 | ecosystem: Environmental > Aquatic > Non-marine Saline and Alkaline > Saline | place: Antarctica...
GCTGCATAGGGTAATGAAGCTTCACACGCTCTTTGTCTCAGCAGTGCCGTTTGCGTCCCTCCCATGCAGATGTCTCTGAGTTACTGCTCAGACCGTGAGGACACCATCAGCATGGCCTTGACGGCCACAGACCAGCTCATGAGGAAACACTGTGTGAGCTACGATTGCATCGGCAGGTGAAAGGGATGTGGTTTTGTGCAGGGTTTTTCATTGTGGCTGGAAAATGTAGGCTTCTGTTTAGTGGGGGATAGAGTTCAGGGTCAGGGTTTTAAGACTATGCTCTCATTTTCTTTTGATTGGTGTATTATCTCAAAATTATTTCATCTCACACATTGTTCCCATCCAGCTTAGTCCTCTGATTTTTGCTCTGCTCTGCGACCCTTCACTCCTCTTATACAATCTTGCACGGCAGGTTAGACGTGGGGAGTGTGAGCGGGCCTGATCGTAGCAAGACTATAACGAGACAGACATTTCAACTCCACAACCCTTTGCCCCTTTCACTACAATCTTGCACGGCAGGTTAGACGTGGGGAGTGAGAGCGGGCCTGATCGTAGCAAGTCTATAAAGAGACAGACACATCTACTCTAGAACCCTTTGTCCCTTTCACTACAATTTTGCACGACAGGTTAGACGTGGGGAGTGAGAGCGGACCTGATCGCAGCAAGTCCATTAAGAGCCACCTCATGCGCCTGTTTGAGGGCACGGGGAACAAGGATGTCGAGGTGGGTGTTTAGGGTTGATCAGGGTTGATCAAAGGCGGGCATTTTCGGCGCCTTGACTTTGCAACAAGGATGCTGAGGTGAATGTTTCGGGTTGTGCAGGGTTTATTTAAGGCGGGCATTTTCAGTGTTTTTCTAAACTTAACATCAAGGCTGCAGAGGTGGATGTTTAGGGTTGTGCAGGGTTCATCAAGGCGGGTATTTTCAGCCGCTCGACTTTACAACAAGGATGCAGAGGTGGATGTTTAGGGTTGCACGGGGTTTATCAAAGGCGGGCATTTTCAGCACCTCGGTTTTTACAATAAGGCTGCAGGATCGGCTGTGTGACTGCGCAACAAAATGATGCATCGGCTTCTGGATTGACGTATCAGCTTCTTAAGACAATTTATGAGCAGCAAAGGTTGTAAAGTAGGACAGAGACGGGCAGAGATTTGCATGTTGTGCGTGGAACGTTTGGAATGGTGTGGTGTGTGTTTTTGTGTGTGTACGTGTGTGTACACCAACAAGGGCACTGATCACACACACACACACAAACACACACACACAAGAAGGAGCAGCACGTTCCTGTTCCATACTCCAGCGTTTCGTTTTACGTTTCATTGGTCCCTGTTATTAGTCAGTCTGCTATGAGGTCTATGGAGTGGTCGGTGCTATGGCTTGAGGCTAAAATATGTGCACCCTCCCTTGCGTCTCGCTCCTTCTGCATCTCTCACCCGTCCTTGTTTGTGCTCCATCCACAACGTGGTGCAGGGCGTGGATTCTTTGCATGGGTGCTATGGGGGCACGGCTGCCCTGTTCAATGCCATCAACTGGTGAGTCACACGTACTTGTCAGTGTAAGCACTACTGTTGCAAATTATGGTGGAGCTGTGAAGTGCGTTAGCTGGTGGGTCTCACGTATTGGTCAGTGTTGTTACCTGTTGTGGTGAAGGGTGTGGGTTATTTGCATGGGTGCTATTTGGGGACACAGCTGCCCTGTTGCGATGCCCTCAATCGGTAAGCCACGTATTTGCCAGTGTTGTCACCTGTAATGGTGTAGGTTGTGGGTTCTTTGCATGGCTGCTACGTGGGGGCATAGCTGCCCTGTTCAATGCCATTGGCTGGTGGTCAATTGTTTTTAACAGCTGCCAATGGCGAGCATGCACTTGCAGATCACATTTTTACAGGATCTCCAAGCGTTCCCAGACATTTCAACACAAGAAACATGTGCAGTATAAAAGCTGAATTTGATAGCACGTGCCGCAATTACACAAAGAAGCCTGCTTCAAGTAACAAGCGGCCAACCGCTGCCAAAAATACCCATATTTTTTTTCTTTTTACCTCTCATTACGCATTCTACCAAAACGAGCTCCACCTGTGCGCAAGCTACAGAAGCCCTTGTTTGAGCAAATGGTCACCACAAAATGCACAAGGTTACTGCAGGCAGGGGATATACTATCAAGGAAGTAAAAAATTGGAGAAACAACAGAGAAACACAGATGCAAGAGTGGTAAAGCAGCAAATCACGTTTGCTGCAATGCAAGAACTGGAGTTCATGTACTGTACTCTGAACTCAGCAGTTCCATGGATGCGAGCAGTTTACCACTCCTATCTAGGGTTGGCCAGAACTGTCTATATAGGCCGTATGTGGTCGCATATTTGGTCACATCCCTGCCAAAAATACCGTATATACACGGTACATATATGATTCTGGCCAACCCTACCCGTGTCCCTACACTGCAATAGCAGCACTAGCACACTGCTAGCTAGCAAAATGACGAGCAGCAACTGGGACTGCCGATTTGCCCTGATCGTTGCCTCGTATTTCTGCAACCAGGGTACTGGCCTCAAAAATGTGCGTTCCATGCATTTGTCTGATTCACTCTGTAAGCATTGGTATAATCATTGGCATACGTGCCACTATAGCACGCACGTAAAGGACATTTCTGTGCAGGACGGCACGTATGTATGTGCACAGCCGGCAGGCAAACTAAGACCAGCAAACAGCAGACGGCAGATGGCAGGTGTATGTATGTGCACAGACAGCAGTAGTTTTGGAGGTATTTGCCAGCATTTACTATTTTCTACCTGTGTAACCAGGTCCTGTGAAAACCGTTTGATCTAGACCTCGTACCTGACCACTTGCTTCGAGGAAACAATGCCGTAATTTTGTTTTCCACAATTAGGGTTGACCCAAGCCTTTTACGTTGCACACCTTACCTGACTGATTGCTTGAAGGAATCAATACCCTGCACCCTGCACACTGCACCCACTGTGTATTCACGATTCTGGCTTGCCCTATCAACAACATGTTTTTGGCCAACCCTATGCGTAAGTCACGCGCACACAAACGGCTGGCAGGGTGGAGAGCAGCATTCTGGCTTGCCCTATCAATAACATTTTTGGCCAGCCCTATGCATAAGTCAAACGCACACAAACGGCTTTCAGGGTGGAGAGCAGCATGCTGGCTTGCCCTATCAATAACATGTTTTTGGCCAGCCTTACGCATAAGTCACGCACACACAAACGGCTTGCAGGGTGGAGAGCAGCAGCTGGGACGGCCGCCTAGCCCTGGTCGTGGCCTCGGACACTTCTGTGTACGAGCCGGGGTCTGCTGCACGAGCCACAGGTATGCACAAACGCGGGATACCATGAGATGACGTGTATGTAGGGCTGGCCAGAAACATATTTATACGGTCATATATGTTTCATATACCTGTACGGTTCTGGTCAATCCTATGTCTCAGGGAATTGTAAGAATGAATGGAAAGGATGCAGCATTGAAAGTAGGTATGTCTTCATGGCAAATAGTATGGTTGGGTTAATATGGTTGGGTTAATATGGCCTCAGACACTACTGTACATGAGCAGGGTATCGTACTCTTACATACAGAGCCTGCTTGGATGCTGCGTCTGTACACATGAACCATGATTTATGGTCCACAATTCACAATGCATGTGTGTTTTATTTAGGCATGCCCGCAAATCATGTTTCATGTGTGTACCATATAGGCATGCTCACAAATCATGTTTCATGTATACTATATCAGGATGATATAGTATAGGCATGCCCACATGTCATTAAGCAACACGCCATTCCGTTACACACCCCACAGGAGGTGCTGGTGCTGTGGCTATGCTGGTGGGTCCTGATGCTCCTCTTGCTATGGATCCTGCATGGAAGAGCAGCTTCTCAGACAACGCCATTGACTTCTGCAAACCTGCGTGTGAGTGGGTACAAACGGCGTCAAATGTTAGGAGAGTGCCAAAATTTGCTTTCGCATTCAAGCCAGATGACTTGACGTAATGAGTTGAATAAGCACTGGTTATAGAAGTGCCAAACTGCTGAAAGTAGCCAATGGTAGGTCTGTACAAAGAGTAGTAGCACAACCCCCCTTGCTAGGCAAGAGTCTAAGCAAAGTAAATGACAGCCGACAACGGTACCAGGCATATGACAAGCTTCTATAATGGGACTTTGCTTTCGCATTCAAGCCAGCACAAGGGATGTGAAAGGTATCTTATCGTACCGACACAACGCCCAGACGTGCATTTTCTAGTACCATTGATTCTGCAAGCGTGCGTGTGAGTGGATATGAATGGCGTCATTTATCAGGGGAGTGGACTGCAAGTGAAGGAGCAGCCTCTTATGCATCGCAGAGTAGGAAATCACCTCTGACTCCTGCATGTAAATGATTTAAGTGTGCATATTGTTGAGCGAGTGTGTTGGCGCTTTGTGGTGGGGCAGGTGCTCTAGAAATGTTGATGATCTCCACAAGCCTGCATGCGTTTGCGCTAACGCCCAGTTTTGGGCAGGCGCACGTGCTGTTGATTGAGAAAATGTCGATTTTTTCTAAAAATATTTCGACAGACAGTGACTGCTGCAAGGTTGCTTGTACTTCTATGCCTATATCTGCGATAAACTGTGCGGTAAACTGTGCGATGAACAGTGCAATAAACAGTGCGATAAACAGTGCCTATCTGCAATAAACAATGCGACAAAAATGTTAATAACGCTGTCAGTTAGTACTGTGGTGTGCACGCAGCCATTCACACACACGCACAAACACACACAAATGCACAAACGCACACACACACGCGCACACACACGCACAAACACACACAGGCACACATACGCACAAACACACATGCACGCACACAAACACACTAGTGTACATGCTTGCGCAGGCTGTGGACCTTTCCCTAGCTTTGACGGTCCTTCCACTGTGTACCAATTCATGCGGGCTGCAGACTTTGCGTACGCCAAGCTGTGTGAGAGACTTCAGGTGTGTAGTTCATGTGGTCTGCTCATATGGCATGTTTCATTTGAATGTGATAATGAGTGCAAGGTCTGTCGCTGTATCATTCAAGCTGGTTGAAAATTAATAGGAAAGCAGGCATGAAGGCTCAGGCACCTTGAATATATTCACATGGCACTTGGTGTATATTCACATTGGTGTATATTCACTTGGTGTATATTCACATTGGTGTATATTCCCTTGGTGTATATTCACATTGGTGTATATTCACATGGCACTTGGTGTATATTTACATGGGGCAAACAGGTGCTTTTGGGACGATGAACAGGTGCGCTTGTGTATCTAAAAGACGGGTACTTGCTAGCTGCTCGTTGGCCCTCAGGAAAAGGTGTGGCTTGCAAACTACCTACATGTATTACATTTACTCATAAGCACTACCGTACGTACAAGTACTCACCGCCTCCCCTTCTTTAAATAAACATTTACAAAAAAACAGATCACTGCCCCAATCTTGTAACATCCCTGTAAAATCCAAAAGGTTACGTAAAATCATGAAATAGTTTGATCACTGCCCCCCTCCCCCAAAAACCTAATGAAGCAAAATGTATGGTAGTTATATTTTACCGCGTATCAAACACTCTGCAATTCTTGAGTTTATCTCATAAGTGCTTAATACAATCACAGCACATATCAGACTCTGATCCATCTCATCAGCACCAAAATATGCTAAATTGATCTTTGAATTTAGCAAAGGGCTTATTACATTTGCTACACGCGGCTTGGGTTAGGGTTTAGACCCTAAGCCCTGCAAGAGCCTTGTTGCACTCGCACTTGTTCATGTATGTGTATAGAGGTGCTATAAGACTATGTGTGTATGTACGTGTATAGAGGTGCTATAAGACTCTGTGTTCATGTCCGTATATAGAGGTGCTACAAGACCCTGTGTTCGTGTACGTGCACAGAAGCACCGCAGCCACCCTTAAGAGGCTCTGTGTGTCTCACATCTTTTTGAGCATCACAGGGGAACCAGGGCGGTGGAGTGGAGGGTGGTGAGCATATGATATGTAACCAGGGTGGCGGAGATGGGAGTGGTGAAGAGGCTGCAGAGGGGGACCAGGGCGGTGGCGTCGGGAGCAACAAAGGGAAAGCGGGAGGTGGTCAGGGTGATGGGAGCAGTGAATGCGGGATGGGAAGCAGTCAAGGTGGTGGTGTGGGGAGCAGCAACAAAGGGACAGCGGGAGGTGATCAGGGTGATGGGATTGCAAGCAGTAAATGCGCAATGGAGAGTAGCCAGGGTGGCAGAGTTGGGAGTGGTGAAGAGGCTGCAGAGGGGGACCAGGGAGGTGGAATTGCAAGCAGTAAACGCGCAATGGAGGGTAGCCAGGGTGGCGGAGTTGGGAGCTGTGTAGGGAGGAGAATAGAGGGTAACCAGGGTGGTGGTGGCTTTGAGAGTGGGGGGGGAGAAGGGAGAGCTAGCAGAGGGAGGGCAGGGGGTGAAGTTGCAGCAGGGAGGTGTCAAGGTCAGGGGCAGGAGGGAGGAGGCACTGGACAACATGTTCGAGAGGATGTCAGCGCTGGGCGACCTCTGCAGGGTGAGGTATTGATGCGCGTGTTCCTTAGCCTTTGGTAGCTCTACAAATGCCGCGACCGATGGTCGCTCTCTGCCTCGTACTTTGTGGAAGTAAGCAGGCTGGGATTGCACCTTTACAACACGCTACTTTACGAGAACTAATCTACGAGGAGTAAGCGGACTGGGCGAATTACACCACGCTAACTTGGGGTGGATACAAAGATAATAGTGTCACATAAAGGAAAGAAGCAGCTTGTATCAACCGATGATCCAGATTGGGTGGCACCTGTCACTTTTCTACTCCTAGTTATCCTGGTGCTTTTTCTTCTTTTTCTTCTTCTTCTTGGCTTGAGCGTTACTTTTTATTTCTGTGCACCTCAAAGCAATGCAATGGAAGGACCTCGCTCTTGCGCAGGCACGGCGTTGCGCATTTAATGCACTGCACACATTTATACGCTACTGAGGATGGAATGGCACGCAATGCTGCAGGATAGTTGTGAATATCGTTGCACAACTGTACTCGCAGACCCAGGGCGACGATGTGTGAGCAACCGAACGACGAAAATAATGTAAAAAAAAGAGTAATGCAGTTTGTGCAGTGCTTACCTTAAATCGTAAACCGTTCACTCTGACACATGATAAAATGAAGCAGCGCTCCCTTATTCTGCCACTCCGTAGGTCTCCTCGGGCATGTGGATTTCTGCCTGCTTCACTCCCCGTACTCACGCATTGTTGCTAAGACTTTTAGCCGGATGCTGTACCAAGATTTGGCGCGCGATTTGCCACTGTGAGTGGCTGTGGCATCAGTGCTAGGAGGTAGACGACTGTGAGCTGTTTAGTGCTCAAAACAATTATGTAAGTGCTATAAACATTTGTGGAGCATTCGTGCTGCTGGGCAGAATAGCTGCAGCGGCCATGCAGCTAGGTTATTTCTGCGTGCACTGATGGAAGTATGGGAAGAACTCTTTACCACAAAATCAATTGCTGAAGTGATGGGGAAACGAGGCCAAGGATCTCAGGCACTGATTAAGAGCAGATTGAGCTTTTTCTCTGCATTCGCAGTTTATGTACTTGCTTACATATGTTATATGCTATTCACTGCATGATACACTTCTGGGTGTATCTCGCTGTGACTGTGACTGTGACTGACTGCCTGTCTGACTTAATGCCTGTCTGCCTGTCTGTATGACTGACTGTCTGTCTGACTTACTGCCTGTCTGCCTGTCTGTATGACTGGCTGTCTGTCTGTCTGTCTGTCTGTCTGTCTGTCTGTCTGTCTGTCTGTCTGTCTGTCTGTCTGTCTGTCTGTCTGTCTGTCTGTCTGTCTTTCTGTCTGTCTGTGTGTCTGTCTGTCTGTGTGCCTGTCTGTCTGTCTGTCTGTTTGTCTGTCTGTCTGTCTGTCTGTCTGTCTGTCTGTCTGTCTGTCTGTCTGTCTGTCTGTCTGTCTGTCTGTCTGTCTGTCTGTCTGTCTGTCTGTCTGTCTGTTTGTCTGTCTGTCTGTCTGTCTGTCTGTCTGTCTGTCTGTCTGTCTGTCTGTCTGTCTGTCTGTCTGTCTGTCTGTCTGTCTGTCTGTCTGTCTGTCTGTCTGTCTGTCTGTCTGTCTGTCTGTCTG
>Ga0307945_1002223_pt1 | contig 15632 bp, 15 predicted proteins | sample OrgLakmetagen228_FD_201818 | JGI IMG/M metagenome (GOLD analysis project Ga0307945, IMG submission 201818) | Saline water microbial communities from Organic Lake, Antarctica - #228 | ecosystem: Environmental > Aquatic > Non-marine Saline and Alkaline > Saline | place: Antarctica: Organic Lake...
CACACCTACACGCACACCCACCCACACAAACCCGCACACATACAAACACACACAAACATGCACATGAACGCGCAAACACACATAGACACATACACACACAAAAACACAGACAAACTCCGCACACAAACAACTCACGCGCGCGCACACACACACACACACGCACACACACACACACACACACACACACCTGTGCAGTGAATCAGGCAGGTGGCTGGTGAGAACTAGGTCACGGTAAAGTTGCAGTGCCTCTTTCATTAGCTCAGGGTGCTGTATGGCCAACAGCTTAGTGTCAGCAGGATCCATGAAGGCATTCTGGTGTGTGTGTTTGTGTGTATGTGTGTGCGTGCGTGCGTGTGTGTATGTGTGTGTGCGTGTCTGTTTGTCTTTCTTGGGCAGCCCAGACACTTCTTGCCAGCAGGTGAAAAGGCGGCAGGTTAAGGGCAGCAAGAGACAGGACACCTTGTTTTTGCTGCATTGAATGGGAGATTATGGTTTGTGCTGCACTTATTTTTAGAGGGACACCATCGATTTCATGCTGCATTCAGCATCAATAAGGGAGCAAGTCTTGGACAGGAAAGGGCAATGGCGGATTAGATTACGCAATGGCAAAACAACAAAACGTACGTAAAGCGCCTGCAGTAACTTTTAGACTAATCAGTGCAGATTAGCATTACAGTTTCTCCACCCATGCTTACCCCCCCCTTAGCTTACGCTTCACTGCTCTTCAATGTCTGATCACCCCTTCCCATGGTACCTGCCACATGCCCTTCCCACTCAATCACTCTTTTCCACTGTACCTGCCACGTGCCCTTTGCCTGAGACAAGGAGGCCATAATAGCATTGAATATGTGGGAGCCTTTGCAGTGTGGTGCCAGGTCAATGCACAATGCATGGCGCATCGTGCCATTTCCAGGCATGCGGCCTAGATCTGGGAGCTCTGCAAGACAGATGAAAGGAGGTAGCGCCCAGGTGCTGCGTGGGTTTTCAGTGACTAGTATGCCCAATCTAATGAGAATAAGAAGTCTAATGATAAGAAGAAGTAGCCTGTTGACCCTTTGGGTACAAGATCTGAGCGATAAAGACTAAGGTGGTTAGGCTGTAAGATCGGGTACGTTTTGCTGAGGTGATACCATAGGAAAGACAGGTTTTGAAATACATGATTTAGGCCTACAAGCAAACAGGACCTCTCACAGAAACAAAAGCACATTGCTTCTTCATGTACAATGCTACTGAGACGCACTCGGGACGCATGCAAACAAAAACACCTCTCTTCTTTGTTGCAATTGGCGGCTCTTGCAAAGGCAAACTCTTGCTCATTGTTTTCTCTGCGTTTGCATTATAATTATCTCTTGGCCAAGAAGGCTAAAATAATAGATCAGACCACTCTGCGATGTTCCACAACAAGACATCCTCACAATCATTGCTTCCTCTGCTTTACCTTGAAGTACCTCTTCAGGCTCCGGAGGCAAGGATGACAGATCAGGCCACTCTGCAACATTCCACTTTTGCAAAGTGCCTGTCGGACTACCAGGCCTGCATGACAGAAGTAGGGTAGGGTTGTGAGTCGTGAGAATAAAAGTAGGCAATATTTTAGTGCTGTCCAAAAGCGTAGGCAGAAGGACACTGTGGCCCTGGTGGAAAGAGGAGATATCACGTCAAAAGATTCAGCTCAACGGCATGTTCACGTAAGTGCGTATGTAACAGAATCACGTGCTAGTCGTTAATTGAGGTGGAAGCATCATGTCACAACCAGGGGATATAATCATAAAAAGATAAAAAAAAGCAATCAGCGTGCATGATATACAGTTTTTATTGTAACGAGCCAAAGCCCCACCAAACCCTGCACCCTTTTGGTGAGTACTCTCTTTATTTTTAATTGTAGGAACCAGTCATTGAAACAATAAAGCTAATCCATCATCCACTTACCCCAATCTAATTTTATTGAAATCCTTCAACTTTGACAATGCTCCAGCAAGCGCGATCATTTCACTCCTGTCAGTCGCCAGTTTGTGTGATTGGTGCGTACAGAGAAAAAGGGAGTTAATGCGTGTGTATGTGTGTGCATGTGTGGGTGCATATGGGTGCATGTGTGAGATGTAAGGAGGTAGTTGAATGGATGGGTGTACATAAGTGTGTGCAGGTGGGGGTGGGTGGGGGCATGTCTTGGTGTGCAGGTTTGCGTGGCAAGCCCAACTATTCACTGCGATTCAAGGCAAAAAGGCACGCACAAGCACACATGCACTCCCTTTGTTTTAACGTTGTATGACCGTGGCACAGCAATGTTCATTAAAGTACCCATACCCACTTGAAACCATGCCCTTGCAACTCAAACCACCCCGGCGATGCGGTGTATGATATGCCATGATGTATAAGAATTTAGAGCGCTTGTGGGCGCACCCAAAACAATACCCGTCCTCACCAGGTGGAAGGAGCAGACACGTTTAAAGCCGCAAACCAATCCGTCCTGTAGAAGAGCAGCAGGTGGGATCGAGGAAAAGGAGGGCCTTGGGATTTGTGCCCTGCAAATAAAAGCAGACAGCGCAAAGGCAAAGCAAAGTGTGCTCAAAAGCATATAATCCTTCTGATTCTCTTTGCACAAGGCAAGCAGAGTTCAACTTTGCCTTTTAACACCTGCAAAGCTGAGTCAATTACGACCATGTCAGATCTAAGGTGTTCACTTGGTTGCAGTGTATAGCTGCTACTTTCCACCAGCACCAGGGGCATTCCAGGCTCGGAACCCTCTGCTTTCCCCTTCCTGAATCAAGCGTGCCTGTTATGGAAGTAGCCATTTTTTCACGGCTTCACTTCCCATTGTGGCTCTCCTCTTCAAATCTTTTAAGTCTCCTGTGTAAAGTCCTCTACGTACGTCCTTTCCCTTCATTAATTTGTGGGAAGTTCTCACTGGCTGCCCGTACGTTTTCCCCAGAGCTTGCAAAACTTGTAGGGTTGGCCAGAGCCATATATATATGTATACATTGTATAGACGGCATTTTTGCAGAGGGGGTCGACGGGGGCCCCAAATAGGGGTACTTTAAAATGTGAATTGAGTATGGGCGTCCAAGTTTGCAAATTCTAAGCTTAGGACCCAAAGGTAGGGTTAACTCATAACAGCTGAGCTGTAAAGTGGCAAACATGGGCGCACATGTCTAATTGCCCGCGGCGTGAACCCTACTTTTCACTGCCAACCCGCCAGATCTCACCACCTACTGTACCAATCTGGATCAATTTTTAATAAATTGTGTTGTTTGATCAATAAATATCATTGCAACAAAAATGAAGTGAAACGATTCAGTGATTGGTCAGATACTCCATTTTGGCCCATTTCTAGGGTTGGCCAGATCCGTATGTCAGGTTTTCAAATACAATATATACGTATGCCCCCTGCACCCTCGCTCTGTGGCATGCTCCTTTGCTGACCTTGAAGGGTTCACTATTCCCAGCAGCTTTCCACAACCCCCCCCCCCCCTTCATGCACTTCAGCCTGCATACCATCCCCTCCACCCCATCTGTAACTTCTTTGACAATCACTGGCTCCAGCCAACTCCAAAACGGTTGTGGCTTAGAATTGCCCAAAAAAGTACGGCGAGAATACGGCGTATATACGGAAATACGCCATATATTGCCGTATATACGCCGTATAAATATGTATATACGGAAATACGGGATTTGGATACTGCGGGGGGAGGCTGGAAAATACGGCATATATACCATACCGTATAATACGTATAATTATACGAATACGGATCTGGCCAACCCTCCCATTTCCCTTTAAAAAATCAACAAAAAGGGTGCCTAAAAGGTGGAAAACCAACCTTCACCAAATCTGCTTTTCAAAACCCAGGATGATTTGGTATCATAAAGGAAATCCTCCTGTCTTGTTTTGGGATGAAAACAGGTCCTGCTTGGGACGTGGTGGCCTGTTATGTGGAAACTCAGAGCCAAACTTTGAATTGGATTTCTGTCCAGACCACTGGGGTTTGGCCACAAACTTCATGAACCATCTAGTTATATTATTCAAACATAATTTCTATCAATCAAGTCACATTTCAAAACATTTGCTCCGTTGACCCCCTCTGGCGTTTTCGGCATGGAAATCACTAAATATACGGTCATATACGGTGCATTCATACGGTTCTGGCCAACCATACAAACTTGAGTTCACGGCTTACGTAACATACAACCATTGTGTTTTGGGGCTCTTACCTTGGCCTTGAGCAGCAGTCACGGCTAACTTGTTCTCCCACTGAGCATCCCCCTGTCTAGGCGAATTCAGAAAAGATGGTCCTCCATCTTGGATGCGTGCTGAAGCAACGAGGGTGCTTAGATTGCTATTGCCACGTCTGCCTTGAGTGGAAAGTAGCTGTCGACCCTTGCTGCTGCTATCTCCATTGCCGCCAGTGCTGATACTGCTGCTGGCGCTGCTAAAATTGGAGTCTTGCTGGCCCAGAACTTTGCATGCATCACCAAGAACAGTCCTACGGGATTGTGAGTCAGCAACCTGATTCCTTTTTCCTATAGGAGATGGTGTCAGCCATAGAGTGGGCTGCAATGAGCCTGCATTGCCATTCCCCATGCCAAACTGGTCCCCTGAATAAAAGGTCTGCAGTGAGCATGAAAAATGGAGGGGTGGTGGGTTGCAACTGTCACCTGTCAAGTAAACCTCTCAGTTTTAGCAGGTTTCCGGGGAGACACCCGTAGGGCTTGTCTGCACATTTACGTATTCGCTCCGTAAACATAGAACTCAACTTTAAGTGGCACGAAGCACAGCTAATGGATTACATCTCCTCCTAATACCAAGTGGCACGAAGCACAGCCAAAGTGGCCGAAGTGGCCTAATAATAACAAGTGGCACGAAGCACAGCCAATGGATTACATCTCCTCCTTTTACCAAAGCAAGATTTATTTATGATAAAGGATGCCTTGAATCCATTCAAGTAGAAGAGGGAACCAGTATTTTGGCGATCTACCTCTAGGGCAGTGCGCAACAAGCTGTTCGTCCATGTCAAATCTAGCATGAGATGCGGCGTGACCGTTCCCTGTAAAATAAGGGCAATGAAGCTTTTGAAGGGTAGTAGGCATATTCATAGGAAACAAATAACAAGTGTTTTATATTAAGCCACAACGGTAGCATAGCCAGGTTGACACAATGCGAGCAATTAGTACACTGTAAAAGAGCAAAGGGAATACCCTTCTTTTAGGTGAAAGCAGTCCGGCCCCATCCACGCAACAAGATAAACCTTTGCACATCAAAACATCACTGACCATGGATAGCTGGCTGATCTCATCTAGCGCTTCCTCAGACTGAAGCAGCTCATTCCCAAGCTGAGTGATGCGCTGAGGCATGGTCTCAGCAGAGAGCAGGCATTGGTCATGGGGAGGTGAAGCAACACTAGAGGTACCGTTCGGAAAGCAAGCATACATAGCGTCTTGGAACGCTTCACTGCGCGGTGTAAGTAGGGACAGCAGTTGTTGCTTAGAGATTGTCAGCCGAGTAATGTTGCATTTGCATGGTTTGCAGCATGCTTGATCAACTTGCATGGGAGTGGGACGCACGGACCTGTGGAAATATGAACGTATAGTGGACGCAAAGGCAGGTGAATCCTCCTGAATGTCTGTAATGAGCCTAGCCCCCCTGGCTAAAGCAAGGAGCAACACCACCAAGACAAGCATCTTGTGTCAAGAGCTGCCAAAGGTGAATGCGCGACGAATTACGACTACTTACGCCCCCCCCCTGAAGAATCTGGAAACGTGAAAAGCAGCTTTTAATGATTTAAATATACAGGCCCATTCCTCTTACTGCACGCCGTTAGTTATAATTGGTACGGTTAAAAATTGTTACAAAACCCAAGTTTCTTGGGAAACATTTGCAAATTGTTTCTGAACCTGTTCCGAATTGGTCTGAATCGTGGATGTTAACTGACCTGTCGGTTGACCAGTGACCGGTCAAACATCATAAAGGGCATGGGGACATGGGTAGCCCCTCCCTCTACACCGCCAAGAATTCTTCGAATGGGTGGCGGCACCATCTGTGACTCCGGCAAGGCATTCAAGGGAACTTTAGACGGTGGAGTCACACTCTAGACACTCTAGACGGTGGACTCAGCTGTCAAGGCATTCAAGGGAACTGGCTCAGCAAAGTGACCCACCATTCTCCTGTAAAAGCTGGCAAGCCTTAAGAATTATTTAATCTGTGTTTGGCACTGAGCAGGTGTGCCAGTGGGGTCTGGCCACTCCAGCATTTGGCTTTTGTTTTGGAGGGGTCCATGTATGGTGATCACTAATGACATGACCTAGAAAGCTAATGATGGAGGTCATTGCAAAAGCACATTTGGAGCATTTGATGAACGGCTTGTGCTGCCGGAGAAACGTGAGTATATATGGTGAGCAGATAGATGTGTGAGGTGCTCTTCAGGGCTCCAGTACATCATCCAGGTACACGAGCATAAAGCGGTTTATGTGTTTCCTAAAAACACCATTCATGAGCCGCTGGAAGGTGGCTGGTGCATTGCACAGCCCAAAAGGTAAAACTCTTGTCAGATCAAATCACCGTCTGCAAAGTATAAGACTCAGCACATCTACTAATAGCTGGAGCTGGGTCTTGAATATCAAAGAATTAAAAAACTTGCTTTTAAACTTCATGTCTATTCTGTCAATTACGCTGCCAAACTTATTCATAATAGACGTGCCCTTTCCAGCACTATTATCAAATATCATCAGGAGCCGGTTTCGGGTCGAGCATGCAACCCTCCTGATCCCCATCTTAATTCTTGTTCTTTGGTGGAAGATTTTTACGGTACCTGGTACCAAAGTGGCTCCTTTTCCTTGAATAATGTGGGAAGTGGCTTTTTACTGAATGCGTAGTTTTTTCTTTTTAACGCAGATAGTGTAAACATCACCGGCATGGATTAGGAAAGGATGTTTTGTGTTCTGCACCACCCAATGGATGCAGAGACACACAACACCCCACCTGGAGAAAAAAATAAGAAAGGCTTTCCAGTGGGGATCAGGGGGTTGATTGGGAGGCAGAAGCCTGCACACCACCAGGAGTATTGCTCGGATATTTGTGGGGGTTGTGATCAATGTCTCGTCTCATGTGTTTGCATAATGTTGCGGATTCTGATTGCATGTAGGCTTAATTTTGTCATGAGTGCTGTGGCATGTAGACCAGTCCGAGGCTGTGGAGCAGGTTCCTTGTGTGGATGCTGTAATGGTGACTGTTGCTCCTAGCAAGATGGTATGGAGGGTTTTGCGGTGTCCGAGCAAGCAAGACATTACCATCTTATGTTGTTCTCGTGCCTTTTTTGCTTGTTGAGTAAGGGAGGTGTCTACACAGTACTTAATTTTGATCAATTGTATATCACGTTTGTTTGGTCATATGTCTCTTGGTTTCATAGCCAGGGTATGGTTTGGCAGCACCCTCTACTAAATTATTACGGGCAGCTCTTCTTGCATTATTGGCAGACCTAGTTTGATACGTGTTTGTTGGGTTTTGTTTGGGGTGTGGTTGCTGGGTCGGTAACTGTGATTGCATCTGGCTTGCTAGATTTCCACCGCTGTTGTGCATTGATACTGAAAGGTAAGAGCCACGTTGGGGTCATTAAGAAAAGATAAGAAACTACTCTGCTGGTAGTGATGACACAGCCAGCATGATTAAGGGAGGGAGTGGTGTAAGTGCGGGCACCAGACAACCCCCCACCGCGCAAACACACAAAAGAGAAAAATTTGTGTGGGTCAGGGGTGCACGGCGGGGCACCTAGACCCACCATGACTGTTGTTGCTTAGGTTGTAATGCAGTGCATATCGTGTTTTTATAAGTGTAGATGCATGTCTGATGTATGGAGTATTCATTCAGGTTTGTATGTCAGCGTTTTAATCTTATGGCAATCCAGATGGAGGTCTGCCAGAGGGTTGTCTGTATGGTCTATATGAATTGTCCCCATTACTCCAACGAGGATCACATGGATCTTGACTTCCCTATATCTCTGTCTATGTAAGTTGGAGATAAGCATGCTGTGCTGTGCTTTCGCCTTTTGGAAATGAGGATCAGGCCTTGTGTCGTCTTCACATAATTTAAACCCAATCAGGTGAGCCTCCCACTGGTTTGGATTCAGTTTCTTGTATTTAGCAAGCTGCTGAAGGTTTGGGTTGCGGGTGGTCACGCGAGGGGAGCACACAGTGCTAGGTAAAAATAGGATGGCGTCAGGATGAGAAGAGGCTCTCAAAGCACGTGTTGTTAGGTTTGGTAGCAACCAGTAGGGCAGTGTTTTGTTGGCAGTGTTTCTCAGATCTAGGCCTTGTTCTACTAGATTATCTGCACTGCCTATGTCAGTGTAGGCAATTTGGTTGGCACTGCATGGTCCCTTTTGTGGGGCTTGGACTATCAGTGCACTTGCCATATTATGACGTATTATAATCATGTTGGTCATCTTGGTGTGTTGGTCATCAGAGAGTATGTGAAGCGTACTGTTAGTGCAGTTGCAGATGGGGCAGTTTGCATATCGGAAGGCGTGCTTTTGATTAAAGATTGTACCATGCGATACCTCAAAAAATTTCGCTTTTTGTAGAACTTGAGGTTACTAATGTTCCAGAAAGCGTTTGTAGCTGGCTTATTGACCAGCGGTCTGAGATCCTTCCAGTAATAAGTGTAATACCCTGAGTCTGTTTTGGCAGTCAACAGTCTGTGTGATTTGCACATTTCTGTTTTCAGCTTGGCCTTTATATCAGAGAGTGCACTAAGCCTAGGTGTACTTGCCCCTCTTCTTCCGCTGTGTTCCTCATTGGTGTTTTTAGCCGTAAGCCAGTAGAGGTGTGTGTGTGTGCATTACCGTCTGGAGCTGGAGGCTGAAAGTGCACGTCATGACCACAGTCGTGTAAGGCAGAGTGGCAATTACGTCTGTGCATTCATTTCCAGCAACGCCGCTATGGGCTTTCACTTTATAAAAGCATATAGGTTATGGTGAAGCATGAATCATGAATCATGGATACAATTTGTCTAGCATATTTGAATGTATATGGGCTCGTTGCATTTCAGGGAAGAGTATTTGTTTTCTAATTTGGCTGAGGGAGCATGCACTGTCTGTAGCAATCTTTTTACACCTGTAGGTAGTGCTGCTGCAATCCCTGTGAGCTCTGCTTTATTTATGGTGTTAGGTGTTAGTCATTCCCACGCCTCCTGAGTTCACATAGCATTCAGCTTTGGTTTGAGGGCAGTGTACCCCTGCGCCTATATAGTTTTCGGTCTCACCTATGCAACTTCTGTCAGTGTAGGCCCATAGCCTCCAGTTGTGGCACTTCTGAGGTCAAACTGCTTGTCGTCTCATGGTTGGAGGTGGACGTTAGCGTTTAGGCCTCTTTCCTGGCCAGTGACTTCCTCTCTTTTTGACTTAAAGTATTGGGGTTAAACAGGGTTGGTGGTGTGATCCATGTACTCTCTTGCGAGATCTTGATTTTTTCCCAAATTGCTTCTGGATTTCCTTTGCAGTTTTTGCAGCTAATCCGGCAAGCTTTTGGTTACATAATGTTTTGCTTCTTTATTCCAGACAGCAACAATATCCATGCTCCAGGTGTGGTTGTAGAGTTTACGCTGTACACCCTTCCACGAGGTCGGCCTTGTATATGTGAGTTTTGTCTTGGGGATGAAGCCAAGCGTGGTGCAGTATTGGGTTTACAGCAAATGACGTGCATGTGTGCTTTTACATCATCATTAAGATCTGAGAAAATGGAGAACCTGGTTGGCAGGTGCTAAGAGTATCTGGTGGTACTCTGTATCTGGTAGTAGGCAAGCTGGGGGAGGGTCTTCCCCTCTTATTGGTCGGAAGGTGGATGAGTGGAGATGGGCGTCAGTGTTATGTGGGTATCATGGCCACTTTGATATTCCACAGAGCACTTTGCTATGGCATCTGTTAGGTGTCTAACGTTTGCGCATTGAGAAGAAACTGTGTTCAGTGAACATATGATCTCCAGTTCTTATAGTGCAGCAAAAGTAACATGCTACTTTATCACTCTTGCTTCTAATCTGTACTTCATCGTTCATTGGTCCTCACAACTTGCTCTTAAACTTATCAGGCCATTCCAGTCCAGCAAAGGGCGCAAGCCAACTCGACAATATCATCATTGCATGGAACCAGACCAAAATATGTGAGCCTGCTTCCATGCATTGCAAGTATTCATTTCTGCAGTTCATCCGCACATGCTGAATCATTGTAGAACCGACCAAATTCACTGGTAAAATACAATCTTGCTACCGTGTTGCTGCTCCGGCAGCCAGAAGCCCTTTGGGTGATCCACTTTCACCCAACCTGCACATGGAAAAGAAACAGGTCTACGAGTGAGGGTGGTTCCCTCTTGTCGTAATCTTTACGAGTACACAAAGTAGTGAGGCACGGCATTATCCTGCTTGCGCACTCCTCACCTGGGTGCTCTGGAACCCTCCACCCCTGCAAGTGTCACAATTATAAATAAGTATCAGGGTAAAGAGTTTTTGAGCAGTTGTTGGTGATCACCTTCACAAAGCTACTTGCCTGTAACACTGCTCCGTTTCGGGGCCAATCTGATGCTGAACTAGATGCGCCCATGCTCGGTTTTGTCCTCCCTAGTGCATGTGTGAGTGTGTGTGTGTGTGTGTGTGTGTGTGCGTGCCTGCGTGCGTGCGTGCGTGTGTGTGCGTGTGTGTATGTGTGTGTGTGTGTGTGTGTGTGTGTGTGTGTGTGTGTGTGTGTGAGTATGTGTGTGTGCGTGCGTGCGTGCGTACGTGCGTGTATATGAGAGTGGGCGAGGGGGTAGAAGGGGGTGTAAATGGGGAATGTAAACCCTAAACCGGGAAGCACTCACAAAACATTCCACTGCATCCGTTAGCCGATGCATCCAGCTTAAAAGATACCCTTTCTCCAAGGTTCTCCGTCGCAACCGGTGTCTCAACTGGCAACGACTTGCTCTCATTTGTTCCCATTTTAAAATTACACTAGATGAACCGCTATAATTTAATAATTAGTAGAATATTTAGGGTTTTGCAAAACTAAACATTTGCATGGTTTGCAAAACTCCTATAAACATTCGCATGGTTTGCAAAACTCCTATAAACATTCGCATGGTTTGCAAAACTCCTATAATTTCAATTTTATTTTATTTTCCTCTTAGGATGTGATGTGACGGAAGAAGCAGTATGGAGGTACACACACACACACACACACACACACACACACACACACGCACGCACGCACGCACGCACGCACGCACGCACGCACGCACGCACGCACGCACGCACGCACGCACGCACGCACGCACGCACGCACGCACGCACGCGCACACACACACACACACACACACACACATACACACATATACACACACACACACAAACACACATACAAACACATACACACACACGCACACGCACACGCACACTCTCTCTTTATTAAAGGCACACCTTCAAAAAGATATCTAGGCATTTAATTGCTCACACCTAACTTAGCTCACCAAGCTCGCAATTTCACGTAACGGAATCCTGCTTCTGCCCCCGAGTCTCTTTTCCGATAATTGCCGCTGCCTTTAACTTCCAACCATCACCGTGTTCTGCACGTAACCTCAAAGGTGCTTCGTTGCCATGCACGCAGGCGCAGTACCAACAACAAGAGGATCAGCCGGGGCCAACCCCCGCAGAGCGTGCAACTTGGATCTTGGGTGAGTGCTGCCCCCCTCCCCCGCTTACAAACAAATCCTTCTGTGTTTTACTTAAGGAACTCAGCTGCCCTTCTCTCTCTCTCTCTCTCCACACACACACACACACACACACACACACACACACACACACACACACACACACACACACACACACCACAGGCCAGTCAGCTCCTCCTGCCCCTTGGCCCTTCCCAGAGCCTTTGTTTAGGTACTTTTATAACAAGATCATATTCCTACTTTGGTCTCAGGAAAATTAACGAACGGCTTTTAAGGCGTATAGCTATGAAAGTGCAAGTGTACGCTGTAAGGACCAACAAGGAGCGGCTCCTGAAGTGTTCAAATTGAAACGTATGTGCTGAGAATGATCAGCGTGCAATAGAGAAAGACAGGGTTATTTACAACATGTGCTGAAAAGTTAGTTAGACTATTGGAAGGGGGCATGTTTGGTACGAAGAAGTATAGCAGAGTAGACGACAGAGTGCACTTCAGTTAAAATGGCCTCGTGAGGCTCGTATTTGGAAAAGAAAACAGGCGATTTAAAGGCCTAGCTTCAACTTCTGGTCAACAAAATTCATATTTTTTTGGCCCCAAGAACGCCCATCTCCCTGATTTTCTGCTTCGAAGCATGCTCGTTTAGGATGAGCACTTTGGTTATGTACATACACACACATGCACACACACGCTCATTGGTTACCACACATTAATAAGTACACGTAGAGGCCTTCGCTGCTCTGAGATAAAGGGGCCAAATGCACTTGCAAAAGAACTACAAAAAAACTCCTAGGTAGCATTGTGTAGAGGATGCTATTGTTAATTAGCGCAATCCCTGTTCTTTCAGCCCATCTCAGCCACCCAGCTCCTCCCCCAACCTGCCTATTTTTGAGCGTGCCTACAGAATTCTCCAGTTGCGGCAAACGTTCATTTCTCCCCTCTCTTTCCCAATTGGAGGGTTAACAGCTTTCCGTGTTTCCCAACAAACATTTGTTCAGGGTTATTCCCAATGAAATAGTCAATAATTTACATCCACACTCATTGCCCTCCCCCTCTTCCTCACTTCCTCTTATCTGCAGTCATCCAGCTCCTCCCCCACCCAGCCTTTTCGAACGTGCCTACGGAAGCCACCAATTGTGGTCTGAGCGACGCCCAGCGCCTGCACCTAGCCGTGCATACCCCAGCACCACACACCCAGGTACGCGTGTGTGCATGTGTGTATATATATGTGTGTGTGTGTGTGTGGCCTGAGCAACAGGCAGTGCCTGCGCCCAACCGTGCCCACCCCAGCACCTCACACCCAGGTACGCATATGTGTATATATATGCGTGTGTGTGTCTGTCTCTGTGTGTGTGTGTGTGTGTCCTGAGCAACAGGCAGCGCCTGCGCCCAACCGTGCCCACCCCAGCACCACACACCCAGGTACGCATATGTGTATGTATATGTGTGTGTGTCTGTCTGTGTGTGTGTGTGTGTGTGTGTTTGTCCTGAGCAACAAGCAGCGCCTGCGCCCAACCATGCCTACCCCAGCACCATACACCCAGGTACGCGTGTGTGTGCGTGTGTGTTTGTTTGTGAGAGGTCGTTTATTTATGGGATTCAGATTCCTTCACAACCTAACCATCCTCCTTCACAACCTAACCATCCTCCTAACCATCCTCCTTGACAAGCACCAAACATGTTCGATAGACCAGCCTCCTTGCACAAGTGCTGCCTAATTTGAAGCACACATGTCAAGCTATCCACTTCTTGAAGCTCAAAACAGAGTGTGTGTTGCTGCCTATGTCCATATACCGATTTCATCCAACATGTCACTATGCTGTTTTATGAGTGCGACTCCGCTGCAACCTACCTACCACTCCGTTATTGGGTTCTAAGACAGTTATTCAGTACGTGCTTGATGGAAGCTTGCAAACCTTAGCCGGTTAGTTTGGACAACGATGGCGTGCGCACACACACACACACACATACACACACATATCGAGATGAGTTGTGTGTCAGTAACATATTTTTTGCCCAAAGCACTACTATTAGCTGGGTACGCATGAGCAATCACTGCAGCCAGTGGCTAGGCTAAATGCTGCTACGTTGACTGGAAGAGAGCGTTCTTTCAGAAATTTTAAATGAAAGAGCTAAGAAACTTGCTTCCAAGCTGCAAGTATGTTACGTCAATTACGCTGCCAAACTTGTCCATACCAGGCGTGTAACTTTCCAGCACTATTATCAATTCTCATCAGGAGACGGTTTCAAATCAAGCCTGCAACCCTCCTCATTCCATTCGTATTTTTCCTTTATTTTCTTGGTGGAGGAGTTCACGGTAGCCATTACCAAGTTGGCTCCTCTTCCTAAATTATTGTGGGAAGTGTCTTTTTTACCGCCTGCTATAATTATTGTGGAAAGTGTGGAAATGTGGAAGTGTGGAAGTGTGGAAGTGTGGGAATTATTGTGGGAATTATTGTGGGAAGTGTTTTTTTTACCGTCTGCCTAAATTATTGTGGGAAGTGTCTTTTTTACCGTCTGCTTAAATTAATGTGGGAAGTGTTTTTTTTACCGTCTGCTTGAATTATTGTGGGAAGTGTCTTTTTTACCGTCTGCTTAGTCTTTTCCCTTTCTCTAATGCAAATAAAGGGGCATATCGTGCTGGCAGTGACAACACATGCATGATTAAGGAAGCAGCACTCAAGTGCCAGCACCTAGGCCCCTCACCGTCCTACTTTGGCAGCATGAACAACTTAACGTTATTGATGGTTTTCAGATGCTTTGCCTGTGCAGGCCCGGTAGACCCCACCACAGCACTAAAAATGCACAAACAGATCGCGGCAACATGGCTGGGGATTGCTCTTACAGAGTTTAAAAATGTTTTGCCTGTGCAGGCCCGGTAGACCCCACCACACTCGGAATGCACAAACAGATTGCAGCAACACGGCTAGGGATTGCTCTTGCGGAGCAGGAGGAGGCAGCACGACAGAAGGACTTTGGGGAGTGGCCTCCTCGCTAGTGTGCGCTTTACAAAGAATGCACTAGCAGATCGCTACGGCACGGCTGGGGATTGCCTTGCAGAGCAGGAGGAGGCCCTTGCAGAGCACAAACAGATTGCTACGACACGGCTGGGCGGGATTGCTCTTGCGGAGCAGGAGGAGGCCCTTGCAGAGCACAAACAGATCGTGGCAGCACGGCTAGGGATTGCTCTTGTAGAGTAGGAGGAGGCAGCACGACAGAAGGACTTTGGGGAGTGGCCTCCTCGCTAGTGTGTGCTGTGCAAATGTACAACCTAAATTCTTTTCTGTTCTACAAATCCACGGGTTCACCAAAATCCAGCCCTCATGTATTGATTGGGCACTCAGATGTGGGCATGGCTGGCTCACTTGCAAGGAGATTGAATGAGGTGTAATGTGGAGACAGTTCTAATTTTGTTTTACATCATTCATACAACTTATGCTGCGGTGATCACCAAACTTTGACTCTTCTTAAGTCTCTTGATTCCTAAAAATGCTTGCGAAGCCCATGATTCTCAAACTTTCTGCTTTCGGTTAAGACTCCTATTTGTGACCTCTTAATTCTTAATATCCTGTTTCCCAGTCAATCAAGTTTAGTATCAATTACAAAGGCATTCAGCCTGGGATGGCTGCTCAAGAACTTGACCTGTGAGAACGAGGTAAGCCTCAAAACAAACCAAGTACAAAAATATGACTGTAACGTAACTGGGAAAATGCCAACCCTATAAACACGACCCCCCCCCCAGTAGTTCTGCTACAACAAGGTGCTCAGGTTGATTGGATGCCAGCTCCTGACACTATTGATCCCCCTAGTACAAGGGGTTACAAGGGGTTACAAGGATGGCCTACAGCCCGAGTCTCTGGCTGATGGCAATTAGCTGGTGAAACAAAATCAACCAGTGTCGAAAATTGAAACTAAATCTGACACAAACTTGAGGAGTCTGTATGAGTCTTGATTCAGAAATG
>Ga0307945_1002226_pt1 | contig 15620 bp, 21 predicted proteins | sample OrgLakmetagen228_FD_201818 | JGI IMG/M metagenome (GOLD analysis project Ga0307945, IMG submission 201818) | Saline water microbial communities from Organic Lake, Antarctica - #228 | ecosystem: Environmental > Aquatic > Non-marine Saline and Alkaline > Saline | place: Antarctica: Organic Lake...
TGTATGTCTCTTAATTGCATAGCCAGGGGTTATGGATTGGCAGCGCCATCTGCTAGGTTATCACGGGCAACTCTTCTTGCATGATTGGCAGATGTAGTTTGATACGTGTTTGTTAGGTATCGTTTGGTGTGTGGTTGCTTGGTTGGAGAAACTATGATTGCACCTGGCTTGCTAAATTTCTGCCGCTGTTGTGCATTGAGCTTGGAAGGTAAGAGCCAGGTTGGAATCATCCCTATCGGTGTCTCCTCTAAGGGGCGTATGATGCCTTGTTGTACCATTTTTTCACGACTGCCTACGTCTGCTTGTGCTAGCAGGCATGCACCCTGTGTACTTTATCGGATCGCTTTTAAACTCGTTTGCCCAGCCGCGTTGTGCCTGTTTATAATCATTTTATTTATAATGGGATGACTGCAGCCTGACAGCATGTGGTAGGTGCCGTCTAGCTTCTGGCAGACGGGGCGGATTGCACTGAGCGGCACGATTTAGGTTGTACCAAATCTGGTATATCAAATCTGTGCAGCGAGCATGCCATTCTTCTTTTCTCCAGAGGTGACACGCATTTTACCAAAATGAATTACTTATGCCTTTCTCGACATTGTCTTCCTTGATCATTTCTTGGTATGTTGTGTAGCACTTGTGAACTGATGGTTTAAAACCCTTTTTGATTTAGGGCCTAATTTGTGTTGGACGTGCATGTGTGCTTTTACAGCATCGAGATTTGATTAAATGGAGAGCCTTTCTGCTGGAGGCCCTCGTTGGCAGGTGTTTGGAGTATCTGGTAGGCAAGCTGGGGGAGGGTTTTCAACCCTTGCTGGCCAGAAGATGGATGAATGGGGATGGGCGTCGGTATTAATGTGGATATCATGGCCATACACCTTGATTTTATTTCCGCAGAGCACTTTGCTATGGCATCAGCGCACTCATTCCCTAGGATGCCAGCATGAGCTTTAGCCTTTTAGAGATGGATGGTGTCTTTAGATAGCTGGATGTAGTGTACAATGGTTTCTAGGAGTTTGGCATGTTTATGCTGTTTCACGTGCTGGGGTTAGAGGATGCTATTTCTTATTTGCCATAGTGCACTAGCGCTGTCTGTCGCGTTATGGGTTCATTGTTCATATATCAAAGCAGTAGCAATTCCTGCTAGCTCGGATTTTTTTTTGTTGATGCTTGTCCCCCCAGGGTTCACTGTGGTGATTTTGTTGGATTGACTCCAGCTCTAATAGACTGAGATCCATTTTCATTGTTTACAATACATCTTCCATCTGTGAAGGCTCATTCTTTCCAGTTAGGGACCTTGAGTTCGAGCAAGCGCTTTTGTTGTACATGATGGGAGGGGACCTGGCTGTGTGTATCGGTGGTGTCGCCAATGTTTGCATTGATAACTGTGTTTCTTGGGTCTTTGGGGAGCCTGCATATTTTTGCCATTCTTGGCAGTATCCTTTCAGTTGGTGGTTCAAAAAAAGGTATGGTGCCTGCATTTATAAATTTCCAGATTGCCGCTGGTGATAGGTCTTGTTTTATTTTCTCTAACCAAGATGGGTTGTTCACAATAAGTTGCTCCCTGGCAGCTTTGTTCCAGACTACTAAGATGCGTATGCCCCATGTTGTGACTGGCGGAGTAAAAACTATTGCTGGTAAAGGAGTGGCATGTAGCGCACTTTTGACTTAAAATTATTTCCAAGTAAAGCACAAACATCCTTGTTGCCAGTGCACGTTCTGTGAAAAGCGCTGGTGCTATTTTCCATCCAGTTTGGGAGCAGTAGGAAGGTAGCGGTTGCCTCTTGGTTATTCAAGGCAGATGCGGTTGCATTTTGAACTACTTTGAGCATGTGTTTATCGTCATACATCGGGTGGCAGATAGAGAATCCAGTGCATTGTGTGGAAAACGCATCTCTTCTGGAACCAAAAACTCTGTCTCTTGGGTGGGCTGTCCAGAACTCTTGAAGTTCTGGGGTAAAGTCTAAGGGTCAAGCCATTCTTTCTTTTGTGACCAGGGCATGGTTGCAAAAGGATGTCATGTGATGGGTGGGCAGAGCCCGATATTGTGAGCATTCAGCCTTCAGCCTTGGTATTATTGCCTGTCATTGAAAGTCGTGGGAGTCGATGAAGTAGTCCATGGATTTCTGTTGCGCGGTCTTGGACAGGGGGATTCAGCATGGCGTGTATGCCTCGGTGGCAAGCAGAGTTGTATGCATCCTGTAAAATGATGAGGCGCTGAGGGGTATGGTGCCGGAGCATTTACTTTCCATGCCGTACACACATGTCACCTCTGGAGGGTCTGGAACTTGGGAAGTGTGAATTTTGTTAGCCAGTCCTCTGCTTGTGGCGGTTGGCTAGGTGAGTCGTATTTCTCACTGTCATGTGTTGTCTTTTGTACCGGAGGTGGTCTGATAAGATCGACCTGTCTGTTCCATAGTTCACAGTTGACTGTGCCCTTGATAGTGTTTTGCGGGTCATTAGGTTGCATGTTGAAATGAACTTTTTCCCTGATATGATTGCCTAGCATAGATTTCCATTGGGGAGTACGCCTGTTGGGATCCTCCAATCCTTACCGGGCCAGGTTATCCTTGTTTATGTTTGTGGGTACAATTCTTATGTCAGAGGTGGATATATTGCTTTTCTCGTCCTCTTCAGCCAATTTTACATAATTAGGGCTGGATCTGATCATCTTTGCTGCTTCCCATGTTGGCTCCCAGTTGACCAGCCATGTTTCGCTCTCTGTCCGTCCGTGCGCCAAGTTTTGCGTTGCTCCTCTGAGAGGTCCCGGCAGGCTGGACAGTGCCGTTCTTCTGATGGTTTGTACATGGGCGGACATCATGCATGGTTGTGGTAACAACCAAGTTGCATAAGGCAATCCCAATGGTGGGTGCGAATGCATGTGCTACATTGAAACATACCTTGCTCGTGGTTGGATTGTACTTCATCCGTTTTTTCCTTGCTATAAAGTGTCCAACAAATTTCGCAGCAAGGATCTTGAAGATTCTTGCGTGCAGTTGGAATCTTGCTTGCATATTTTAGGAAGGATTTCATATGGTATTGAAGGGCCCATTTCTCAATCGCACTAGGCTTTCAGTGGACCAAATACTGCTCCTGCGATGTAATAGCAATGTAACAGCGATGTAACCTTACCTGAATACATTTCCAGCTGCTGCCAGGCATTTGAACACTAGACGCCACCAACATGTTCGAAGTTTTGACACAGACTCAGTTCAAAGTGATTTCTTGCTCTTAATCTTTACAGGTGCCCCATCTACTACCAGACCTCGGTCGACACAGTATTTGGTGAGATGGTGGCACCACGATTCAGCAGTAGCAGCAGTTAATCCATGCTCAGTTTCAGTACCAGTTCAGTACCAGTGCAGTAGCATAGGTTGTACAGACCAGCAGACCAGTCGGTTGTACATACCAGTTTCAGTAGTCTCACACTTGTGTTCAAACTCCAGTTGTCTGTCACGCCCAATTGTTGGCTGTGACGATTCGTGTGATAGATTGTTGTGCTGAGACTTTGCAGTGACAGTGATTTGCTATGACATGTCCCTGCGTTTCCAACTCGTCCAACTAATTTGTGTGCAATGTGTGTGGGTTTTGCCCTTTTGAAAGGTAACTATGTTTCAGTATGCGTCTACTTTGGTGAACCAACGTTTACACTTTTGATGTATTTTTGCCTACATACATCTTCTCGTATGTTTAAGGTTAGCATTTTCCAGTTGCGTCACAGCCTTTTTTTACTGGGTTTGTTTTGAGGTTTACCTCTTTCTCATAGGTTGAGCAGCCATTCCAGGTTGAATGCCTTTGTAATCCAAACTAAACTTACCTGAATACTGCTCCTAGAATATTGGTATTTGCCAATCACCTTGAACCCTTGCCTTTTTTGGGAGCGGATGTAATTTAATATAAACTGAACTAAATTAAGGCTCCTTAACCTGCACTTTCAGACAGGTTACAAGTAAACCTGTCTATTGTAGCATCAGCTAATAGTACAGTTATTTTTTCCTTCCCTTTCTGATACCATGCCAGTGCTAGTTTACACATGCAAAAAGATGGAGTGTATGTGTTCACGCCCCTCAAAATTAAGAAATATTTCAAATTTACATGGGACACGTCAAATACAAAAAATGGGAGTCTGATGAGTGCGTTCACACGGGATCTGACAGCACAGACAATTGTAGACGTGCAAGTGCTTCAAAACTCTTCTGCCTAGATCATTTGGTCGGGAAGTAAAGCTAGGTAAAGGCGGCCGTTCCTGAAGCAAGCCGAGAAGTTACCAGTAGCCCTGCTTCTTGCCCTGCACACCGACCTGCAAGGGGAAGAATTGTGGAACAGTTTGTAAGTTCAGCACTGTCAACCGTATCTCTCTCTCTCTCTCTCTCTCTCTCTCTCTCTCTGTCTCTCTCTCTCTCTCTCTCTCTCTCTCTCTCTCTCTCTCTCTCTCTCTTTACCTGTCCGAGCAGCATGACGCTGAAGAGGCCAACGTGCCAGGAGATCAGGTACAGCCAGAACTGCAAACAAAGGGTGAATGTCAGGGTCTGGTTGGAAACAGTGTGTGTGTATGCGCGGGGTGATACGTGATGCAGGGCAGCAAGCATCTGTTTCTTGTGCAACTGTTAAAAGCTAACAAGAACAGGGAGGCGCCCTTCTTGATCGTCTTCTCTTGTCTGAATGATCGTGACAGAAGATACTTGTGGCTTTGGTATGCAGTAGGCATCACCAACCTTTCTCACACACATACGCACATACGGCAAACTTCCAGAGTGATTGGCATAGACATCCCTCGTCATACAGTCAAACACAATGCCGTATACGTAGAATTGACTGTACTTATCGGGTTGGCCAGGCTCAAACACATATACGACTTATGTACGGTACACTCGTAGGGTTGGCCAGAACCGCATATATACGGTGTATATACAGTATTTCTGGCATGGAAATCACCAAATCGGTGCACTTATACAGATCTGGCCAACCTTGCGCATGTAAAATCCTACATCTTAATGGTCAATATTAGCATCAAGCCCAGGTGAGCAGACCATCGCACGCACCTTGTCATCCAGAGCAGGGGGCTCAGGGAAATGCGCAAGGTTTTCGCCTATGGATTGGTACAGGGCACCAAACAGACTCTGTCCTCCAAGCGCGGAGGTGCCGATGTTGCTGGGCAGGGTCCAGCCGAGGAAAGAAATGCCAAGCACAACTGGGTCCTTGCGCAGCCAGTTCCTGTCAAAGCCTTGGCTGCGTGCGTGCGTGTGTGTGTGAGTATGTGAGTGTGTGTGTGTGTGTGTGTGTGTGTGAGAGAGAGAGAGTTATTGTGTGTGTGTGTGTGAGCGGGAGCGTGTCATTGTATGTTTGGTGTGTGTGCGCGTGTGTGTGTGTTGTGTGTGTGTGTGTGTGTGTGTGTGAGTGTGTGTGTGTGTGTGTGTATGTGTGTGTGTATGTCTGCATGTGTGTGCACGCATGCATTGCAGCAATGTATGTGCAGGCATAGGCAATGAGCTGGTGGCAGGCATACTGGTATGCTGTGCTGCCCATCACTTGCAAGCATGGTAGTTTAACAAGCACGCAAACGACTGCAGTGCTGAGCAGCTTGTCAAGCCCCTGAGCGAGATGGCTTACAAGACACCCTTTCTTCCTGCCAATCTCACAGATGTACACCTAGATGTACACCTTCCCATAGAGGAGGGGCTCAGAGCGCAGCGGGGGTATTTGATTTGCAACATATCCAGTCATCGACCCTTTCACACACTCCTCGGAGGGCTGCAAGCAGAACCCACCTGGAGGCGTTAACTCTAACGGCAGACACTCGGGCTGGCCTAGAGGGTAGGGCAGGGCGCGCGGAGGCCCTTTGGCGAGACACGATGTTAGATTTCTGGACTGCTAGCATATTGTCGTTGTGGAGTGGAGCAAAATGACGGGATTGAGATAAAGAAATATTGTGGCAGGTAGAAAATTTTTGGGCCAAAGATCCGAGTAAGTGTGACTGAAAGTGTAGGTTGGGCATTGCTTGCTTTTTTCTTTATTCATCCACATGTATCAAAGATAAGAGGGATTACAAGTGAGGCTCTTTACTCCAAAGTGAGGCTCTTTACAAGTGTGTCTCTTTATAAGATAGGCTAGGATATGCCCATTTCAGCAGAAGAACTGAGTGCAGAGCATTTGGATCAGCTCTGGCGAACAGTGCGTGAGCTGAGACCCCTCGTGCAAGTATGGAGTGCACGGTGAAATTGCAAGCCAATTGGGAACCCAAATTCATTCTTCATCGAGAATTCCATGCTTGCACGCATCCCTTCACAGTGCATAACCAATTACGTGTCCATGGACTTCATGGCAAACGTATTGTTGAGTGCAGGTGCGTGTGCTGTGCTATGCACACCTGGTCCAGAGTTGTTAGCAGTGAACCTGTTATGGTTGCAGATGTGTATTGTGTTTAAGAAACGCTGCTAACGACTGATTGGGTGCGTGTCAGAACTTGCGGCAATTTCTACGCAGCATCCTGAATTTTTCTGCAGGTGCGTCCCCTGCCATGGTGCACTCGTTGGATGAGGTGGAGGATTTCATGAAGCTGGCTTCCGCCTTGCTGGTAGGTCATGTATGTGTGGGATTGTGTGTCTTCCCGCACATTCATTTAAAATTGAGCTGGATGTCACGGAAATCTGTGTTTGCCCAGGAGGGAAAAAAAGATGATAAACGCCATCACATTTTGGGGTCGACTCCTCTTTTCCCCCCCTTTCATCCCCTCTTCCTGTGTCCCTACCCATACAAGCAGGGTGTCATTTTGCTTCTATATATATATTTGCATCCGTATGTTCAGCTCCTACACTAAGTGCTCTAACGGCGAGCTACTAAGCAAAAAACAGTGTTGGTGCGCTTGTGTATTGAGCACTAGCAAAGTGCCTAAAAGTGATCTCAGACGCCCCTCTTCTCCCATCCTATTTTCATTGTAGGTACTCTTATTCATATTGTTTAGGGGGCATCCTGTGAGTTTGAGAAGATATGATGCAAATTAGCTGTTCGCTCAGCATGCAGCCTACTATACCCAAGTAAATAGGCATTCACTCCTAGCGACACACGTATCCCCCTTTATTAAATTCACAAAAAGAATGCCATATGACTGGGCTCAAGCTCAGGAATTTAATCATACTTCCAAGAAATTGCCAGGAATTTTTTGAAGGGGGTGTAAAGATTGATTACCCCGATCCTGCCCTCAAAATTGACCACTAATATACCATGGGAAAGCTCACAATTCCGAATATATCATACTCGTTCGGATTGACACGTGGCGTCACAAGTTATGATAACGATAAACTCCTGGTTTGCAGGTTAATATGGGTACTTTGAGCAGCGACTGGCTAGCAAGCAAGAAGCTGGCGGCGAAACAGGTGAGATGCCGCAGGCCGTTTTTTTTAGAAGGCACGTTTACTTTTTGGGGTGGACACCCCTGAGGGACCACCCACCCCCCAAACCCCCCTTCCAGTGCCCCCCCGACAAAAAAGGGAACCAATTTGCTCCTTTTTGGATTTTGCATCCATCTGCATACTCATCAAGACCTGAAATTGAAGTGTTGCAAAGTTATGGGGCAGAAACTGAGATACGGAAGCCCATGCACACATGACCTACCAGGCAACCACAACTGGCTTGCACAGCCCAACATTGCCATTTCCTCAGAATTTCACTGACTATCTCATGCTGGCACAATCCTGGAAGTTTGGAGTGGATTGCTGCTCCATTGGCTTGACTCACCCCGCAGCCTGCACCCAGCACGTGTGCCTCTGACTTTTGGAGATGTCCACAGACCTCCCCTTTTTCCCAATTTGCTCAAAAAGGGTGGCAATCGTCTGAGCTTGAGCTGAGGAAACCGACGATACCGTACCTTACCGTATTCACCCCGGAACCCAAAGTTCATAAATATATAAATATTGTAACCCCGGGCAACCATGGTCCCTTTCAAGACCCCTAACCCCGGCCAACACATCGGAAGGCACCTGCTGTGCTTATTAAAATAGAGGATAACCGCGCGATTATTGCTGGCGAAGCAGGTCAGGAGTCACAATTAAAGCAGTCGCAAGCCATAAGAAATGTGGGAGCCAAACGGCAAAAAGGTCACTTCTCCTTTTTGAACGGAAGCAGCGGCAGCTTTTTACGCTTGATCCAGCTTACGTGTTCTTATACATATTTCAAGCAAGTAGTAGGCTTAAACAAATGTTCAAACGCCGCACATCATCAGGGTGGCATGAAGGACCACATCGTGGCCTCATCTTTGCATCATCACAAGTTTCTGCAATTTGTGGATTGGCAATGATGTATAGTTGATGTATGGGCTGTCAAAGCATGAGGCCTGTGTAGGTACAATCAGTCCTGCCTTTTTTATTGTATGGCGCACGCGTTATGCGGCGAGCTATTTTGTTTTAAGCCTTTACACCTCAAGTCCAGCAGTAACAGACCGACTAACCTTCAATTTCTATCCATCTAGTGCCATCTAGTCCTCGTGAGGGACAGGTGTTACTAAATGGCCCGTTGTCCACATTCAATTGTCACATCAGCAGCAATGTCGTGATCCGTTTCCGTTATGCAGCAAGTGCCTCAATTCTTTATCGGTAGTTTATTGGTAGTGAAATTTAGCTACCACTGAAAAGGAAATACATCGATTGCAAATGGCATACAACTCTTGTCCAAGGACTTGCACTGTTGTTTGAGGTACAGGCTGTAGCCCTTGGGCGGCCTTGGGTCTTAGATCCAGTGGCCTGTGGAGCCACGCCAATGCGCACGCGGGCCTGCTTGGACATGCTGCACTGCCAACCAACTGTGATCAGGTAACCCTTGCCTTGCATGCTTTTCTTTGCCTCCTGCATGCACGGCGCAGCGATGTGTTGGCAATGGGTATGCAAATGCTTAAGAAGCCAGCATGTCAGTGAAATTTTGGAGTGTGCTTGTGAAAAGAAAGATTGCATATGAAGGGAAAATGTGTAGGCGTGTCGTCATGAGCTTGAACTGTGGTCACTACAAGTATGAGGTAAAAAATGTGTGCCCATCCACTACGGAACGTCCGTACATAACTTTTTCAGTAACATAGTGACACATGCAGGCAGTGAGGCCACTACCACTTCCTCAGTGAGGCCCCTACCACTTCCTCAGTGAGGCCACTACCACTCCCTCAGTGAGGCCACTACCACTCCCTCAGTGAGGCCACTACCACTCCCTCAGTGAGGCCACTACCACTCCCTCGGTTGTTCGACTATAAAAAAAAGGTGTCTTTGGTACCAAATACTCAGATGCCTGGTACCGAAAATCCACTTCTGAACCACTTCGAGAAATCTGAAACAAATGTCACTGAGGATGGTGACATGCTAAGTTTGTACCTGCTCGTGACTTGACTTCAAGCTAACTTGTGAGTGTGCGTCTGTGAACATGTTATGCAGGTAGTCAAGGGGAGTTTGTTTGGCTCATACTCAGGGCCATGTGACGCCCGTGACTACTTCTTACGTTACCCCATACTTCTTACCGTTTCTGAAGCTGCACCTTTCCATTTTAACTCCTAGGGGGAACGGTTCAGAGATCATTGCGCTGGCGGAGGCTGCTGGTAAGCTCTTAAGCGTTAAACGCAGAGCGAATGTGTCCCTGCTATCCACACTTCACTGAAAATGCATCCTAGTTTTCTTTGTTCTGCATCGATGGTTGACTTCCAACAGATGAGTGAAACATTGATTGTGCCTCAGGCGTGGGGTAGGCAGGGCCTGCTTACTGGCGTTGTACACACATAGTGGCGTTGTACACACATAGTGTCAGTGCAATGAATTATTTTGCTCTGTCACCGAGCTCTCTCGCCTTGCCCTCTCTCCTCTGCTGTTGACCATGCAGGCTGTGTCCCTGACCAGAGCAACGCAGCCAAGGAATGTGAGTGGCTGTACTTGCTGGGTGTATCATCGTTACCAACGTACACTTATTTTAAAACCTGAAGTTTAGGATCACTTGTCTGATATCCTTAGCTATCGCACCTGTGCTTGCTTGTTTTTTTGCTTGCACCCCAAGAAGAAGCCAGGTTACAAGGTTCAGGTTAGATGGTAGCTTGTAAATGTATGATATGTAACATATTGTGTATCATAATAACGAAGGAACGTGCAATTTAGATGGCAGCATACATTAAGTCATAAAAACGAAGGCACGTGCAATTTAGATGGCAGCATACACTAAGTGATTTATACAAATGTATGAAATAAGTTCTTCTTATATAACTGAAGCCACCTGGACTCCAGGCTTCTCCGCCACGTAGCTTAACAAGAATGCATGTGCTACTTAAAGCAACTGTAACGGACTCTCCATGCTGTCAGTGATCTTTCTCAGATTTGACGAATTGATAGGTTTGACAGAATTGACAGATTTGACGGATTGACCGTTTTACAGAATCCGATTTTGGCGAACAGAACTAATTTTGACGAGGCTGGTATGGTTTCAAAACTGGTACCTTTCATGTTACACCTACAGAGCACACGTAACTTACTTTCTCTGTTTCATGCATGCAAACAAACTTCCTGTCCACTAGGTTCTCGGACCACGGGCGTGGACAGCTCCGCCACCTCGCATGATGCGCTTTCCAGAGCTAAGCTGCTGGCGACACTGCACAAGTGCATAGTGGCGGTGTCTGGGAAGGTTGACTACGTGAGTTCCTTTCGTGCAGCCTGGTACAAAAGTAGGCAGTTTCATTTAATTGCTGATGGCTGATGGCTGCCAGTTGGTCTTGCACTGCGTATGTACAGGGTTGGGCAGGACCGTATACATACACATATATATGTGTATGGCCGTAAATTTGGTGATTTCCCTGCCAAAAACACCTTGTATATATGGTTCCGGCCATACGCAAACAGAATAAACACGAGTCCATGTCAAAGGATGCCTGTGCACACGCCCTAAGGAAGGAACCCAATCTAACGCTCACATCATTGAAAGTTTGTCAATGTGGGTAAGGGATCTCCTGCCTGCGTATACTCGCTCTGGCCTGGCCTTATCCAATTCCACAGCTGAGATAGAGAGCGTTGTGGCGTACGCTTACTGTTACTTTCATATTACAATCATAGAGCAACTAATGAAATGTGCACCCAGTTTTCACTGGGTAACTTGCGCTTGTTGCTCTCAACAATCACACACACATACACACACACACATACACACACACACACACGTCACAGACGGAACACAGTTCGTGTCTGTGCATAACGGAGTGGCGATGCTGACTCTCATCACCGCATCAACGGGCTGTGCAGTTTTTGCACTGATCGGCTGCTTTCTGTCAACATACATGTACACACGTGCACGCATACAGGTCACAGACGGAACACAGGTCGTGTCTGTGCACAACGGAGTGGCGATGCTGACTCTCATCACCGCATCAACGGGCTGTGCAGTTTCTGCACTGATCGGCTGCTTTCTGTCAACATACATGTACACACGTGCACGCACACAGGTCACAGACGGAACACAGGTCGTGTCTGTGCACAACGGAGTGGCGATGCTGACTCTCATCACCGCCGTGGGCTGTGCAGTCACAGCACTGATCGCTGCCTTTGTGGCTGCTACGCCTCAGCAGCCCCTGCTGGCTTGTGCTCATGCTCTGGCTGCTTTTGGGTGAGTTGCTGCAAGCAGACAGCTGCTTGCACACGGTGTTTGGGTCGTGTGGGTTCTGCTCGCGTGGCTGTGGGTGCCACTTGCCTGGTTGCTGCATCTGTGTGGCCGCTGCACCTCAGCACGGTGTAGCCGAAGCTCTGCAGGGTGTGGTGGCCGTGCTCAGCAGTGTGCGGTCGCCTCACCTCAGCATAAAGTATTTACTGCACCTCAGCACAGTGTAGCTGGAGCTCTGCAGGGTGTGGTGGCCGTGCTCAGCAGTGTGCGGCCGCCTCACCTCAGCATAAAGTATTTGCTGCACCTCAGCACAGTGTAGCCGGAGCTCTGCAGGGTGTGGTGGCCGTGCTCAGCAGTGTGCGGCCGCTCCACCTCAGCATAAAGTATTTGCTGCACCTCAGCACAGTGTAGCCGAAGCTCTGCAGGGTGTGGTGGCCGTTACTCAGCAGTGTGCGGCCTCCTCACCTCAGCATAAAGTATTTACTGCACCTCAGCACAGTGTAGCTGAAGCTCTGTAGGGTGTGGTGGCCGTGCTCAGCAGTGTGCGGCCGCCTCACCTCAGCATAAAGTATTTGCTGCATCTCAGCAATGTATATAGTTTTGTTGCTCATCAGGGTTTGGCCGTTACTCAGCATAGAGTGGTCGCTGCACCTCAATAGTGTGTGGGCATAATCATATGTATTTGGAAACCTACAATCCAGAAACGTTGCACCTATACATCTTATAATTTTATAACCCTACAATCCTGTGTACGAGGTCCTTGCCAAAACTTACCCACTTTGCACAACATCTCAAAAAAGGGTCTGGCCGTTGCTCAGCAATGAGTGGTCGCTGCACGTCAGTAGTTTGTGGCTAGAATTGTATGTATTTGAATGTTACCAGGCCAGAAACATCAAAACATTGTACGTACACCTCATAACTTATAACCCTGCAACCCTGTATGCAAGGTCCTTGCCAAAACTCACCCAATTGCACAGCATTTCTGAGCAGATGTGGTGTTGCAAATGTGTCGAGCACCTTGCCTATCTATGTTGCAAGTATGTCATGTATACATAGGGTTGGCCAGAACCGTATATACACACCGTACAAATGGTGATTTCCCTGCTAAAATTACCGTAAGTACACTGTATATACCTATGAATGTATGGTTCTGGCCAACCCTATGCATACATGCATAAGTAAACCATGTGCTGCAGATCAGCTTTGTTGTAATTGCAAAGCGTGCCTATATAAACATAAACTGCCTTCCTGTTGTTTCTCTCTTTTTGTTGCCCCTAACCTGGCTATGAGCAAGGGCAGGAATGGTATAGATTGGTATGGGTTGGTATGGATTGGTATAAATTGGTACGGATTGGTATGGATTGGTATGGGTTGGTATGGATTGGTATGGGTTGGTATGGATTGGTATGGATTGGTATGGATTGGCATGGATTGGTATGGATCGGTATGGGATTGCGTGCGTAAGTGGTACAGCGCTGTGTGGCACTACTCCAGGCATTTTTGTATATGTCCTCCCGTCCTGACATCTCTGCCTGCTTTGTGTATCGTAGGGTTGCTGCCGAGGCTAGCTGTGACGGTACACCTAGAGGGCCAGGTGAGTTTAAAATATAGCTGAGCCTTGGCACATTTCACCCCTGTCATAGACTGCCTGTCACAGACTGCCTGCCACGACATTTTATATTCTTTGTTTGAGTTTGAGTGGACAATGTCCCATTGACGCAAGGGTGTCGATGAGAGGGTACCCACTCCACCATTCCGTGACCTGAGACATGCATTGGATAGCTGATTCTTTTGTTCTTTCACCAGATGCCTGAAGGTTCGGAAGAGGTGCAGAGGCTGGGTCAGTGAAAGGGTTAGGAAGGAGAGGGACAAATCACTGACCTTCCCACATTGCTCTTCTCTCAGTTTGCCTCCAAACAATGATGCTAGGTAGGTACACAAAAATGTGTTGAGTCGAGATTAATAGCTTATAAAAGAGAGTGTGTCTCGCAAGAGGGCCACATTGAAGGCTTCAGCTGGACTATGGAGGACAGTAATTGAAAGGAGAGATAAAGCCAGGATGAACCGTAGAGGAAGCTGGAAATAAAAGGCAGCTTACAATCTGAAATTGGGGAGGGTCATGTTACTTGTTAGCCTGGACATGAGCTAATAAGTGCATGCCGTACATGTAGGTATGCATTTGTATACAGTTGTATAAATGTCATGTCATAACATTATGTGCAAGTACCTGTGTACTCTTTGCTGCTCTGAACAACGTTGGTAGTTGCTTATTCTTATTTACAGTTGCTGGCTAACTCTGGTGCCTGAAGCAGTGTTAGCTATCATGCAATACAAAAACGGCTGTCAGAGCACAAACCTGCGCCCAAGCTCAAAAGTTTTGCAGCATCATATATCACATTGCGATGCAACAGAACAATTCAAAAGAAGAAACTGAGGCAGTGTAAAAGCACCCTCCCATATATTACAGAAAAAGGAGACACTGTCAAATTTATGTACATTTATTTGGCTGGCCGTGACTTTGAATAACGCCCCGGCCTTGACACCTTTCAAGATGAGCACTCGTTTCTCACTCACTGTATGTGAGTAAGAGCTGGACATGCACACGTGCACATTCCTGCACATTCTGCACATTCTGCACACCCTACATATCATGCGCTCTGTTGCACACACTCCTGCACGTTCATGCATTCTCCAGTTTATGACTGCCTGTATTAGATCCTCTGACCCCACCCCACACACAACCTACCCAACGCATGACCTCGCCCTTCTCTACCCTAACCCACATAAAACTCAATCCACACGTAACGTCATTTTTCTCTGACCACACCCCACGCATAATCCCACCCCAGACGTGACGTCACCCCTCTCTGACCACACCCCTCTCTGACCCCTCTCTGACCACACCCCACGCACAATCCCACCCAGACGTGACGTCACCCCCCTCTGACTCCAGAGGCAGCCATCGTGTAGTGGCTAGGCAACACCTTTTTTGCCACTGAACTCACAATAAATGCTACATGCACCCACACACTCACACACGCACACATGCATACACACATATTTCCATACGTGCACACACACGCGCACACACACATACACACACACCTGCATCTTGACCCCAGGGTCTTTGCGGGTGGGCCTGCTGGATGAGCTGTACAATGGTCTAACGAGTGGTGCGTGCTTGGGTGCCTCCCTGCAGCTAGAGCAGTGACATACAATTGGGTAAACAGACAGTCACCAAGCTGCAGACTGTGCAGACTGGTAAACAGACTGCAGACAGTCACAAAGCTGCAGACACGAAGCTGCAGTGACATACAATTGGTTAAACAGACAGTCACAAAGCTGCAGACTGGTAAACAGACTGCAGACAGTCACAAAGCTGCAGACTGGTAAACAGACTGCAGACAGTCACAAAGCTGCAGACACAAAGCTGCAGTGACATGAAATTGGGTAAACAAACAGTCACAAAGCTGCAGACTTCCCATTAAGAAGCAACCCTTGCAGCGTTAAGTGTTGTAGGTATCCTTGTGTTGAGTGTGGCATTAAGGAGTGGCAATTATGGTGGCATTAATGGTGGTGGCATAAGCGACACTGCTCGACCCTTTTATTTTCAAAGATTAGGCTTGTAAGTCTTGGACTACTTAGAATTGTTGATTTTATTACCAACAGTGATCCCTGGGAACAGTTAGTGAGAGATTGTCATGAATGCTGAGAGAAATTTCTTTTGCCAACCAGCATGGATGATTTCCTATAGCGTGGAGCGCAACTCAAAAGCATGTAACACTTTTTAATAATCCTATTTAATGATCTGCCGCTGTGGATTGATGTATAGCTCAGGTAGTTTGTGCAGATAATGACGTGCATAATGTCTTACTCTGTAGCTAGTTATTTCGGATTGATTTTCTCCGTGGACCGCTTAGACTTACATATCCTCTCTCTCTCTCTCTCCCTCTCCCTCTCCCTCTCCCTCTCCCTCTCCCTCTCCCTCTCCCTCTCCCTCTCCCTCTCCCTCTCCCTCT
>Ga0307945_1002227_pt1 | contig 15616 bp, 13 predicted proteins | sample OrgLakmetagen228_FD_201818 | JGI IMG/M metagenome (GOLD analysis project Ga0307945, IMG submission 201818) | Saline water microbial communities from Organic Lake, Antarctica - #228 | ecosystem: Environmental > Aquatic > Non-marine Saline and Alkaline > Saline | place: Antarctica: Organic Lake...
ACACGCATACACGCATACACACATACACACATACACATGCTCACACATACACATGCTCACACGCTCACAGATTTTGGGCACAGTCGATGAGGCACGTGAAGTTGTGACAAAAGCACGCATGTGGCGCTGGAAGCCCGATGGAGACGTCACACTGCGTTTTTCACAGGTGTGTGTTTGCATGTCTCCATGTGTGTGTGTGTGTGCGCGTGTGTGTGCGTGTGTGTGTGTGGGGTGCTGGGATGTATGTGTGGGGTATTGGAGGAGTGCATTGTTTTGATTTTCGAGGTTGTCGGATTGAGAACTTGCTGCTGCCCTGGTATTCTTTTTAGCGCGCACGTGTCTGTGCCACGCATGTCTGGCTGCACGTGACGTTTACGCAAAATGCAGTGCACTCAGTGCAACCTTGACAGAGACCGGTAAACAGAGTGTGTGGCGTCGCACGATCAAACCCTTTAATTGCACACGCCAAGAAAGCATACACACACACGTACTCACATCCTGCTTTGTTTTGTTTGCAGGATGCGCGCGGCGCCCCTGTGTCCCTCATGAACGACCCCATGCACTACCCCCACGGCACGAAATTCATGGCCCCAGGTGCTAGGTGTTGTGGGAGTGTGGGGGTGGTTGTTCGTGTGTGTGTTTGTGTTTGTGAGTAGGTACTTGCGCAATTGCCATTTTGTCACCTTATTACAGGTTTGTGCGTGTCTTCAACTTTAAGATGCATGTGACGTTCAGTGCATACTGACACACACACACACATAAACACACACTCATGCGCGCAGGCCCCCTAGGACAGTGCTTCCCCATCCCTGACGACCAGTCCATCCGCTCTGAGATGATGCGCTACATGCAGAACTACTCTCACATATACTCCATGTACAACTTTGACTACGACCCTGAGCCAGGCAGCGTGCAGCACAAGATCGACCAGCGCATCAGCCGGGTGAGGAAATGTGTTAATTTGTTTGTCTAAATTGCCAACCCCCCCCCCCTTCCCGCAAGTCTCGTGGTCGCCCACAAGCTCCCAGTTGGCAGTCGAGGGAGCAATAATCCTCGTCCTGTCACCTTTGTCTAGGGTTGGCCAGAACCATATATACACGGTGTGTATACGGTGTTTTTGGCAGGAAATTCACCATATATACGGTCATATACAGTGTATATATATACGGTTCTGGTCAGCCCTACCTTTGTCGCTGCATTGGGACGAGTTGGACGAGCGTTTGGCCTGAGCCGCTTGAACGCGCCCTTGCGCAGAAACTGGGTATTGCTTAGGGTTGGCCAGAACCGCATGTATACACCGCATATGACCGTATATTTGGTGATTTCCCTGCCAAAAGTATCGTATATACACCGTATATGTATTGTTCTGGCCAACCCTAGTATTGCTGTGTTGCTACGCTTAGTCAAATGCCCTTGGAAGTGCTTATGGAGAATGGGTGGGTTTAGGGACGTACACCCTGGCTGGGTACACACAGTCGAGGATGTGCATCATGGAGTGGAATTAAAGGGCAGACCTACCAGCCTGTGGGGGAATAAGACAGGAAGATGCTGTGAGTCTCTGGGGTATGAGACGGCTAGATATAAAGGCATACCTGTCAGCCTCTGAAGAATAAGACGGGTAGATGCTGTCAGTCTTTGGGGTACGAGACAGCTAGATATAAAGGCATACCTGTCAGCCTCTGGGATTAAAAGACGGGTAGATGTTGTCAGTCTCTGGGGTGTAAGACGGCTATATGCGCAGGCACGCGTGTTGGCATGTATGCACAGTGTATATGTTGGGTTTGTCCAGGGTTGGGTCCGTCCAGCGTAGCATAAACTCAGGGTTGGCCGAAACATACATTTGTACATTTTTACAGTGTATGTGCCGTATATTGAGCTGGAAACTTCCGTGGATACCGTCATGTATAGGATTGGCCAGAGCCATATATATACAGTGTATGTACGGTATTCTGGGCAGGGAAATCATTAAATATACTGTCATATACGGTGCATATATACGGTTCTGGCCAACCCTATGTATGTGCCGTATATTGAGCTGGAAAGTTCCGTGGATACTGTCATGTATGGCTTGTACAGCCCAGCAGTCAAGCTTTTTGACTGATGGCTTATTCTGCAAACTCTGTATGGCTTGTACATAAGGATTTTGCTAACCCGGGTATATGCTACGCTGGACGAGAGGGCGTGTAGAAAAAGCACGCAGGTGCCAGGCACGAGGAAAGAAACGTGCTGAATTTTGCTGCCTGTGATGCCTGCACTCGGAAAGCATACCCTCACACGCACAGCGCAACATCATATGTGAAACAGACGTTCACATTACTCGAATCTGAAAGGTTGGAACTTGAAACGCATCTGGCACACAACCGGAACAAGTTACACGTAATTAGGTGTCACTGATCATGTTAAGTTGCGCACATGCCTTTCTCACATTATTCCTTGGCCTAGACACACACACACACACACACACACATACACACACACATATATACACACACACTTGTACGCACACACTCACTCATACACACGTACACACACAGGCTGGCGAGCTGCACATGCAGTCCCTTGGGCGCATGGCTGAAGCTGCCGACGACGAAATTGCTCTTGAGCAGGAGCAGCAGCAGATGCAGCAGCAGCAGCCTGAGCTGTTGGCATCCATCACTGGATTGGGACAGGTGAGCGCGAATGTGTATGCCTGGGAATGGGTGTGCGTTAGGTCGTCATTATGAATTCTGATTTGTGATGTTTCGCAGGATTTGTGTAGACGCGCCCCTCTCAGGCGTGCGACTTATTTGATAGACTGTTACTACCAGTGGTATGGAGATGGATATGTTTGGCCTTTGCACAAATGCACAATTTGAGAGCTTAAGCGATCGCTGGGGTATAGTGTATACCTTCCCTCAAGCATGTCTGTAGGGCGGCCCCTGCTTTTCCCAGAGGCACGCAGCTTGTTTGGTGGCATGCAAAACATGTTTGGTGGCATGCAAAACATGTTTGGTGGCATGCAAATCTTGTTTGGTGGCATGCAAATCTTGTTTGGTGGCATGCAAAACATGTTTGGGTGCACAAAAGCGACGCATGCTCTCGTTTTTCGGCAGGAGTTTGCTCCATGAGTGCTGCTCACCAGGCGTATCCCTGAAGAAGTCGGTATGCCTCTTAAGGGCATGATTAGGGCCTACTGAGCATTCACGTGATGCTTCATGCTTTTGTGTTCTTTGATGCTTGATGCTATTGTCTCGGCATGCCTCTGGGCCTTCTTAGCGTTTACATCATGCCGATGCGCTGTCCTTTAACAGGGGGGTCCATGCAAAATCGGCGGAAAGCTTGTTTGTTAAAACTGCAAGCAGACCATGACAGGCCAGGCTTACGAGGTCAACACGGGGCCTTTAAAGTCACGCCGTTTGGCTGGATGCTGTTCTAGGCAGGCCAGCACCTGCAAATTGTGTGTGTATATGTTTGCATTCTGTATGTATGGAATGCACATGATGCTTGCCAACCCTGCACCTCTGGGGTGCTGCAATGGTGCCCTATGACGCCGGATCATTGTGGAATTCCTGGCATACTTGGATCATTTCCTCCCTTTTAGATTGGAGCTTGCCTGCCCTATATTTTAGTTACTTTGAGCGTGTTGGTGAGAGGTCATCCCCTCCCTCTTGGATTGGAGCTTGTCTGCTCTACATTTTTGTTGATTTGAGCGTGTTGGTGAGAGGTCATCCCCGGTGAGAGATCATCCCCTCCCTCTTCGATTGGAGCTTGCCTGCTCTACAATTTCGTCGATTTGAGTTTGATGGTGAGAGCTTGTACAGGAGGCATACATGATCTTCTCCCTCTTTTACCTTGCCTGCTCTGCCTCCTCGTTAATTTCAGCAAATTGATGAGAGGATGCAGAGCAGGCAAGGTTCAAGAGGGCTGAGGTAGATGGTTTAGTTTAAATGTCCCCAATCCTGCAGCCAACGCACAAAAACCAGTGAGGTTGACCTACACCCCACTGCCAGTTCCGCGATCCGAAGGCTGCTTAATCTAATTACACGTTTCTGATCTCTGATGGATGTTCATGCCTGATCTAATTACACGTTTCTGATCTGATGGATGTTCATGCCAAATCTAATTACACGTTTCTGATCTGATGGATGTTCATGCCTAGGCACCTCCTCCGCAAAGGCGCCCTCAATCTGTGTCACCAGTGGCAACACACACACACACACACACACACACACACACACACACACACACACACACACACACACACACACACACACACACACACACACACACACACACCACACACACACATATATATACACACACACGCACACATACACACACACACTTGAACAAGCAGGCACCCTCCGCTCGCTCCTTCAGCAGCGGTACCGACTCCGGCTGTAACAACGCGCCAGCCAGTGAAGGGAACAACATTGGCAACACACACACACACACACACACACACACACGCACACACACACACACTCTCTCTCTCTCTCTCTCGAACAAGCAGGCACCCTCCGCTCGCTCCTTCAGCAGCGGTAACAACGGGCCAGCCAGTGAAGGGAACAACAGGAACAGCAGCAACAGCAGCAGCAGCAGCAAAACCACCACAGCCGGAAATTCTCAACAGGCGGGACCTAGAGGTGGTGGTGGTGGTGGTGGTAGCAGCGTGTTTGCCAGCATGTCTTTTGGCATGGGCCACGCTTCGCGCGCTGTGCTGGGCACACTGACGCGCGCTGCGTGTCGCGTCCCATCACGCCGTCCGCACGTGCTCCGCCCCTCCCACATGCGTGCAGCTGCAAGTAGAGGCAGTGGTGGCGACAAAGGCTGTAGCAGCATGGAGGGGATAATTGGCAGCAAGGCATCTTCAGCCCAGCAACAGCAGAGAAGTGGTAGGTAGTGCCACAAGTGTGTAGCAACATGAACGCACATACACACACACTCACACGTTCATGCACACGCACAAAAACACACACACACACACACACACACACACACATACACACACACACACACATACACACACGCGCACACACACACGCATATCTACATCCACTCACACAGGCGGGCCCGCAAGAGCAGCAGCAGGCAGCAATACAAGAGCAGCTCTGCAGCGTCCAGGGGGTATTAGCGGGTTAGGGGGGATGGCAGGGTTTGGTCAGTGGCAGTGGCAGCAGCAGTGAGAGTCACGGTTGTGTTGTCTGCCCGTTGTCATTTTTTCCCTCTAAGCTTCCATAACAAACTGAAACTTAGCACACTGACCTGAGAGTCTAGTAAACCGTCGGCATCCAGACTGCCACTACGCTGCCTAAGTGCACGTGTCCTTTCGTGTTTGTTTTGGGGCTGTGTTCTCGCAAATGTAGGGTTTCTTGTATGGCACACACTAGGATGTTAGGATTTAGATTTGGTGCCCATGCCACACACACTGTGAGTGTGTACAAGCATGTGTGGTTAGATGAGAGACACGGAAGCTAGGCTTCCTTAGACACACAATTAAATAGTTGGTACCTGCTGCGTAAGAGAGTGGCAGAACCTTTCAGAGTTTACAGAGTAAGTCATCAGTCAAAACGTGCGACTGCTAGGCAGGGCCTTTCTTCTTTACTTTTGACCCCACTTCTGCTGCCGGCTCTGATGACCTCACTTCTGCTACCTTTCCCGACAAATCATGGTACCAGCTTAAGCGTGGATTGCAAGTATGGGCCATACAGCCCCGGTGACCTCACTTCTGCTTCCTGTCACGACAAATTACAGAAGAGGATAGCAATTCACACGAAGTAAGGATTGAGTGCATACTTGATAAGAGGTCAATGGATGTGATGAATTACTCCCACGGGATAGTGTGGACTTTGATCTATGGAAATTATGGTGTGTCTCAACACTTAGCACACAAGCTTGGCCTCCCCATATGTATGAACTACAATGGCAAGGCAAGGTAAGGTTACATCGCTATATATGCCTCTGAGGGGCATTTGAGCGGAAGCTTGGAAAAAGCCTGAAACCGAACCAAAAAGAAACCAGAACAATCAGCCAAGGGAAAAGGGCTAGGCACTCAGCCACAAAAGAGGCTACACCACAAATATCTGGTTGGTTTAAAAAAGTCCTCAAACGAGTTGAGCTATCCTCATACTGAGGTGGGAAGACCAGCTGGCGGTGCTGTGTGCAAATGCTAACAAGATGCTCATGCGGGCAGTCCAGCAAAATGTGTTCCTCATCCTGAACATAGTGCCAGTCACATTGGCCACAGATCCTGAGCTCATAAAGCCTTCTATTCTTGTTATGACGCATTCTTCTTTGGACCAGAAAGTCATACATGGCCAGAAAGGCGAAGGCAAGAAAGTACACGGCTGAGAACGTTGGAAATATTTGAGTGAAGGTAGATCAGTAACACAGGCTTGTGATTTCTTTTTCTGTCATCCCACCAGCCAGGAGCAATCCCCAAAGGTTCACCAAAGTGTGTGTGATAAGTCCTCATAATTCTGCTGGAATGGCAAGGTAAGGCCTGCAGTGTGCCTTAATATTATCTCCCTTAGCAATTGGCTAACACGCAACGAGCAAGTACCATGGGCGGTTGGTGACTGTGAAGCAAGAGTTGTGCCTGGTATCCACAGTGTGTGAGGAGCAGCACACGCACAATGAAAGGGTTTGAAACATGAAATATGGTTTTCATTATTTTGCTGTGGGCCCTGCTAGGTTCACTTTAAACCAGCACTTGTCTGGCTAAGACTGTATTTAAAGAGCAAAATTGGAATCGGTTATAAAGCGGATCAGCAGGCACAATCAGGACCAAGGACATGCTTGTCTTTACATCAGCAGAACTAAGAAGGACTTCTTGTTTTTGCATATATTTTAAGGCATTTTTGCATCTACCTATTTGTTAAGGCATAAGGTAAGGTAAGGTTACATCGCTGTATATGCCTCAGGGGGCATCTGAGCGGAAGCTTGGAAAAAAAGCCTGTAACCTTACCTAGCTAGACAAAAGGGAAAACGCCCAAGAGGAACACAAGAAAGAGAAGGAATGATAGAAGGAAAATTAAGGCACAAGCATATTGCTGGTCTCAGCCAACAACAAAGAGTTGCAAATGGTGCAAACACCATCGGCATGGATTAAGTAGGAAAGGCTATTGGTTGTGTCCTGCATCCCCCAATGGTTGCCGAGCCCAATAACTTAAACCCACCTGGATTTATATAAAGGAATAACAAAGGAGGGAACCGGCAACCACATGCATCGAGCTGATAGGCATTGCTGGCTGTGTGCATTATTTTACGCTGGAAAACACCAGGTGCATCAAGGAAAAGCGCTCAACTATTGCTCACACTCGCCAGAGCCCCACCAAAAATCGGCGGGTTCACTTGTCAGCCATGCAATTTGGCCTGCGCCTAGTCCTCCTGAAGCCAGCCGCTTTACCAGTAACCCCGCCCATCAGATCCCCTATTACCACCGTTTTCGTTGTTGAATCGTATTTGCTTTGCGTCTTGTTTCAGTGATCTTGTTTAAGCTATTTATTGCATGGCAGTATAGCTAGTTGATGCACTTTGTGCAGAGGGTATTATTAACTATCTATTGATGCACTTTATGCAGAGGGATGCTCAATTTTAGTAAAGGGGTTATCCTCCTTGGTGCAATTCTTGATAGCGTCAGATTGTTTTCCATGTCTTTCCTCTACGTGTGCTCCATGGAGCCATTCGTGAATCATTAGGGTCAAAATTTAAGGGGCTAGCAATTATTTTTGTTGGTAGCTATTGCCCACTTAAAGGGAAGTCATAATGTGCCTTGGGGTGCAGTACGTATTGGATTTTTTTGCCTTTTTATCAATGTTGCTTGGTGAGCTCATTTGAAGTTCATACCCTTTGCATGGTTCAGACCTGCAATCTCAGCGAATTGCTGCGTCTAGTACAGGTGATTGCATAGTACTGTGTATCAATCCAATCCGTTTTGTTTGATTGTAGGCATGTAGTAGAATGTTCGGGTGACAAATACGGTTTGGCTAACCCTAATTGTTACCAACTCTCATTAGGAACCAACTTTAGGCCGGCCGAGCCTGCAACGCCTCTAATCTGCCTCCATTAGTGTCCCCTTTTTTATGTGGGGGTTTATTAGTGCAGCTGTCGATCTTTTTGATTGATTTATTTGTTGGGACCTATAGGTTGAGCAGCCATGCCAGACTGGAGGCCTTTGTAATCCAAACTAAACTTTATGTGGGGGATTGTTTACGGTGTTTAGTGACTCCTTCACTTTCGATTAATGTGGGGAGTGGTTTTTTGGCGAAGCCCCAGTCATGGGGCGCAGCTCCTAGGTTTGGTGGATTCCCACCAAAGTTAACACCAGGGCGCGCAGGCCCGCCCAGCGCACCCCCCGCCCCCAGAACTTGCAAGGCACCTTAAACTGACCAACCAGGCAGCCCTGCGGTGTCAGGGGATGGGGAGGGGCAGGGGGTGGTGCTGCTGGGCGTACCCCGGATCGAAAATTTGGAAAGTTGAGACTCAGGGCCTGGCCAGAGCCACGCAGCCAACGTCCAGGTCTGAAACTTGGCAGGCAGGCCAAGCAAAATTTTTGTCGGAGCGTACCAGTTTTGGTGACCAGGGGTGCAGTGAGAAGTGCTGTGGAAAGAACCGACTCAATGTTTGGTAGCTGGAGGAAGCTGCCCGGCGCTCAGCCCAGCCCATGCCCCCCGAACATCATCTGACCACACAGGCGTTGACAAGAGACGTTTCTGAGTGTGCCGGCTGGGTCCGGGGCCAAGGAGAGGCGGGACGAAAAGTTCGCTGCTCCATGCAAGCACACGACTGGGTGCACGGATTTCCATAATTTAAGTTGCAAGGGACTTAAAAATTTATGTTTAATGACGCGATGACGATGGGAGCGTGTTCTGAGAGGATGCGAGTCTCCATGTTTGACTGACAGATGTGAGCAGGTTAAAGGCATGCATGCACGCGCACACGCGCGCACACACACACAAACACACACACACTCACACACACACACAAACACACACGCACGCACACAGGCATGCACGCACGCATGCACGCACATACGCACACACGCACACACATGTATAAGTGCGCACAAAGCACACACAATATGCCAGTTCACAGCGCAAAGCAAAGGCTTCGCCAACTCTTCAGCATCGCTTGCGATGCTTCCCCCTACTTGTCACTGTCTGCATATTCTTTTGGTTTCTTTTTTGTGCTGACGAAAAGGTTGCTAATAATTGTCCTAATCCACTTTGAATTGGATCCAGACTGAACGCCTTTGTAAGAAAACTAACTCGCACCCTCTCAGTACTGTTAGATAAACAAGAAAGGAAGAACAGTAGTGTAAACCTTACCGGCATTACAGGTTAGAAAAGGGTGTTGTCTTCCTCAAATTGGAAGAGTCTAGCTAGTTACCAGCGTTTATCGCCTTTGCTGATCAGACTCGACCCTGGCTGACCACCAATTCTAAAAACTAGCTAGCTCCCTCCAGCTCATTGAGACACCAAACCAAAGCATCCTCAAATAAGAAATCAATCAACTCGGGATTTGTTGCTGCCACCGATTCGGCGTGGTATGTCCAGCAAACGGCACAAGGTAACACACCGTCTCAGGCAATCTTGCACAGGAGTTGTTGCAGCGTGCCACCCACGCAATGGCCAGGACTACGAAAGCGTAGGTGGTCAAGGAACGAAAAAAAACCTGCTGCTTGTGATAACACACATGGCATATAGACACAAGGCATGTGGTTAACAGAAAATACACACGGCATGATGAAATAAGACTCTGCTGCTTGTGGTAACGCACACGGCATAAAGAAAACACACACGCCATGTGGTAAACAGAAAATACAAACGGTATGATGGAGGGAGGAGGCTGCCTGCACCACAGATCCCGTCAATTTCATCGCCAGGAAATCCACATGACCAGAATGATAACGAGCGTCATGACAACCTGAGTGCAATGTGCGATGCATGATGTTTATGAAATTGTGATGCGTGTTAACACAAGACGTTCATGTGGCCAGACTGATCACGAGCATGACGATGACTTGAACTTGTGTGTATATGTGTGTGTGTGTGTGTGTGTGTGTGTGTGTGTGTGAGTGTGTGAGTGTGTGTGTGTGTGTGTGTTTGCGTGGCCAGACTGATCACGAGCATGAAGACGACTTGAACGTGTGTGTGTGTTTGCGTGGCCAGACTGATCACGAGCATGAACATGACTTGAACGTGTGTGTGTGTGTGTGTTCGCGTGGCTAGACTGATCACGAGCATGAACATGACTTGAACGTGTGTGTGTGTGTGTGTGTGTGTGTGTGTGTGTGTTCGCGTGGCTAGACTGATCACGAGCATGAACATGACTTGAACGTGTGTGTGTATGTGTATGTGTGTGTGTGTTTGCGTGGCCAGACTGATCACGAGCATGATGATGACCTGAACACAATTAGTGATGTCTGAATTGCGCCAGCATTGTGATGCCCGTGGAATATGATGTGCGCAAATATGCGGCATTCACAAGACCAGAATGACCACGGGTGGGACGATGCTTTGAACGTGATTAGTGATGTGTGTGATTCGACAGAAGTATGCAATGCTCTTACAACATGCAATATGCAACAGGAGGAGGAGGAGGAGGGGGCCTTATAGGTGAGGTGATGATAAATATGGCAGCGGCAACATTTTGTTGGCCAAACACAGTGGCACTTCAGATTATGTGACTGACAGAAAAGACACTGCGATAACTACGCCCTTCAATTAAGTAAAAGTGCACGTCTAAAACTCTGGTACAAGCATGAACAAGTACATAAACATGCTGTGCTGTGCTGCGCTGTGCTTTTGCGTCATCTTTAAGCATCATTGCTATGCATTAATTAATTGTGAATAACTACAAGGATGTGAAAAACTACAGGGTTGTGAAAACTACAAGGGTGTGAAAAACTACAGGGTTGTGAAAAACTACAGGGTTGTGAAAACTACAAGGGTGTGAAAACTACAGGGTTGTGAAAAACTACAGGGTTGTGAAAAACTACAGGGTTGTGAAAAACTACAAGGGTGTGAAAAACTACAGGGTTGTGAAAAAACTACAAGGGTGTGAACAAGCTTATGGCGTGGCAACATTTGCACCAGGCCTTCTCCTGATGTTGATGTCACAACAGTATGGAGCGCAGGGCATAGACACTAGACACAGTGTGTTGCTGTCAGAACATAGACAGACCATGACTCGCACTATGATCCATGATCTTTGATCTTTGATCCATGATCCATACCCCACGCTTCCATCTATGACCCATTTGCTGCGTACTCAAATGACAAAGAGTTGAACCTTTTGTGCTTAACCTATGCTGATCGAACTGTGGGAGACGGAGACAGACTCAGTGGTGTTATGTTGCAATTAACAAGGGGGCCATGATCCCTGTTACCTTGTTTACAATTTACGTTGCAATTAACAAGGGGGCCATGATCCCTGTTACCTTGTGAAAAAGTTACGCTGCAAGCAACAAGGGGGCCATGATCCCTGTTACCTTGTAAAAAAGTTACGCTGCAAGCAACAAGGGGGCCATGATCCCTGTTACCTTGTGAAAAAGTTACGCTGCAAGCAACAAGGGGGCCATGATCCCTGTTACCTTGTAATACGACCTTGCTGACGTAACTGTTTCACACAACATTTACCAAGCCCCTGTGGGTCATCCACGTTTTAAACAACAAACAACACGTGCGTCCATTCACAGCTTGATGACCCTACATATTTGCATGCCATGCACGCTTTCTACGTTTCTCTGACCCTACGCTTTGCGGCGCATTTTGCTCACCATGCCCCCATACCCAACTTGTATGTCCGTTCGCCGCTTGCATTTGATGAGACGCGTATGATCCTCTTTAATTTTACAGACCTAGCATTTCACAATGCAGCACTCACCATGCCCCCATACGCAATCATTGGCCCATTTGCCGCCTGCGCTCTATGAGACACATTCGGTCCTGCATTTTACAGTCTATAAGACGCATTCGGTCCTGCATTTTACAGTCTATAAGACGCATACGGTCCCGTATTTGACAGACGTATAATCTAGGATAGGGTTGGCCAGAACCTTATATATATACACCGTATACGACCGTACATTTGGTGGTTTCCCTGCCCAAAATACCGTATTGACACCGTATATATGCGGTTCTGGCCAGCAATACCTTTAACTCATTTCGTCAAGTCCTAGCTTGAATGCGAAAGCAAAGTTTCAAATAATTACAAACGTACAGAGTGCAGCACCTACCATGCCCCCATACGCAATCCAGATGTCCATCCGCTGCCTGCGCTCTATGAGGCGAAGCATAGTTTCTCCCAAGCCCACGCTGTTCAGTACATCAAGCGTCTTGCGCTGGATTTTCTGCACGGCAGAAGCGATGACAGAACAGCGATGACAGCGATGACAGAACAGCACCTTGAAAACCTGCGTGCCACTGAATCCTGAATCATGTGTGATTTGATCTTACTTAGAGATCATCTGCGCAAAATTTTCGGCAAAATGTACGTATATACTTACAGAAAACAGCATGTATTTACATATACAAAACAGTTTCAGACAGGCGGCGTTTAGATAGGGAAACGCATGCAGGGTAAATCATCACCAGATTGAGCAGATGTAGACGCTCATTCTGGGCAGTGAAGTACACATGTCAAAGTACACATGCCACGAATCAAAATAGACTCATAATCCCAGATTGAATTAATAAATCTTACAGGTAGATGAGCTCCAATACAAATATGCAGCAAGTAGGTGACTTCAATTACACGGCTTAAAGGACTGAAAGCTGCTTCAGAAACAGGTACGGCACTTGTGGATCCTTGTTCTTGCAGCACACCCTTCCACTTGTGAACCCTAATCTTGAAGCACACCCTTCCACTTGTAAACCCTATTCTTGCAGTATGCCAGGAACGTAAGCCACTGTGTGGAACATTGGTAATCCCAATCCCTCACCATTTTGCACATGTACACATGTCAACGTCAACGCTTTATGGATAATGGACTGAATGTACACATGTCAACGTCAACGCTTTACGGATAATGGACTGACAAGCTGGACCTGCCTGTGGCTTGTGCCTTTGAACAGCATATACTATATACTATACAAGCACTATGAACAGCATTTCATAAAGGTACTATAAACAGCACACCACAAAATTACTATATACAGCATAAAACAAAGGTACTATGAGCAGCACACCATACAGGTACTATAAACAGCAAACCACAAAGGTACTATAAACAGCAAACCATAAAGGTACTATAAAGGTATTTGCACCTTGAGCCGCTCCTTGTTGCTCGTCCAAGAGTCTGTGGTTTTAAATCCATGTGCATGCCATGTATGTCCACACCCATGTGCTTTTGGCACTGGCACGACCCACACCTAGGACAAAAATAGCTCACCTTGAGCCGCTCCTTGTTGCTGGACATGCTGGTAAGGATGTTAGACCCGGTTTCGTAAATCTCCTCCAGAGCACGTTTGGAGCGCGCAAAGGAGCCTTGCAGCTGCGAAGAAAAGAAGCAGGAGAAGCGGGAGAAGTAGGAGCTTGCAGCTGCGAAGGAAAGAAGCAGGAGAAGTAGGAGAAGTAGGAGCTTGCAGCTGCGAAAAATAGCAGGAGAAGTAGGAGAAGTAGAGCTTGCAACTGCGAAGGAAAGAAGCAGGAGAAGTAGGAGCTTGCGGCTGCGAAGAAAAAAAGCAGGAGAAGCGGGAGAAGTAGGAGAATGCAGCTGCGAAGGAAAGAAGCAGGAGAAGTAGGAGCTTGCGGCTGCGAAGAAAAAAAGCAGGAGAAGTAGGAGCTTGCAGCTGCGAAGGAAAGAAGCAGGAGAAGTAGGAGCTTGCGGCTGCGAAGAAAAAAAGCAGGAGAAGTAGGAGCTTGCAGCTGCGAAGGAAAGAAGCAGGAGAAGTAGGAGAAGTAGGAGCTTGCAGCTGCGAAAAAAAGAAGCAGGAGAAGCAGGAGAAGTAGAGCTTGCAACTGCGAAGGAAAGAAGCAAGAAGTAGGAGAAGCAGGGAGCACAGCTGAGAGTTGAGAGGCAATGACAAACCTGGGGGTTGGCAAAGGGAAAGGAGCAGAAGCAGGGGATCAATGTAGGGAGGGAACCCCCACCCACACCCACACCCACACCCCCACCCACACACAAGACACACACACATACTTACACAACCACATCCAACCCACCCACTCACCCATTCCCACCCCCCCCCAAACACAAACTCGACTGTCTCTCATCTAAAGTAGCGGCTTCCTCACTCAGGACTACGTGCGACGAGGGGGACTAGATGGATAGTTCCATTTCATTCCGTAAGATCTTTCCCTACCAAAAGAACTCTTTCTATGAAGGTTTGCCTTCCGTACCATGGCTTCATTTATTTGCACCTCTGCTCGCTTGCCTGCGTGTCTTTGTCTAAAGCTTTCCAGACTATGGCTGCATTTACTTGCACCTTGCACCTCTACTCGCTTGCCTGCGTGTCCTCGTCTAGACTGCCAGTTGCACGAGCTGCTGCCCCTCCTGAGCGAGAAAACAGTTCCTCCCGGTCCGCCACCTGTGTGCTCGTACACAGGTGTGTGTGTGTGTGTGTATGTGTGTGTGTGCGTGCGTGTGTGTGTGTGTTTGTGTGTGTATGGATGTGTATGTATGTACGTATGTGTATGTATGTGTGTGTACGTGCTGGGGGGGTGGGAAGGTATGTGTAGGTGTGTTTGTGCATGTGTCTCTGCATGTGTGTGCGTAAGTTCTTCTGTCCAGCTTCCTCTTTTGTCGCGTCGTGTCAAGCAGGCACGTGAGCTCTCTTATAGGGTTGGCCAGAACCGTATATATACACCACATATAACCGTACATTTGGCGATTTTCCTGCCAAAAATACCGTATAAACACCGTATATATATGGTTCTGGCCAACCCTACTCTTTTATTCTGCTTCCTCTTTTGTCAAACAGGCACGTGAGCTCTTTTATTCTGCTTCCTTTTTTGTCAAGCAGGTAACCCACCGCTGCCAAGCACTTATCTTGAATCCCTTACATTGGTGCAAAATCAGACCCATCCGTCCTGTTTCCTTTTAGGTCTTACGCCATATGTCTAGGGTTGGCCGGAGCTGTATATATACACCGTATATGACTGTATATTTGGTAAATCCCTGCCAAAACTATTGTATGTACACCGTATATATATATATATATATGTTCTGGCCAACCCTACATATGTCGTTAATCCACCTCAGCTAAACGCCGCTGCTCCCGAGTGCCGTATTTGTCCAAAGTTCTACGAATGGCCGCAACTTCCTCAACTACCTGCTCCACCTTCCTGCATGTTTGTGTGTGTGTGTGTGCGTGTGTGTGCGTGTGTGTGTGTGTGTGCGTGTATGTGTGTGTGTGTGAGTGTGTGTGTGTTGTGTGTGTGTGTGTGTGTGTGTGGGTGTGTGTGTGCGTGTATGTGTGTGTGTGTGTGTGAGTGTATGCGTGTGTGCTATACAGTGCAGCAACAGCCAGGGTGACCATGATCGAACAAAAACCATTTAAAAGCAAGCTTCTTATACACTCATCCTGAGACATATCAAAAGCTTTTTTCTTGTTCTCCTTGATGCTTTCTCTTCGGGCTTCTTCGAAACAAACGTTCTCTTTCTCTATACACTTTTCTCTTCTACATATAT
>Ga0307945_1002228_pt1 | contig 15612 bp, 12 predicted proteins | sample OrgLakmetagen228_FD_201818 | JGI IMG/M metagenome (GOLD analysis project Ga0307945, IMG submission 201818) | Saline water microbial communities from Organic Lake, Antarctica - #228 | ecosystem: Environmental > Aquatic > Non-marine Saline and Alkaline > Saline | place: Antarctica: Organic Lake...
AAAGTGCTCAATCACAGGGGCCTTCGATTTGTCCACCTCATGCTCGATGAATGCCTTGCACTTGTTCATAAACTCTGTTTTGTCCATGTCGATAATTGTAATTTTTTTTTCTATGTTGCAAGGGAGGCCACGCTTGCGTTATTAACAATTATTGCGTTCTATGTTGCAAGGGAGGCCACGCTTGCGTTATTAACAATTATTACACTTGCGTTCGCACACCTCTCATTTTACAAAGAAGCAGACTGATGGCTTTACAATAAAAACAAAGGACACACTGTTGCTCCTAAATTTGTGTGGAGCAAGGTGATGGTGGTTTGATCTGCTGGGGTGCAAGCTGAGTGTAAAACTGGCATTTCAAGAATGAAATTAGCCAAGACAAACGCCACAGGCACACTCCTAGGGGTCAAAAACCTGGGGTAAAATGGCACACACACAGGCACAACCGATGCTTTGCGTGTGTTCCTAAGGGACATAGCATATGGCGAGTGGGAGGTGTCGGATTGGACAATTGAGGGGCCTTGCATGCAAGCGCATCCAACGATGGAAGTTTTTGGGCCCTTGCGAACACAGATGCAAAACCACACAAAACAACGCCACAGACACACTCCTGGGGGTCAAAAACGTGGATTTGGACGTGCACAATATGTACACGGGGTTGTGTGAGTGAAATATGGTCACCATGCTGTGCGTGCTGCAAATGCATGCGTGCATGTCGTCACAATACATACACAGGGCAAATGGTGCATTCTTGGAGTCAGGGACACCACTCCTTCATGGTGCGTTATGCGAGAGTGTGGCCTAGAGCCCCTACAGTTCAACTGGTTTCGTTCAATGTGTCTATACAATATTTTTACCCAATGCAAATGTGAATCCTACATGTTCAAATCCTGAGCTCAAAAGGCCTTCTATTCTGGTTATGACGCATTCTCTGGACCAGAAGTTTTGGTCAGAAAGGCGAAAGGCGAAAGCAAGAAAGTGCACAGCTGAGATTGTTGGAATATTTTAAGCGAAGGTAGAGAGGCAATCAAAACAGGCTTCTGATTTCTTTTTCTGTCATCCCACCAGGAACAATTCCCAGAGATACACCAATATGTGTGTGATAACTCCTCATAATTCTGCTGAAATGGTGAGTCTGATGTGGTGTCAAATTGTCAAGTTCTCTCCAGCCCCCAATGACATGTCTGTGTATAGTGAGCTCGGACTGTTTCAGATTTATAGACTCGCGAGATCGTATGGCATCCAATATTTGCTGAGACGCGGGGAAATATTGGAACGCGTGCAGAATCAGATAAGTTCATGTATCACCCCTGTCTGCAATAAAAAGGTCCGCCCGCAAAACTTCCTCAAGAAGAGGATTGTTTGATAAGAGCAAACTGTTTTAATCTGAACCAATAAAAAGAATGGGCATCTGACCTGTTTTGCGGAGCATGCAGTGAGTATCAGTACCTTACTTGACACTCAGGAGTCTTTTCAGGAAGCCGTGATGAAGGACGTGTGTAGGGGTGATTTTTGAGGAGTCTGTTGAGGTTTATATCGGAGGTCTTACACACCATTGGCAAGCAGACGCGTTAAACCTCAACAGAATAATATGTCAGAGAAGAAGTGGCCCATACTTGACAACCGTACAGACCAGCTGTCAAAGCAATGATTTGGAAAAGCCACAACAAAGCCTTGCTGTCACCAGTTCTGTAAACTCTGGCAATGGTAGACCTGAAGTTGTCTCCTGTCTTCTCAGCAGCTGTGTGCATGCTTCCATCACGAGTAAGAGTGAATCCAAGGTATTTGAATTGAGTGACAAGTTCCGGAGGTATGCCATCGTACGTGAAGGTGGGAATCACAGGAATATTCCTGCTGAAGAAAACCATGTTGTCATTGTTCAAAAAAAAACTATGCAGGCAGTGAAAGGCACTCCCCACATCAACTAAGGAAAAGGAGCCACGTTGGTACCGAGTACCGTAAAGCTCCTCCACCGCGAAAAAGAAAGACCAATGGGGACCAGGAGGCAGGGTTGCAGGTCGCTCATTTTTCAGCTTGAGCCCTTTGAACGTGTATAGTCATATAATTTGTTCAGTTGGAGTTGCAGACTTTCAGCCGTGTTTGAAGTGAGAGCAATGTCATTAGCTTAATCACAGTGAGGGATCTGAACTGAATCCATGGCAGTGGCAGCATCTCTCTGTACAGTCAAGAATCTGTCCATGTCATTGTTATAAAGGGAGTACAGAAGGGGACTCAGAGGGCAGTCCTGTTTCAAGCCTCTGTTGGGCGCAACTTCCTCAGAATTTTTGTTGCCATCAATGAGAAGGCATAGGCATCCTGTGCGTGTACATGGTTGAATGATATCTTTCACATACTGCGGAGTCTTAGGCTTAATTATTTTTTGCAAGTGTCTCCAAAGCTTCTCTCTTGGAACACTGTTGTAGGCAGCAAAGAGATCCAGAAAAGCAGTGTACACCTCCATTTTTCCTTCTTTGCAGTCGCGAGAATGTGGCAAAGAATAAAGAGGGGTTGGCTGGTGTTCCATGTGGGGCAGAAACCAAATTGTGAGTCTGGTATTTGATGTTCAGCAAGAGCCCAGTCCGTCAACATGTCCCTGACCACGTTTGCAAAAAGTCTATAGATACAGCCATTCAGAGCCAGCAAACGACAATTTTTGGGGGATGTAGTTGGACCTTGCTTGTGCAGAGGCCTAATTTAAGGTAAGGTTACATCGCTATATATGCCTCAGGAGCACCTGAGCGGAAGCACAAGATGTTCAAAGCTAGGAAGGTTGCAATTTAACAGGGAAACCAACTAGAGTTGAAATATCGGAATTGAAATACAGAGTTTGCAAGGGTACTATAGTTGTAACCAGCTGTTTGACTACCAGTGGTGAAGATTGGACTTAGCCAGTACAACAAAAAAAAGAGAAAACAAGAGGGGAAAACTACAAGGTACATATTGGGGGACGTCCACTTGGCAAGCCAATGCATTCAACATTAAGGCAGTGGGGTGGTGTATTGATTTACTTATACTTATAACACACAAATTCCTGCATATATATAAATTATCGGGATCCATATCGCTCATCACTCCAACATGCAAATTTACCCTTCTGGAACAATACAGACGCCCCTCCCAAACACACTTGAAAAGTGCATATCATTGCCGCTATGGAATACTGAAGGCAGAGATTGCCTCAATGCTTGCAACAAAAACTGGCTAAAAGATCTTGCCAAAGAAATTCCTGAGGCAAAGTGGGAAACCAATTTGCATTCATAACGATCCCTACCCCTCTGCACTTAGCACTGAAGAGACCCCTGGTCTTTATAAAATAAGCAAACTACCCAACGACCACCTTCGTCAAACCTCACAAGACCCCCAAGATAAAACAAGTACATTGGACTTATTCCACTGCTCTAACAAAGCGACCCAACAGAGCTCCAGCCCAAACTTGATCCGTAAAATACAAGATTGTCGGGACTGGACCTACACTGATGGCAGTCTTAGAAATACGAAGAAGGGCAAGACACAGGATCAGGTGTACACCACCCTTGCTTAAACTTATCCTATTACATGAACCCAAGAGGCGTAGGTATAACCAATATTATCTTACATGCAGAGCTAGCAGCTGCAGCAGCCGCGATCATTCACGGCTACTCCCATATAGCCACAGGTAGCCTAACCTCAATGCACCAAATTATAAGGAAGTTCTCACACCCAAACCTCCACCGCCACCACATCCAGGGAGATGTCCCCCAGTTAATTGCCAAAGCAATCCACCAGTCACCTTCGCTCATTCATTTCTGCAAAGTCAAATCTCACGCAGGTATTATAGGCAATGAATATGCTGACAATTTGCTAGAAAATCAGTCACAACCTACTCTGACGTTGAGGATGCCTTTATCACAGCAGCCGGACCTGAGGGAAATTCCTTCTACAACACTACTGGCTTGCAAAAGAATATAAAGAACACCGGATCATACAAAATAACCAAACGCAGCCCAGTCACCTACCTCAAGGCTTTGGTACCTTTCCAATTACCATGACACCTTGCAAGCACACATGCACCCCCTTCACAAACTAGGAAATGCCAATACCGTAGCAATTGCCATAAATACTACCAGACCCTTATCAAAAATGACACTGCTAATGGAGCCGCAAGTAACACTTACTTTCTACTAAAACCAAGTGCATCATTGTGATTCATTTGAAGTTTAGAATAGGAACCCTTAACAATTAAAAGCATGTGGTATGGTTTAAGCGTTTAAGCGCTTGATAAGCCTAACTTTCCCCCTCTGCCCTCAACTAGACAGTGCTCTCCACATCCTTTCTGGATGCCAACACACGCAAATAAGAAATACGATTACCGAGAGACACAACTTAGTATGCAGCACGATCTTCAAAGCCATCAGCAAGACAGGCTCCCTAGGATCCTGCTTTGTCTGCATGGATATAGATAGCAGCAAACGGCTGGCTATGCAAAATCTTCCAATTCCCGATACGGCTGAAACTAGGATTGTACCAAAATGGCTCTTCCTACCCTGCTTCTCAAACAAAAATAGGATTACCTCCAGCTGTCCGGATGCTGTACTGGTTGCTCCCATCTCCGCGAAAACTAAAAAGCAAAAGAATAGCAATAAAGGGGAGTGGGATCTTAGGAGAGGCAGGGGGCAGCTGCGGGAGATCAGGAGCACCTCAGCAGCACCGCCAGCCATTAGCAGATCCACCTTCCCCAGACAGCACCAACCCATAGATCCCAGCATTCTTCAGCGTGACATTCACCTCATCGAGATCAAGTACTGTGAGGATACTAAACCGCAGAGCCAACTGAGCGCCAAGCAGGAACAACACAAAGGCCTCTGCTCCATCCTCCAAGGAGCCTCCGTTACCCTCCACACCATCCTTTTGGGAGTGGGTGGCACCATCTGCAACAATCACACACTGGAGCCTTTTTAGGAGCCGGCTCTTGATTCTCAAAGAGCTAAGAAACTTGCTTCCAAGCTTCATATGCTTTTGGTTAGCTAGGCTGCTAAACTTGTATACTGTTACATGCAGATATGTACCCAGTAATACTGTTACATGCAGAATATGTACCCAGTAATACAGAGAATTGACATAAAATCGATAACCCTTTTGCTATGTTGCACATACCACTGTGCCCTTACCACTACCATTACCAACTTTCGTCAGGAGCCAGTTTCAGTTCAAGCCTGCAACCCTCCTGATCATCATTAAACTTTCCTCTCTTCTTTGGTGAGGGAGTTTATGGTACCTGGTATCAAAGTGGCTCCTTTTCCTTAATAAATCTGGGAAGTGTTTTTTGACGGCCTGTTCCCTTTTACCTTTTACTCCAAGGCTGTGCAGTAAATTTGCCGTGTGGCTCCTGTATTTGGCGCCTATCTCTCCTACTAGGATAGTGAGGAGGGTGTTGCAGTGTGTATGTAACCCATTGGGGAAAGGGGTGTGGAACACACACACATGTATATCAAGCCTGCTTTCCAGGTACGCATACACGTCAAAAAACTGAAACAGATTGAAACTTACTCTTTACACACTGTTTTACATTTCTTTTTTGCTAACCATCATATATCAGTATCTAGGACCTATACACAAGGAGTGGTGGCTATTCTAAGTGTTGTTCCTTACAGCAGGTGGCCACTTCATTTTTCACAAGTGCAAGGGGCTACCTACCACCAAAATCTTAGTAATTTGCCCTGTTGGGCCATCTTTCCACTTGGAGACCTTTCCCTCGTGGCTGCTGCTGCTGCTGCTGCTGCTGCTGAGGGTTGGATATGCTGCTCCCCACCATGCTCTCTTCACCTCTGCCACCACTGCTAATGCGTGTGCAACCCGTGTGTGGCCATCGCTGGGGTTTCACTCCAACAACCTCTCCCTTCCTTCCTCCTCCCCCTCTTATCTCATTCAGCTCCCTCTGCATCATTTCCACACCTCTGACAGTAATGGCTGCAGAGTGAAACGGCTAAATGGCTCGTTTTAATGGGGGAAACCTACAGCAACGTTTGAAGCAAGCTTGTTATGTACAGCTATCAAGTATTTCAACCACTTCACCTGCTCATCAACTGATGCCTTTTGTCTGACATTACACCTCTGGACTGATCTCAGCAACAAAGATTGTCTTTTAAGGCACAGCAGACAACTTTATCTCACCATGTCCTGTCGTGGATTTGGTGGTAGCCCATCCGTGTCGCAGCCGCCTGCAGCATCTATAATAGTGAAAAGTCACTCACCCGAATGAGCGCAGGACATTTCATAGAAAGGAAAAAGGAAAATACACAGGCAGGACGAGTAAAATGGGTATAGGGTTGCTGTAAAGTCATGAACAAAATGAAGAGACTGGATGTTTGAACATGCACATGCTCATACACACACAAAAATCACGTGTGCTCCTGAGTGCTGTAGTTTTTGGTGTGTGTGTGTGCACAAATCAGGAGGCAGGAACTCTTGAACACAGATTTGGCACTGCTGGGGCAGTCTCGAGGACACGGTGGGGCAGCCTCAAGGATGGTGCCACTGGTAACTGGTCGACCTCCTCGTCTAAGAACAACACACACACTCACAAGCAAAAGTAAAAGAGCCACACAAAAATTACAGAAATACAGGAAGGATGGGGCTTGGGAGAAGAAGCATGCACTGATTTTGAGCAGAAAGTCGTTTGCCTACAGAGGCAGGGTTCTTCTGCATGCAGAAAACTCCGCAGTTTGAAAGGATAAAATATAAAGAAAGCTACGCAGGCAGTAAAAGAACACCCTCCACATTAGATAAGGAAAAGGAGCCCCACCAAAGAAAAAAATAAATATTAATGAGGATCAGGAGGGTTGCAGGCTTGGCCTGAAACCTGCCGCTCCTGGCGAGAGTTGGTACTGAAAAGTACACATTTGTTTGGAACCAGTTTAGCAGCGTAAAATACAGAGTGCATACACAGCTTGAAAGCAACTTTCTTAACTTTTTGTCAATACCTAAGTCCTTGAGCTCTAGCTAAGCTAAGAAATTGCCACTTTTTAGTGGGTCAAATGTATGCGTGCTGTGGTGCGTCAGTCAACTCCACATACATATTAAATCAATATAATCTGAATATCGTCCCCTCCCCTCTCACCCAGCCAGGCTACTGGCTCCAATCCATGGAGGACAGGAGGACAGCATTCTATGATTCTACGGCCCCCGCCCAGCTACCTGCGCCTGCAGCATCTCACCATCACCCACTTCCCCACGGCCATCAGGAGACCTCCGAGCCTTTGAAGTCACTCCACAACCTGTTCCCCCACACCCCACACCCTCCATCACACATGGGTTCCCCATCCCACACACAGCAGGACCAGGCCCCCTACCCCCACACATGCCTGCCGCCCATGTACCTCCAATCAGCTTCCCGCACCACCTCACTCGTAACCAGTCCCCCCGTCCCCCACCCATACCCAGAGGCCAACCCAACTCTATCTTGTGTGTGGACACGAGACCTGGGAAGCCTGCCTGCGCATTTGGGGCATGGAAAGAATTCAGCACTACCCTCTCTTCAAGGCCCCTGCCCAACTCGCCCAGACCGTCCACCACGTATGGTATGCCCACTTCGTCCTTCACTGGGTCACCCACACAGCCCCCCTCCCCCATGTCCCCGCTCAGAGCCGCCGTAGGGCGCCAGCAACCAGCAGCAGCACCAGCGCAGGGAGCCAGGCAGTGTCCATCCCCACATGGGCTCCTCCGCGGGAAGGCCAATGGGTTTGCTGTGTGGCGGGGGGGCTATTAGCTGCTCTTTTGGTTGTGGCGCCCCTCGTCTTGGCCTCTTAGTGGGTTTGTTGATGGTCCATACTTTCCAATCCTCATCTCCAGCGCGTGCCTGTCCCCCTAGTGAGTATGTGAGTTGTGCTGCCTGGTGTTGATGCAGCCGTTTGTGCTGCCTCTCTGTGTGCAGTCTCCCTGGGGTTTGGTGTTCTGCCTGGTGTTGTTGCAGCCCTTTAGCATTGCCTCCCTGTGCGGGGCCTCTCTTTCTTGCTTGCTGGTCAGCCACACTCTTTGTTGTACGTCGTTTTAATACTGCCTTACCCCTTGCCTGTTTTCCCTGCCCGTCTGTCTGTGTAGGGTTCGCTTTTTTCTTTGTAGCATTGGGGATGGTAGGTCATAGACCGCTGCTCTGTGCCCAGGATCTGTTGTATTTAGCTAGGCCTAGGTTATGTGCTTTAGAGGGGTGTGCTATTTCCCCAGAGGTGGTCGACGGAGCAAAAGGTTTAAAAATGTTCCTTTTTCGTTGCAAATCGTATCCGAATACATAACTAAATGTTTCATGAAGTTTGAGGCCAAATGGACTGCCCCAGTGGTCTGGGCAGAAATCCAGTTCAAATTTTGGCACTTGATGTTTACGTATTGAGCCACTACACTCTACCTAGGGCCTCTTTTCACCTCAAAACACGACAGGAGTACTTCATTTATTATCAGGAATCGTTTGATATGCTGAAAACCGGATTTGGTGGAACTTGGTTTTCCACCCTTTTTGGCACCCCTTTTGCAGATTTTTAAGGGAAGTGGGCCATAATGGGGTACATGGCCATTTACTGCTCCGTTTTGCCCCATTTTTGTTGCAATCATATTCTTTATTATAATGTGTAAAAAATGTAAAAAATGACACAAATCGGGTCAGTTGGTGGTGAGATATGACAGATTGGTGGTGAAAAGTGGGGTTCACGCCGCGGGCAATTAGACATGTGCACCCCTATTTGCAGTTTGCACCCCTATTTGCAGTGCATCCCTATTTGCAGTAAGTAAGCCCAGGTGCACCCCTATTTGCCGTACTTACAGGGGTAAGTAAGCCCCTGTGCACCCCTATTTGCAGTAAGCCCAGGTGTTATCAGCAGCTGCATCTAGGTGCTAAGCTTAGAAACTGCAAGCTAGGGTGCGCATACTCTGGGAACAATTCAAAAATACCCCCTTTTCAGTCCTCCGTCGACCACCTTTGCTATTTTCCCTTGATCTATGTAATCCTAAAGAAAGTGGTGTGAAAGGACTACTTGTACCGAAAAGTGCCGAGGTTAGCAGTCGCACGTCTTGACTGAAGGCCTGTTTTTTGTTAACCTTGTAAACCTTGAAAGGACTACTTGTACCGAATTGTGCCACTGTTTCTAAGAGCATGGGCAAGCTGGGATATTGCAATTTTTATGTCCATTACAAGCCTGGATAGATCAAGAAGGAAGCAGCAAGCCAATGAGTGATCTGCAGAGTACTCAGCAGCGTCGGAATGTAGTAGAACGTTACCAGCCTGGCTTACCAGGCTTACTGACTCGATTACCAAGGTAGTAAGCGGGCGGTAAGCGGCTGGGTTACCGACTTGGAAGGCGGTTTTTTTCCAACTAAAATTCAAAAGAATTTAGAAGACGGCCTGGTAAGCCAGCTAGCTTACTCGAGTAGTAATAACCATAGTAAGCCGGCAGTAACCCACAAATACATTAGGTTGCTAACCCAATAGAAATTGGTAGGCAGTGTATCGCTAAGTAAACGAGGTGTTTTTTGGTACTCGGAAAGCGGCTTAGTAAGCCAGCTAGCTTACTGGTTCAGTAACCATAGTAAGGCAGCAGTAACCCACAGATGTATATGTGCCTGATCTAACAGAATTTGGTAGGCAGTGCATTGCTTACTAAGTAACCGAGGTGTTCTTTGGTACTTGGAAAGCGGCTTGGTAAGCCAGCTAGCTTACTGGATCAGTAACCATAGTAAGCTAGCAGTAACCCACGGATGTATTATGTGCCTGATTTAACAGAATTTGGTAGGCAGTGCATCGCTTACTAAGTAATCGAGGTGTTTTTTGGTACTTGGAAAGCGGCTTGATAAGCCAGCTGGCTTACTGGATCAGTAACCATAGTAAGTCAGCAGTAACCCATGGATGTATTATGTGGCTGATCCAACGGAATTTGGTAGGCAGTGCATCGCTTACTAAGTAGCCGAGGTGTTTTTTGGTAATTGGAAAGCGGCCTGGTAAGCCAGCTAGCTAACTCGGATGGATCAGTGACCATAGTAAGCCGGCAGCAACAAACAGTTGTATTGCGCTGCTGAACTAGCAGGACGTTAACACGCAGGGCACAGCCTGATCCATAATAATGATAATCATGATCAAGGAGAGATGGAAAGCTGCCTATATGCAACAAAAAATAGAAACGCTGCAGTGACTACGTAGCCAGCATGACTGCGGCTTTAAGAGCGGAGAGTGCACAATACTTGCCTTTCTTTCCAACAGCTACGGCAACAGGGTGGCATGTTATGCTACTTCAATTAAACTTCCTTCTCGCCTGAACCTTATTCCCTCAAAAACCATCCCCCTCGCCTCCTCTCTCCTGTCCAACCAGCCTCTTTTGCTGCCTTTCTTCTTTCGAATTTCCTTTATTTACTCACGTAGTAGGGAGTTCAACTTGCTATCTCCCCTATGTATTACCCTCAAAATAAATTCTTCTTGAGTTAAACCAGCTTCACAGATCACTGTTGGGATAGCCCCCAATTAGTTGTACATCTTTACAGTGAGGACGTGTACACATGTACACATGTAACACTCCCCCCACCTGGTCCAGCCTCCATGGGTGGCATTCTGCCCTTGTTTATGTCAGGCATATATCAAAGACCTGTACTATGCTCCAACATGTGCCAAGTCCTACCTGTAGCCTTGTATTGCCTTATCATCTCATCGCAAGTCCCTCTTATGAATTTAGGCCCTGGATCCCACTTGTTGCAGCTAGTCTTCCATGTAATTAGCCAATTCGATTCTTCACTCTCTGAGCCATGCAATCTTGAGCAGCCTGCAACTCTTACTTTGCACTCTTCATCAGCTATTCTATCCCTTTCAAAGGGTCGTGAGCATGGGCACCATACTAGGTAAACTCACTGGAGTGAAAGTGTGTATACGCCTTTGTTTTGGAAAAAGGGAGCATTCCTCGTAGGCTTTGTAAGTTATGACAAACTTTGCACACACCAATATTAGTCGTATTAACTTACGCATCCCTGAATGTGTGGTTTGCTGCTCGCACATGTGTTGCCATACACTGTGTGGCAGACAGAAAAGCCTGTCGCATTTGGTGGCAGCACGATGCCACTTGCTTCAATACCAAAACAAGTCCAGCACGTGCCATTTTTCTTTGTGACCATGGCCCCCTGATGAAGTGCTGCATTGAGTGTGTTATGTGTTATGTGTCAGAGCAGCATAAAAGGTGTACCTAAATTCAGGGTGACAACGCTGGTTGAAACAGCTTTTCACAAGGGTAGCATAATTTGCCACAAATAGACGCATGTATTTGCAAACGTTAAAACCTTAAGCAACAATACGCACAGGAAATACGCACAGGTAATAATTCATAATTTAACCTCTGTGTGTATGTGTTTGTGTGTGTGTGTGTGTGAGTGTGTTTGTGCGCGTGTGCGTGTTTGTGTGTGCGTGTGTGTATGTGTGTGTATGTGTGTGTGTGTTTGTGTGTTTGTGTGTATGTGTGTGTGTGCGTGTGTGTGTGTTTGTGTGTGTTTGTATGTGTGTGCGTTTTTTTTTTTGTATGTATGTATATGTGTGTATGCGCGCGCGCGTGTGTGTAATGAGCTCCATCGCTAATAATATTTAACTTTCGAGGTACAAAACTGGCCAAACGGCTTCTCTTTGGTCAAACCTTCTCTCCTCAGCCCCCCCCGTCCCCCGTCCCCCTTCCCCTAAATCCCCGCGCCCCTTCCTGATCTTGATGCTGGTGGCGTCATTATTGCCGCGGAGTCTCAGGCCAGCTTATTTATTGGCTTCCTGCTTCAGTTACCAGTAAGCCTTGTAATAACCGAGGCTTACTAGTCTGGCTTACCAGTTAGCAGTTCAGTAAGCACAGACCTTGGCCAAATATGGCTTACCAGTGTGGCTTACTAGTAAGCCAGCATATTCAATGGCTTCCTGCTTCGGTTACCAGTAAGCCATGTAGTAACCGAGGCTTACTGATCTTGCTTACCAGTAAGCGGTTCAGTAAGCACAGATCTTGGCCAAATATGGCTTACCAGTGTGGCTTACTAGCTTACTAGTAAGCCAGCATATTCAATGGCTTGCTGCTTTGGTTACCAGTAAGCCATGTAGTAACCGAGGCTTACTAGTCTAGCTTACCAGTAAGCAGTTCAGTAAGCGCAAATCATTGCCGAACCCTGGCTTACTACTTCTGCTTACTAGTAAGTGATCAGTAAGCGGTGGTTACTGGTAAGCCATGGTAAGCGCCTTCAGTAACCACATAAATGTCCGCTTACTAACCTCAGTTACCATGGCTTACTGGTAACCACCGCTTACCACCGCTTACTTTACGGTGGTTACCAGCAAGCCAGGAATTGGTAACCGAGTAGTAAGTCTGGTAAGCCAGGCTGGTAACGTTCTACTACATTCCGACAAGCTTGCTGCAGAAGTACTCACGTTCTTGGAGGCGAGTGCAACCAAATGTCAGTTGGAACTGTCTTGCCACAGCTTGCTTGTGCGTGCTGTGGGAAGCATACTTCCTATTCTTCAAGTTACTACCAATACTTGCATCATCTTCCACGTTGCCATAACAAAGTCCAAAGTGTTTACCCATGATGTATCGTAGAATTGCTACTCCCATATCATAACCTAACTCTTTACGTGTAGCTGATCGGAAACCGATCCACTCACAGTCAGATTGCTCTTGAGTTCCATGCAATTGTGATTGACTTGTCCCTTTTTCTCAAACTTACTAGGTCCCCTAGCTTCTCTCAAGTCCTTAAACTTGCCAGCATAAGTACCAGGACGTCCTGCCATAGTCCTAACCTGCCTAGGTTTCCTAGAAGGACGACCAGTTGGACGACTTGTCTTTCCAGTTTTAGCATACTTGTTGTATACTCCTCTTCCAGCTTCCAGTGGGAAGCATCCTACTCCTGATCTTTAGTCAGTGTTTAGGCCAAGTTTTCCCCTCTTCCTCTCAACTTTTGCTTCCTGCTGTTTTAATTGGCAGGTATGGTGTTCAACGGCCCAGCTGCTATCTTGCTTCCTTGTTCTCTTCTCGGAGGGATTTCAGTTATTTAGCCAGTTCATCCGTCCTTTGTTATCTCTTCTGCTCCGCTGCACTTGTTCTCTTGGCACTCCTGGTTTTGTGAGGCTCTCTCAGCCTCTTGTTTCCTGTTTCTGACTGAGGCTTCTTATGCACACACACATCCTAAGACGTATCAACATCTTTTTCCTTGTCCTCCTTGATGCTTTCTCTTCGCGCTTCTTCAAAACAAACGTTCTCTTTTTCTATACACTTTCCTCTTCTAGCTACATCAGTTCATGTTTCCTTTAGCTTCTGTTTCTTTTGTTTAGCCAGGTGTAGTTTCAGGCTTTTTCCAAACTTCCGCTGAGATGCCCTTCGAGGCATATATAGCGATGTAACCTTACTTTACCTTACCTTAGCCAGTTCAGTGTTCAGTTTTTTGTAGGCAGATTTCTCTAACTTTTTTGGCAGAGTTCTTCTCAACCAGCAGCACCTCTAAAGCCAGCAGCAGCACCAAAGCCAGCAGCACCTCTCACGCAAGCAGCACCAGAGAGGAGCTATATAGCCAGCCGTGAGCAAATTGCGGCGAATTTGCGATCCCTTTCAGAGTTTCTTGGATGAGTTTGTGGTTCGAGTAGATAAGAAGCAGTGGACTTTCTGCTAGTGCTGAATTAGAGCCAGTCTGTTTATGATGCCCAGCATGATGCTTCTAGTTAGGCGCCTGCTGCCCTGCTTCTGGTTTCTAGAGCTGGCTTGACTTTCTTCATGTCTTCTGTGGGGCACTAGCACTGCGCGCTTCCTCAGAACCCTCTGTGCTCAGAACAAACCTTTTTCTGCTAGTTCTTAAGCCATACTTGACTCTCCTTTTCTTCTCCAATCTAGGCCTTTTTTCCCGTCTCTTCTCTTGCTTATCATAGACGCTTCCCCTTTTGTTTAGATAGGTGTGGTTACAGGCTTTTTCCAAGCTTCCGCTCAGATGCCCCTGAGGCATATATAGCGATGTAACCTTACCTTTTGGCAGAGTTTTTGGGTGTTATTTCCCGGATGGTTGGCCAAGTGTAAATTTGCCTCCAACATTTGGTGGAGCCGAGCCGGAGTAGAACAGACTGTCTCCAAGGGTGACCGAGCTAACACATCTGCCAGTGTGTAAATAGTTTTGACAGCGATTTTGCTGAAACAAAAGATCAGCTGGCAGATTGCTCAATTAATAGCCTGATTGCAGATAGAAAGCATGGAAGCCATTGTAACCCAAAAACAAAGGGGAAAATCCCTGATTTGACTCATTAATAGCCCGAGGAATGCAATTGCTTTCTAATATATGGTAGGCCCTAGCTAGCAACCATGTACCATAAAGATGCCTGTGGCTACTTGCGAACTGTATGGCAGCTGCCCTGGAAGTCTTGTGGTTCATGGTTAGACTGTTTGGGGGTGCAGGTCGAAATTTACAAGCCGAATGAAGAATCCCGTAGGGATGATGACGCTGATGCGTCACTACCGCTGCTGCACCTCTTGTACACCTAAAAAATGCGAACAAGTGTTTGTGTGTGTATGTGTGTTTGTGTGTGCCGAGTAGCAGGAGATGGGATGGCATAAATATGAGCAAGCAATAACCCATGGTCACAAGCAGATCAATGTGGATTAGTGCAAATAGAAGAAGTTCAGAGTGATTAGAAGACAGCTCCCCTCACAAAGCCATTCAAAATACCTAGCCCTACTACTGCATCAATCATCTGCGCCATCCCTTTGCACTTCCCACTCTCACACATCAAGCACACATTTACACAGAAACCGGGCACTTACTGAGGGGGTGAGCAAGAGAGAGCGAGGCATTCTCACAGGCTGCCTGTGCTGCCTGTGCTCAGTACCCTGCGATGATGTGTGAGTGGTGAGCATGGTATGGAGTGGTGCGTGATGGACAACATGCTGATCAGGCAGCTGACTTGTGCCTAGGATAATGGAGACAAAACAATTTTTACATCCTGCTGCCCCCAGGCGAAAAGCCTTTGCCTAGGAGATTGATTTTGCTACGTTGATCTCTTCCAACCAATGCACAAGATCTTCCACCAGCACAATGACGAGCTTTTACTTACATGCGGCGCAGGGGCCGTGGTGGACATCCTGTCAATTATCTAATACTCTCATCGTTACTGCAAACTCTGTGTTGCATGCGCATGGTTGCCTAGTTACATGGGCCCCTTTAACAGTGCCAATTAGCTTCTAACGCAAGCCCCATCAAACTTTCCGACACATAGATCAAAAAAAGATCCTGAGATGCTGTTGGCTTGAAAAGGTTATTGCAATGTTTTCCACACCATCCTACTAGAAGCGACAGGCACCATTTACAGAGCCATACAACTGACCCACTGCATAGCCGGTCTGCATATCACAACACTCATGAGAAAAGTAAGCTTACAGATGCAATTAGACTCGCGACAACAATTTATTCAAGCCAGGCGCGACATCAAACGCAACCCTTAAGAATGTCTGAGCAGTCTTCCTGGTGGTGTGCAGGCCTCTACCTCCCAACCACCTGATCCCAATTGAAAAGCCTTCCTCTCTCTCTCTCTCTCTCTCCATCTCTCTCTCTCTCTCTCTCTCTCTCTCGCCCCTACCCCACCCCCCCTTCCTCTCTCTCTCTCTCTCTCTCTCT
>Ga0307945_1002229_pt1 | contig 15606 bp, 21 predicted proteins | sample OrgLakmetagen228_FD_201818 | JGI IMG/M metagenome (GOLD analysis project Ga0307945, IMG submission 201818) | Saline water microbial communities from Organic Lake, Antarctica - #228 | ecosystem: Environmental > Aquatic > Non-marine Saline and Alkaline > Saline | place: Antarctica: Organic Lake...
GGAGGCTGGGGGGACAATTCGTGGTGGTTGGAGGGTGGTTGGTGCAAGCCCAGGGTACCCCCCAAAATAGCATAAATACGTTTTCGTATTATACGCGTATTGCGTATTAATAGCGTATTATACCGTACGGGACGTCTCAGAAGTCCGTATGACCCATCCCTGTACAAAACAGTGATTGTCAGTATTGTAGGAATCAGAAGGGGGGGAGGTGTGGGCACACACCCACACCCATCCCTGCCCTCACCCACACACACCCATGCACACACACACACACATACAAACACATGGCACACACACAAACACACGGACACACGGCACACACACACACAATAGGGAAATGTCGCCAGGAAGGCGTGTTGAACACCTGCCGCACGGTACAGGGGCCCTCAAATGCTAATCGGGGAAAAGCAACATTTGCACGCTATAGGGGCATGGACACGCACGATACTGCAAAACATGCATTACCTGCAAGAAGGTGGTGAAGACCTCCAGCACCGTACCCTTCTCTACTAGGCGCTCGTTCAGCAGGGAGGTGAAGATGTTGTCCGTCAGCACACCGATTTTGAGGGTGAACGTCAGGGCCAGGGCTGTGTGTCGTGTGTCGTGTATGTGCGTGTGTGTTTGAGCGTACATGTGTGCGTGTGTGTTTGTGTGCGCACGCGCGTGTGTGTGTGTGTGTATTTGTGCGTGTGTGTATGTGTGTGTATGTGCGTGTGTTTGTACATGCATCACTATGTGTATACATACATGCACGTGTTACGAGTACGAGCACAATCCTCGCTTGTCTGCAGCACAGGCAGGCAGAAATTCCGTACGCCCGCACCCACGACGCCTGCACACCACCACATCAAAGCCAACACACCTATCGCAATTTTCTTGCGCCCCTTCAAGTAAAAAAACATCAAAGCCAACACACCTATCGCAATCTTCTTGCGCCCCTTCAAGTCAAAAAACTCCAGCGACAGCAGCAGCTTGACCAATGTGTTCTCCAGGCCTCGGATGAGGAAAGGGCGACGCCTGCACAAGCAGGTGGACAGGTGTGTGTGTGTGTTTGTGTGTTTGTGTGTGTTTGTGTGTGTGCAAGTGCATGTGTGAGTGCGTGTTCATGTGCAGGTATGTGTACAGCACTCGTGTACCAGCAGAACACAGCGTTTCCTGATCTCAGTTGCAGGGGGTAGCGACCATAGAGTTGGCCTATTGCATTCCATGGCTCACCCAAATGAGCCCCAGGTTCAGTCGTAGTCAAAGCAGGCACGGGCGTAGTCAAAGCAGGCACGGGCGTAGTCAAAGCAGGTACATTCGTAATCAAAGCAGGTTGCCTAACCTCACTGGGAGCTCCACACTTGCAATAAGTAAATAGTACGCATGATACCCATAGAACTCAATCGTACCTTGTTAAGCCCTGGAACACCTTCATGAAGGGCAAAATGCTCTCTCGTGATCCATCCGTGGCGAGGATCTGGCATTGAGCAAGCATGCGTGTTTGTGTGTGTACGTCTGTGTGTATGTCTGTGCGTGTATGTGTCTGCGCATTTGTGTTTGTGTATATGCGTGTGTGTCAGTGTGTGTGTGTGTGTGTCTGTTTGCGTGTGTCTGTGTGTGTGCGCGGGTGCGTTTATGTGTGTGGATGTTCTCGTGTGTGCGCAAGTGTTCGCCTGCGTGTGCGTGTGAACGTGTGCTTGTATGTGCGTTTGTATAAGTATAAACAAGCGTTTTTGTGTGAATGCACGTGAATGCATGTGCGTGCTCGTGCGTGCGTGGCTCTATGTGTGAGCGTATGCCTGCGTGCTGTTTCTGTATGTGCACGTGCACGTGCGTCTGTGTGTGCGTGCGTATGCGAGCTTACGTGTGTATATTTGTGTGTGTATGTGTGCGTATGTATGAACACTCTCAACTCCAAATACATCAATAACTATGAGGTTCAGAAGAACACCGCCTTAATCCTGGAGTTTGTGGGTATCCGTGTGTGTGTGTGCTTGTGCGTATGAATGTGTGCATGTATGTGCGTTTGTATGTGTATGAAGCGCTTTTGTGTGAATGCACGTTAATGCATGTGCGTGCTTGTGCGTGCGTGGCTCTATGTGTGAGCGTATGCCTGCGTGCTGTTTCTGTATGTGCACGTGCACGTGCGTCTGTGTGTGCGTGCGTGTGCGAGCTTGCGTGTGTATATTTGTGTGTGTATGTGTGCGTGTGTATGAGTATCCGTGTGTGTGTGTGTGTTTGTGCGTATGAATGTGTGCATGTATGTGCGTTTGTATATGTATGAAGCGCTTTTGTGTGAATGCACGTGAATGCATGTGCGTGCTTGTGCGTGCGTGGCTTTATGTGTGAGCGTATGCCTGCGTGCTGTTTCTGTATGTGCACGTGCACGTGCGTCTGTGTGTGCGTGCTTGAATGTGTATATGTGTGTGTGCGTGTGTGTGATTATGCGTGCGTGTGTCTGCGTGTGCGTATGAATGTGTGCATGCATGTGCGTTTGTATATGTATGAACAAGCGTTTCGTGTAAATGCTCATGAATTGTATGTGTGTGACTGTAAGTGCGAGGCTCTATGTGTGAGCGCATGGCTCTGTGTGTGTGCGCATGCCTGCGTGCTGTTTCTGTATGTGCACGTGCATGTGCGTGTGTGTGTATGTATGCGTGTGTATATTTGAGTTTGTGCGTGCGTGTGAGTATGCGTGTGTGTGTGTGTGTGTGCGCGTGCGTGCATGTGTGTACATGTGTGTATGTGTACGTGTGTTCTGCGCGTGCGCGTGCACACTCCAAGTGCCGTTGCATGAGCATGATGCATGATGATGCATTAATGCATGCACGTGATTCCATGCATGCATGGTGAAGACAAAGGCTTTCGTCGCTATGTTAAGCTGCCGTGTGTGCGCTTGCTGCTTTGCGCTTGCTGCTTTGCGCCTGCTGTGTGCTGAGTTCGCATGGGCAATTGTCTTAGCCCTCTCCTTTCCCCCTTACATTGTGCTCCAGCCGGGTTCCTCCCTCAGCCAGGGCTGCACCGGTGGCCAGGCGCCCCCCTGTGAAGAACACCTCGAAGAGGGTGTCGCCATAGCGTGCGTACTCTAGCTCTGCTGCGTCCAGGGCCTTTGCGCCCAGCTCTAAGTCCGCATCCTTGTTTTTGCCTTCGCTAGCGTCCTGGATTATATGGACCACGGCATCCGCGAAGGAGCCGGGGTCCGAGGGTACGACGATATTACGCTTGCGGGTCTTGACTTGTACACCTCTGCGCAGTAAACATGGGAAATCGCGTGTTATACTTCGCGTAATAACTTCGCGAGGAGGACAGAGGCGGGTCCGACAGGCAGGCTGATCAAACGTTTAACGCTGCCATCCTTCCCTTCTACACACTACTCACGCAAGGGTTGGCTTCTCTTCTTTCTGAAGGGTGGACGAAGACAGAAGGGGACAGGAGGGGGGTCAGCACATTTTTGTCGGCACCAATAATCAGCAGGCAGCAGCGAGAAGGAAACCTACGTTGGACATACACACAGGATGGTGTTGACAACTGAAAGCTTAATTAATAACAGTGAATGGTGCCCGAGGACCAACTGAGCCCCATGTGCCGCAGCAAAATTTTATAAATACTAATAGTGCTGCTATTTCACAGGAACGACGTCGCAACTGGATCGATCGATTGATTTTTCTTGGTGACGTTTATGATATCTTATGAAATAAAGAGGGAGCATAAATAGGTACAGACTGTGATCTTCAGGATGGGTATTTAGTGTATAGCATGATTTTAAAGCCTACTCACGTCCTTGCACCTCCTTCCAGAAGCAAACCGGCCAAACCCCTGCGCAGTTTCTGTTACAGGCAAAGTCAGCAGGCACAGTCAGGTGCGTTCCCCTCACGTCAACTTCATAGGCATATTCGTACGCATTGTGCAAGCGAGGCTTGCGTTCGTGTGTATTTGTGTACGCTTTAATCTAAACAATCTGTTTATTCTATGACTCACTTCTTCACGTGTGACCGTTTGTAATGATATACACCCATGCAGTGCTGCACAAAATCCGTGGTGAAGATTTCTGTGTTCTGTTTTGTGTGTGTGTGTATGTGTTAAAAAGGCCTAATACTTTTGCATGTGTGTTTTTGATGGGAGAGGATAATGGACGAATAACGTAAATCCCGTGTATAGAAGGGCCCGCCACGTGTACTGTACGTAGAGCAACTGCTGCGCTCAGGTTGTCAAAGGACCTCTCCATTGTTTCCCGGCCCTCTGTGCAGCTTGCTCACTGTCTTCAGACTTCCATCTGTCATTTCACAATACAAATTAACTTGTGATTTAATTGCAGAGTAATGCAAACTTTTGTGTTCACATAATGCAGAAAGCTTTAAAAGCTTCACCTTGCACCGCACATGCAAGTGTCCTTTACTCCTTCAAAGTAAGACACATGAGGATGGTATGTTTGCTTCTTTACTTTATTGTAGCACCTTCATGAACTCCCTTCTCACTGTCAAACTCAAATACCCAAAAGGAGGGAAATCAACTCGCTCCGTGAGTTTATGCCCGTTTCCAGGACGCATCATCAGGGGACGGCACGGCACTCCTCTTGCAAGTTTCACGGCAAGCAACGCCACAATGGCGATGAACAAGTCTGCACGAGGAAAGGTCGACATTGACCACACCTCATTAGCAAACACGTCGATTGCTAAGGTCTTTCACAGCGACTTTGAATTGGATGTAAACTTCAAGGACCAAAAGATTGAGGGCTATGTCCAGGTGCGCAGTCTGCCAAGTTAACCTGTTGGAGGGTACCGTGCGTTTTAAAGGCTGACACCAATCCTAACCCCCAATAGCCTGCATCGTGAAGCATGAAATGGTTGGCCCCTTTCGATGCAGAGTATGGTGAGGAAAAACTGTGTTGTGCTCCTACAATGTTATTTTTTGCCTTCAAGTAGTGTGCTTGTGCAATCAAATGGCCACTGATGTTAACGTGGTGGCGGTCTCACTGGTGCTTCTGACGCATTGTTTGCTGCCACTTCATTGTCAGGGTTGGCAAAATTATGCACATGGTGTATGTTTGTATGTGCGAGCGCATGTGCATGTGCTAGCAGGGAAACACAGACTAATACGGTCACACTTAAATTGCATCAAAACTTTACACACTTGACCAACTCGGCAGCAAACTGTGGAATAACGAAACAGTGGCAGCAAGGCTGTATTCTCTGTGAGTGTTGCTTGTGGCAGTGAAGGCTCTTTGTAATTGCCAAATTCTGCTTAGACTGTTACCCTAACCCAATTTGGACTGAACATTTCCTAAATCATTCAAGTTTGTCTGAGCATTTCTAACCTCAAGGCTGTCTTGCTTATTAGGCACATTGGTACTGTTTTTACGGAGGAATTTACAGCAATCGATGATACATCGGCGCCTTTTCCCTGGTTATTGAAAGTGATTCACCAGTTTTTTCACAACAAATTACCTGGAAAGTTATGCTGGCTACTGCACTCACATTAGGGCGGTTGCGCTTGCGCGTAGAGCTAGTGCTGCTGAGAGTGTGGGTGTCAACTTTCCTACTCATCCCGTCCACAACGTTTCCGCGTTGCAGTTGAAGGTAAACCTGCAGATTGACAATGCCACAGAGCTGGTGCTGGATACCAGTGCGGGCCTCAGTGTTCACTCTGCTGTGCTCCTGCGTGGTGATGGGGGGGAGCAGCCGCTGGAGTTCAGCTTCGGGGAGCCTCACAAAGTGCGTGCGTGCACGTGTGTGCGCGTGTGAGTGTTTGCATGTTTGCATGGATGTGAGTATAAGAATTTGTGTGTAATGCGTGTGTGAGTGTGTTTGTATGCGTGTGTGCGTGTTAGTGTCTGTTTTTGTGGGGGTGTGTCTCAAGAAGATTTTGAATGTCAGCACAACATGTTACGCGTTTGTCGAGTGATGGGTGAGAGCAGGGGCTGAGACACACTTACGAGAGGGATTACGTTTTGCTTGCAACAATTGTTTCTATTGCCCTTTTGCCTATCTTCCAAATGGTACCTGTGTCTAGCAAGCTGGAATAATGGAAGGGGCTGCCTGCTGCATTTGTCTGCATTTGTCTGCGGTAAATAGAACTTGCTGCGTGCTATGTACGCAAGCTTGCTGCCAAAAGGCAAATTTGTAAAGTTTAGTTTGCAGCAATTCCCTGTTGCTCTGTCACAAGTTTGCAAGTGCAAAGCAGGTGCTACCTACACACTTTCTCTGCCGCAATTATCGTGCCTGCGTAGGGTTGGCCAGAACCTTGTATATGTACACCGTATATGACCGTATATTTGGTGATATCCCTGCCAAAAAATGGATATACACCGTATATATATATACATATGGCTCTGGCCAACCTTGTGCCTGCGGCTTGCCATTCAGTGTAGTTAGCTCCCATATGTTGACATCCCTGCAAGCAACAACGTCACCCACACCACACCTCGCATTCTTTCTCTCCTTCTGCCGTTGCTGGAGTACTAGAAAATTTTATGTGTGTGTGTGTGTGTGTGTGTGTGCGTGTGTGTGTGTGTGTGTGTGTGTGTGTGTGTGTGTGTGTGTGTGTGTGTGTGTGTGTGTGTGTGTGTGTGTGTGTGTGTGTGTGCGCGCGTATGTGTGTGTGCACGCCCGCTTTATCACACCTACACCAAGTAGTTAGCTCATGCCCACCATGCCTCTTCACCTTCTTTAGCCTTCTTTAGCCCATCATCATCATCCCCTTCTTTAGCCAATCACGTCTCTTTAGCCTTCTTCTCAGTGGTTGGCCAGGCTACTGCACGTCAAGCCTCCCTTCAGCATCTGTGCTTGCCCTTGCACGTCAAGTTATTGTCAAGCCCCTTGTGTTATCTCTGCTTCACGTGCTAGGAGGGACTTCACACATTGCTGCTTTCTGCTTCAGAGGCTAGGAGGGACTTCATTTTTTAATGAAGCCTGTTCTCTTTTGCTTTGCTGCTTTCTGCTTCAGGTGCTAAGGACGACTTCATACATCAAGCCCCCCTGACGCCTTTTCTCTTTGCTTTGCTCTGCTGTTTTCTGCTTCAGGTGCTAGGGACGCCCTTTGTAAAGCAAGCCTTGTCTCTGTTTGTTTTCCTTTGCTTTTGCTTCAGGTGCTAGGCACGCCCTTGCACATCAAACTCCCGACAAGCCCCCGATTTTTACTCTGCTTCTGCTTCAGGTGCTAGGCATGTCCTGGCACGTTGAGCCCCTCTTCAAATCTAATAGCTCTACTTGCTTCTGCGTCTGGTGCTGGGCACACCCCTGCATTATAAATTGCTGTCAAGCCCCCTTCTTTTACTCTGCCTCTGCTTTAGGTGCTGGGCACGCCCTTGCATTTTAGATTGCCGACAAGCCCCCTTCTTTTACTCTGCCTCTGCTTTAGGTGCTGGGCACGCCTTTGCACGTCAAACTCCCCTCAGGACTGCCCCCTGCGTCACCCGCTCACGTGGGACTGCGCTTTACCGCTCCCTCCACTAGCTCTGCTGTCCAGGTGTGTGTTAATGTGTGTGTGTGTGTATGTGTCAAGCTTGGGCGATCCCCTTTCGTAGCAGACTCTGATCAACAGGAGACTTTGGGTATGGAATGCTCTGGGTTTCGTCACGCCCTTGACCACGTGGCTCTTTTACAAGCTTTACAAGCTTTCTTTAGCGTAAAGAGGTACGCACTCCCATGTCCTGCCTTGCATACGTTGACAACGCAGTACTTGAATCTGGGGATGCAGGTTTCCAGGCATTGTCAATTCGTAATCCATTTCAATCGCATGATGATGGTGCCATGTGCACCCCCTGTGCTTTTCTTCTATTCGCTGAGGTATTCACTCACCACCATGACTTATCGGACTTGTACGTATACCCTTTGTCTGCAGTAGCTGTGGTTCATCCAAAATGATGATTGCTTGTTATCATAATTGTTTTACTGGTTATCACATGCTTCATACTTGGCATATTTGTTATTAGATTATGCTTGTCAAATTTTGCGTGCAGTGGCTGGAGCCCTCCCAAACAGCAGGTGGAACCCACCCATACATGTTCACCCAGTGCCAGGTATGTTGTATTAAAGTTGGGTGGCTCACCCTCTGGTGCACAGAAATTTCAAACTGTTGGGGTATGGATACAGTGCCAGGTGCCAGGTACAATTTTTATTTACCCTTTGTACACAAATTTTAGGCTGTTGGGAGGTAGATGCAGTGCCAGGTGCTAGGTACAATTTTTAATTACCCTTTGGAGTACACAAATTTTAGGCTGTTGGGAGGTAGATGCAGTGCCAGGTGCCAGGTACAATGTTTATTTACCCTTTGGAGTGCACAAATTTTAGGCTGTTGGGAGGTAGATGCAGTGCCAGGTGCAATTTTATCAACCTTTGGAGTACAACAAGAAAAAGCTGTTGGGATACAATGCCAGGTACGTTTTTGAATTGAACCATTGGACAGTGCTTTGAATGACCAAATTTGATGTCGTTGGAGAACAATAATTGCAGATAGTTGGAGTGCAAAGAGGTACAGTGCTTTGGGGTACAAAGGTTTAAGTATTTGGAGTACTCACACCTGTGACGTCTTCAGTAGGAAGAACAGCTTTCTAAAACAAGGTTAATCTGAAGAGACACTGCTCAAGCTTAACGTGCAGGTTTGTGGTGAGATCTACTGGTTTCTGGTGCTATGATATGGAAGAATTTCCATAGTGAAGACATAACATTTGTCATCTTATTCCTGTAAGCCGTCCATTTGTTGAACATGATTCGAACTACATTTTGTCTCTCTTGCAGATCTGCTTTATTGCCTCCCACAATTGTCTGCATCGTGCAAGTGGCTATGCGCACACAAGAGCTTGTGTTCCTTGCTTCGCTTGCAGGCCATCCATGCGAGGGCCCTGGTACCGTGCCAGGTAAAAGGCAGTGTGTAGGGTTAGGGCCCAGAACCGGATCCACACACCGCATGTGACCGTATATTTGATGGTTTCCCTGCCCAAAATACCGTATATACACCGTACACTCACCGTATACATATGGTTTTGGCCAGCCCTAGCAGTGTGTGTATGTGTTTGGGTTTGTACGTTTGGAAGTGAGGTGAGTGTATGCATGTGTGTGCGTGCGTGTGAGTGTGTTATTTTGTCAATTTCATGTATTTCTCCTCTTTCTGCTGTCTGCTGTTAATACGAAGAGCTGATTTTTGTTGGTGGCCGGCCAGTAAGTTCCAAGCCTGTGAGTATCTTCAAATAAGGGCAGGGGCGCAAGCATTGCTTGTGTGTGTACTGATGTGCACTGCTGGCGTACCATTTGAGCCTCTTTTTTGGCACACCTTTTTTGGCTTCCTTTCCGGAATTGCTGCCTTGTTGGATGCACTGCTGCATGCTTCTCATGCATGTGTTTGTGTGCAAAGCCAGCTTACCATTCGAGCCCCTTTTGTGGCACTGCTTTCACTCGTCCCTCGTCCCTGTTCTAAAGCTTTCACTCGTCCCTGTTCTAATCAATCACTGGTCCCTGTTTTAACTAATCAAGCACCCGTCCCTGTTCTAACTAATCCCCTAACGAATCAAGCACTCGTCCCTGTTCTAACTAATTTATCACTCGTCCCTGTCCTAACTAATCAAGCACTCATCCCTGTTCTAAAGCTTTCCCGGTGCCAATGTAACAGACAAAGCGGCTTTGTTGCCACAGCCCCGTAAGTTGGGTGCCACAATCAGTCCCGTAAATTGGGTTCCACGTAAGTTGGGTAAGCCCCGTAAGTTGGGTCTCACAATCAGCCCCGTAAGTTGGGTTCCACGTAAGTTGGGTAAGCCCCGTAAGTTGAGTTCCACGTAAGTTGGGTATCACAATCAGCCCCGTAAGTTGGGTTCCACGTAAGTTGGGTAAGCCCTGTTAGTTGAGTTCCACGTAAGTTGGGTATCACAATCAGCCCCGTATGTTGGGTGCCACAATCACCGGTGACTTAATCCGTCGTTGTTTCCTCCTGGACACTCGATCACCAAAGCAACGTACCCTGGAGTGGGTCCTGCACCTGCCTCCTCCCTCCCTCCTCACGTATGCTTGTTCATCACTCGGTGCCAATCAACGTGCGCATTTATGTGTGCATGTGTGTGTGGATTGTGTGCATATGTGCATGTGTGTGTGTGGATTGTGTCTTGATTGCATGTTTGCTCGTCCGTCATCTTTTCCCAGGACACACCCAGCGCCAAAATGACGTACACCGCGGCCGTGCGGGTGCCCAAGCCCTTGACTGCTCTCATGTCTGCAGTTTCAGAAGACGGGGTTGCGCAAAGCAAAGGTGGGATTAGTGCATGCGCGTGTATATTGTTTTGTGTGCGTGTCTCTGTGTATGTGTGTGTGTGTGTGTGTGTGTGTGTGTGTGTGTGTGTGTGTGTGTGTGTGTGCTCATGTCTGCAATTTCAGAAGACGGGGTTGCGCAAAGCAAAGGTGGGTTTAATGCATGTGTGTGTATATTATTGTATGTGCGCGTCTCTGTATGTGTGTGTGTGCTTGTGCGTGTGTGTGCATCTCAAACTGAGTGGGGGTGCACCTGAAAGGGTCGGTTTAGTACTCTTATGTTAATCAAGAGTCTTGAATAGACAAGGGTGCAGTTGCTAAGAAGGGTATGGCGCAACTCCAACTGTCTGTCTGCCTGTCGGCCTGTCTGTCTGTCTGTCGGCCTGTCGGCCTGTCTGTCTGTCGGCCTGTCTGTCTGTCTGTCTGTCTGTCTGTCTGTCTGTCTGTCTGTCTGTCTGTCTGTCTGTCTGTCTGTCTGTCTGTCTGTCTGTGTCTGTCTGTCTGTCTGTCTGTCTGTCTGTCTGTCTGTCTGTCTGTCTGTCTGTCTGTCTGTCTGTCTGTCTGTCTGTCTGTCTGTCTGTCTGTCTGTCTGTATGTCTGTCTGTCTGTCGGGGTGTGTGTGTGTGTGTGTGTGTGTGTGTGTGTGTGTGTGTGGGTGTGCGTGTTTGCCGCATTACCTGCTTAACGCTCAATGGCGAAGCCACGGAGGTCATGTTGCTGCTGATCTGAGACACACTACTTAGACGTGACATGCTGTTATTCAAACTCCTCATGTTTTTGCTCGATCGGTGGTGTGGCAGGGGGAAGAAGGTACGGAGTCTGGGTAAGGGCAGCCGTGGGGGCTGGTGCGCGTCAAATGCCCCCACCCCTGTGGCGAAAGTGTGTGCATGTGTGAGAGTGTGTGTGTGTGTGAGTGTGAGTGTGAGTGTGAGTGTGAGTGTGAGTGTGTAGATTAGTGCTAAACATGACGCTGTGGATTATAAACAGCTGTGGGGGCTGGTGTGCGTCAGATGCCCCCACTCCTGTGGCGAAAGTGTGTGTGTATGTGTGAGAGAGTGTGTGTGTGTGTGTGTGAATGTGAGTGTGAGTGCGTAGATTAGTGCAAAACATGACGCTGTAGATTATAAACAGCTGTGGGGGTTGGTGCGCGTCAGATACCCCCACTCCTGTAGCGAAAGAGTGTGTGCGTGTGTGAGAGTGTGTGTGAGAGTGTGTGAGTGTGAGTGTGAGTGTGTAGATTAGTGCTAAACAGCTGTGGGGGCTGGTGCGCGTCAGATGCCCCCACTCCTGTGACGAAAATGTGTGTGTATGTGTGCATGTGTGTGTGCGTATGTTTGTGTGTGCGTATGTTTGTGTGTGTGTGTGTGTGAGTGCGAGTGTATGTGTTTGTGTTACGATATACGTGTTGCTGTGGATTCTGTACAACTGTGAGCTTTGTTCACAAACTCTCAGAATCTTAAATCCTTGTGTGATAAGTGTTCTCGCAGGTGTGAGGTGAGTGTGTGCGTGTCTGTGTATAATCTGTGTTTACGTTTGTGTTCGCGCGTTGTTGTTGTTGTTGTTGTTGTTGTTGTTGTTGTTGTTGTTGTTGTTGTTGTTGTTGTTGTGTTCGTCGTCGTCATTGTTGTTGCTGTTGTTATTGTTGTTGCTGTTGTTGTTGATGCCTCTTTTTCAGGGCATGCTAAGCCCTTCCTTTTTCGCTCGACCTGCTGCACATGTTTATTAGGCCGGTTGTTTTCCTGTGCAGCAAATAGTGTTTTCTGTCAACCTCTGTCAATTTTTTTAGTGCCATGTTCAAAACCAGGTTGTCTGGTTTTGTAAATGATCAAAACAACTCTAAGTGCTTTAAACGTCTCTTAGCAGCACGCTTGGCATGTACACTGAAGGAGTTCCTGCTGCCTGTCATAGCATCAGCAAGCGCGCTTAACGATTTCCAGCTGCCTATAATGACATTAACGAGCGCGCTTAACGATTTCCAGCTGCCTATAATGGCATTAACGAGCGCGCTTAACGATTTCCAGCTGCCTGTCATAGCATCAGCAAGCGCGCTTAACGATTTCCAGCTGCCTATAATGGCATAGCGAGCGCGTTTAACGACTTCCAGCACCATGGACAGATGATGCTGAGTATACAAACCTAGAGACACAAAACCGTAGATCCATCATGGATGCACTTTTGCAGCACAACCACCAAATTCCTGTTACCTCATGTGTACACAACGCATGTGCACATAACACACTCAGAAACACACAACACATGTGCACATAACACAAGACGTGCACATAACACTACACATGTGCACATGACATATGTGCACATAACACAACACACGTGCACATAACACACTCAGACACACAACACATGTGCGCATAACACAACAAATGTGCACATAACACATGTGCACATAACACACTCAGACACACAACACATGTGCGCATGACACAACACATGTGCATATAACACACTCAGACACACAACACATGTGTGCATAACACAACACATGTGCACATGACACACTCAGACACACAACACACTCAGACACACAACACATGTACACATAACACATAACACACTCAGACACACAAGAACTCTCGTCACCTGCAGCGTCTGAGGTGTCGTCCGCCCCTGCTGCTTGGGCTATTGGTGTGTCGCCTTCAGCATCAACGTTTAGTTTTGACCCCGACTGTGGATTGTAGTGCATGTGTGCGTATGTGTGAGTGTGCGTGTATGTTTGAGTGTTGTGCTGGTGGTGTGTCTCCTTCAGCAGTAACGTCTAGTTTTGACCCAGACTGTGCATGTGTTTGTATGTGTGAGTGTGCGTGTATGTTTGAGTGTTGTGCTGGTGGTGTGTCTCCTTCAGCAGTAACGTTTAGTTTTGACCCAGACTGTGGATTGTGTGTGTATGTGTGTGTCCGTGTGAGTGTGCGTGTATGTTTGAGTGTTGTGCTGGTGGTGTGTCTCCTTCAGCAATAACGTTTCATTTTGACCCAGACTGTGGATTTTGTGTGTATGTATGTGTGTGTCCGTGTGAGTGTGCGTATTGTACAAGTGTGTGCAGTACATGGACGCTTTCATGCTTGTGTATGTACTTTACACGTATGTATGATTGTGTGCGTGTGTGAGCATGTGCCAGTGTGTGTGCGTGTATGTGTGTCTGTTAGTGCGCACGTCTGAGCGTGCTTGCTTGTGTGTGTGTGTGTGTGTCTGCGTGTGTATACAGGTGTGCATAAATTACCGAGTTGTCATACCTGGCGCTGTTTGCTCCCCATCAGTTCCCCCTGCTGCTGCCAGGTGCTATCCTCCTCCCTCCAAACCCTTTCCTCTAATACACCACAAGCTCGGCGCTGATGGGACAGCGCCAAGCTGATGGGGCCCTCTCCCACGCCTTTGGCATCCGTGCCTGTATAGCATTAAAAACATGTGTGAGCTTTGTGGCGGGACGCAATTACTGCAGGCAAACTGCTGACATTCCATACGACATGGCTGCTGTTGATAAGGTTACCCATGTTTTGCATGCTTCCAGTGTCTGTGCCTGTGGTTACCAGATTGTCTATTTTGATGAGCCAACGTCTACACTTTGATACGTTTTTACCTACTTCTCCTCGTGTCTTTCAGGTTAGCATTTTCCAGTTGCGTCACAGCCCTTTTTTACTTGGTTTGTTTTAAGAGGTTTACCTCGTTCTCATAGGTTGAGCAGCCATTCCAGGTTGAATGCCTTTGTAATCCAAACTAAACATTAAAAGATTGGCATGCTCACATTTTCACTTGTGCTGGCCTAAAACTTTGTCATTTCCATAAGGGTTGTAATTTTTCACCTGTGCTGTCCTAAAGCATCGTCAGTTTAATAAGAATTGTAATTTTTACACGTTTTACATACGCAGCCTAGCAGTCGCACGTTTTTACTGATGGCTTTATTGGTAAACTCTGTAAACTCTGTAATAAGGTTGAGGGTGAAGGATTGAGAAACCAATTTAATACGGGTTGAAGGGTTAAGAAATCAGTGTAAAAAGGGTTGTTAAGAAATCAGTGTAATGAGGGTTGTTAAGATTTCAGTGCAATAAGGGTTGTCAAGGAATCAGTGCAATGAGGGTTGTTAAGAAATCAGTGTAATAAGGGTTGTTCAGAAATCAGTGTAATAGGGTTGTTCAGAAATCAGTGTAATAGGGTTGTTCAGAAATCAGTGCAATAAGGGTCGTTCAGAAATCAGTGTAATTAGGGTTGTTCAGAAATCAGTGTAATAAGGGTCGTTCATAAATCAGTGTAATAAGGTTGTTCAGAAACCAGTGCAATTAAGGCTGTCAAGGAATCAGTGTACATTCTTAAGCACATCGCATGTGTAAAATGTATGAGTGCCAGCTGGTAAAACGTTCAAAGCGTAAGACAGTGGTCAAGAATTGCCTAACCGCAGTGCACGTCATTGAGTTAACACCCCTCCTGTGCTGTTTACTCATACATCAGCAGCATGTTATGACCCTCATGACCGCTTGAAGGTAAGCTAAAGCACTGCCTTGCCGCAGCGCATGTGCAAACGCAAACTGCACAGTAGGGGTGGTGCAGGTGCACCATTAGCAGTCAAAGCCCTTATAACCACTTCAAGGGAGCTTTAGCACTGCCTTGCCGCAGTGCATGTGCAAACGCAAACTGCACAGTAGGGGTGGTGCAGGTGCACATACATACCAACAAACACAACACTGAGGTAGAGTTAGCACAAAGTTAGCAGTTAACATAGTAGCACATATAACATAATAACATGACACAGTATAGCACTAGGGCAGGGCCTGGGCACCAGTAAGCCTGCCTGCCAATTGCAAAACAAGCACGGCTGCACGTGTGTGTGTGTGTGTGTGTGTGTGTGTGTGTGTGTGTGTGTGTGTGTGTGCCTGCCAATCGCCAGACAAGCACGGCTGCACGTGTGTGTGTGTGTGTGTGTATGTGTGTGTGTGTGTGTGTGCCTGCCAATCGCCAGACAAGCACAGCTGCATGCGCTGCTCACACCAGGAAGATTGGAATCATGGCTATATAATACACTTGCATCCAATGTCTAGTTCACGCATTGCGGGCAGAGCTGCAACACATAAACGTGCCTGTGTACATGCCTGTGTAACACACTAGCATTCAAAGTCTAGTTCACGCATTGCGGGCAGAGTTGCAACACATAAACGTGCCTGTGTACATGCGTGTGTAACACACTAGCATTCAAAGTCTAGTTCACGCATTGCGGGCAGAGCTGCGGACATTAAACATGCCTGTGTAACACACTAGCATCCAATGTCTAGTTCACGCATTGCGGGCAGAGCTGCGAACATAAACATGCCTGTGTAACACACTAGCATTTAAGTCTAGTTCACGCATTGCGGGCAGAGCTGCGAACATTAAACATGCCTGTGTAACA
>Ga0307945_1002233_pt1 | contig 15596 bp, 19 predicted proteins | sample OrgLakmetagen228_FD_201818 | JGI IMG/M metagenome (GOLD analysis project Ga0307945, IMG submission 201818) | Saline water microbial communities from Organic Lake, Antarctica - #228 | ecosystem: Environmental > Aquatic > Non-marine Saline and Alkaline > Saline | place: Antarctica: Organic Lake...
TTGGAGCACTTACCCATGCGCAGCATGTTGAGGATGCGAGGGCAGTCCCTGCGTGCGTAGAACACCAGGCACTCGGAATGAAGGCCGTCACGACCAGCACGCCCTGCCTCCTGAGTGTATATGTGTTTATGTGTGTATGTGTATATGTGTGAGTGTGTATGTGTGTGTGTATGTGTATGGGTGCGCACTTGTGCAGGAGTGCAAGAGTTGTCCAAACCTAAGAAGGAAGTTCCTCGTGTGCTTGTACCTTGATGACCTTTGTCCTCGACTTTGTGGTCAGCCATGACAAGGAGAATTTTAACGCATTCTATCAACATGAGTACTCGTGCAACCTTCTGTATTTGTGTGCCGACCCATTTGATCACACCCAGCCCCTTTTGTTCTGTGCGAGATGTCATGGCACAAAATTGTACAGCAACATGCGTGTTTCTTAGCAGCAAACATGCGCACCTGGAAGTAGCCCTCCATGCTCTTGCTCAACGTGTAGTGCACCACAAAACGCACGTCAGGCTTGTCAATGCCCATGCCAAAAGCGATGGTGGACACGATGACTTGGAGGACTCCACGCTGCCAGTCCTCTTGAATCTGTGCAGCAGGCAGGCACGCAAAAGTGCACGATTCACTTATTTGAAATGCAGTTTGATGAGACCTATTCATTGCAGTTGCCTGCGCTGTCATTGGGTCGTGGTTGTGCTAGGTTTGATGACAAATGATTGTGGAAGAAAGGAAGCTGGAATACCGGAGTTTTGCTACTTTTCTGTCAAGAAAAGAGCTGCCAAGGCTCTGTCGGTTACGCACAGGTATCACGATTGTGTGAATTCAGGGCCACCAAAAGCGACTGAGCTGAAAAGCAAGAACACATGTGTGCACAAACACAAACACACCTACACCACACACCTTCATGCGCTGCTTGGGCGTCATACCAGCGTGGTAGTGACTGCTCTTCACTCCTCCTAATTCAGCTAGGCCCCTGGACAACGCACCAGATTGTGAACGTTAGCGCTTTCAGACACAAGCGTACGCAGACCTGGAGATCTGATGCCACTAGGCAAAGCACATGCAAATCACACGGCTTGCAGAAAGTAGCCGAGCCGCTGCATCATGCGTCTGCTGACTCGCTCACACTCATCCTGTACAGAAAGCAGATGAGCCAATAAATCTTGTAAGTCCCCACTGACTCCCTCACACTCACCCCTTACAGGAAGCAGGAGGGTTAATGATTCACGCACGCACATCCTAAATTGCTCACATTTGGTCCTTTCAAGAAGCAGGAGAGCCAAAGAATCATGCACACACTTGCTGACCAATGATACTTGTATGTACCTACTAACACGCTCACACTCACCCCTCACAGGAAGCAGGTGGGCCAATAACTATTGTGTGTGCCTACTGACATGCACACAGGATCATGCACGCATCAGCCTACTCGCTCGCGCTCATCCCCTTCCAGAAGCAGAAGGGCCATTGAATCATGCACACCTGCTGACTTGCTTGCACTCATCCCTTTCCAGAAGCAGAAGGGCCATGGAATCATGCACGCACCTGCTGACTTGCTTGCACTCATCCCTTTCCAGAAGCAGAAGGGCCATTGAATCATGCACGCACCTGCTGACTTGCTCGCACTCATCCCTAGACAGGCAGTACACAATGCCACAAGGCAGTGAAGTCCGTTGCTGCTGTATGCCTGGTCTGTGACTTAAGGGTGCCCTTTGATGCTGCTGTGGCTGCTGTTGTTGTGGCGCTGGCCGACCCTCCTGTGCAACGGCCTGTATACATAGGTCACGCTTACACTGTATACTTAAGTCACGCTTACACTGTATACATAGGTCACGCTTACACTGTATACATAGGTCACGCTTACACTGTATACTTAAGTCACGCTTACACTGTATACATAAGTCACGCTTACACTGTATACATAGGTCACGCTTACACTGTATACATAGGTCACGCTTACACTGTATACATAGGTCACGCTTACACTGTATACATAGGTCACGCTTACACTGTATACATAAGTCACGCTTACACTGTATACATAGGTCACGCTTACACTGTATACATAAGTCACGCTTACACTGTATACATAGGTCACGCTTGTACGATCGTTAGCACACTTACGAAGGCTAGCGCACTTGCATACATACACATGCTCACACGCATATACCAAACATCCTCCCTCCTGTGCAGTGGCCTACACAAGTCAGGGTTGTGCAATGGCTAGCGCACGCACACACACGCGCACACACATAAACACCCATGCACACAACACACACATACATACGCATACCACATGTACACATGTACACAATTTTTGCAGTGGTCTACATAGATCAAGGTTTTGCAACGGCAAATGCTCTGTTTTGTTTTGTGTTGAGATCCAGATTGTAAATGACCCGGGCCACTGAAACTTTTATGGCAGCGAGCTGTGCAAAAGTTTTATCGACTGCCCAGCTTTCATAAATAGAAAATATTTTGGGTGATATGGTTGGCCAAAGTGGCAGGAGCATGAAGGTTGTTCCCCCTTTGTTAAGATGAAGCTACAAAAGAAAAAAGATAAGAAATAGAAAAACTATGCAGGCAGTGTTTGACCACTTCCCACATTATTTTTTAACTATCAGTGACGCATACCATAATTGCTCTGGCTGGCCTGGCTTTTCTTGTTTTCAGCAAATCCCCAGTACGGCCATCAAATAATTGCATTTTACCAGGGAATTCAGATTAAATAACCAGTTTTACAACGTGCTCCTTACAAGTTATTGAATACAAAGCTTCGTGAAGCTTTAAGAACAACAAAGTATGCACACGTACAAACAATGTACACATTCATACAAACACACAAGCGCACGCACGCACGCACACACACGCACACCTGTGCCAGCTTATTTTGCTCCTGGATGTAGTCCACCAGCGAGGCAAGCGGCTGCGGTCGCCCCTGTTCGTCCACACCATACTGCTTGGGGCGCACAGAGAACATTAGGTTGGGACGGAAAAAGCCCACCTGAGAGGTTTAAGATTGCCAAGGAGGTTGTATAATTTTGAATGTGTGTATGTGTGTGTGTGTGTGTGTGTTTATTTTATGCAGTGGAGGTGTTGTGTGTGTGTGTGTCCTCACACAAATCATGTGACCAAGGGGCCGAATCTGCAAGTCAGGGTCGAACGTTGGCTGGCTTTGCTTTTAAATAACATTCCCAACAGGATTGCAGACTGTGCAGGCTTAAAGATAATCTCCAGCCTCCACTCAAATTAGACAAACGGCTCTTTACCTTATTTTGCCAAATTGCCTGTGCTGTGTGCCAATTTGCCTGTTTTGTGCATCAGGCTTTCTGCAACCTGTGCAGAATGCACTGCTGTGATCACCTTGAAGCGAACGGCACGATCGGAAATGCCCAGAGTTGAGAGGACGTCATCAGCAACGCGCTGGGTAGCCGTGGCTGTGACAGCTGTGATGGGTACGTCAGGGAAATTATTCTGCAGGTGGAAGTTTAAGAGGCTCAGTGGGAGGTGAAGAGGTGAGGTTGAAAGGGGTAAAGAGGTTGTAAAGGTTGACCAATTTGAAAGGAAGGAAAGACTAGGGAATTATAAAAGAGACATATTTTGAGGAATCCTCTTCTACATAGTTGTACAGTGAATCTTTGTGTCAGCAGACCTCTCTTTTCCCTTTGTGTAATGCTGCACACCATAACTGAATACAGGAGTGAGATTAGAAGGTACCCTGCTACAGGGAATGAGGAGGGGAGCACCCTCCAGTTCAAGATTTTCAGAGTGTTTGGAAGGTTTGGGTGATCAAAGATGGGGATGCTCACAATGCGTCTCCCAAGATCAATTTATTCCTATGCGATACTTTTCTTGACCTTGTCACAAAAGCAAGCCAGCGCATTCCAGCTAACCTGTTTGCCCTTCGTAGTACGCATACAGCTTTAAGGTTGCGCATGCGCTGCTCTTACCTGGATAACACGGCCTAGCTCCCTGTAATCAGGCCTGAAGTCATGGCCCCAAGTGCTCACGCAGTGTGCCTGCAGTGCATCACAGTGCGTATCACACACAGTGTTAGTCTCAAACGCAGTGTTGTGCCTGCAGTGCATCACAGTGTGTATCACACAGCGTTTGTGCACAGTGCGTATCACAAATTGTTTGTGCACAGTGCAGTGCATCACAGTGCGTATCACACAGTGCGTATCACATCAAACGCAGTGTTGTGCCTGTGCACCCCACACAGTGTGGCTCTCACGCAGTGTTGTGCCTGCAGTGTTTTAAAGTGATGCACAGAACATGAGCGGTAAGCACAGTGCACTCTTCTTTTGAGTGCTTGAGGGTTAATGTGCAAAGAGCAGCGGGGAGCAAACGACGTTTTGTAAAAGCAGTCACGCCTCGAAACGCTCAACCAACACTAGCCACTGGTCATTGTAATTGCCAGGATGCCTGTCCTGAGGGAATCACAAGGGTTCCTAACATCTCTGCATACCGACGACTACTATCCTCTTCCCTGAAAACTGCAAGGAGTGCATCCACGATGCACGTGCCACCTGTGCATCTTTGCAATCTCTTGCTTTGAGGGTCCCAACTGAAAAGGTGTTTATCCTCAGGACGTTGCTGAGCAATTGAGTTTGGTCCACCACCAAAACTAACAAAACAATGGGCAACGCCCTTTGATCTTTGAGCTCAGCAACACACAAGCAGGTTTCTGAAAACAAAAAGATACAATGTTTAAAGATATTATTCGCAAAAAGATACGTATTATCCAAAAGCTATGATGACTTCCTTTTGTTCATTGTGTACCAAGCAGCAGACGCTAGCAGTCATTATGCTAGCAATCATCATCAGTCATCAATTGCAGGCATGCAAGCCCTACATGTAGGTATGCAGATAATAGCGCTCACGTCACTGATTGCGATGTTAGGGACGCTTCCTGTTCAAAAAATAGAGCCAAAAACAGACACACACACAGAGAGAGGGAGAGAGAGAGAGAGAGAGAGAGAGAGAGAGAGAGAGAGATAGAGAGAGAGAGAGAGAGAGAGAGAGAGAGAGAGAGAGAGAGAGAGAGAGATAGAGAGAGAGAGTGAGAGTGAGAGTGAGAGAGTGAGAGAGAGAGAGAGAGTGTGTGTGAGAGAGAGCACACTTCCCACGCTTATGCACTTGAAGCGTCAAGGACATGGCTGTGCTCCACTTACGTGTGTGCATCACAGGTGTGTAGCATCACTGGAACACGCTCACCTCATCGATGACAATGCGTGCCAGACGCCCACGTGCCTGAAGTGCCTGTAGCATCTGCCTTAACGAGTTGCCTTTCACCAGCTGCTCCGGCGTGACGTACCTGAAAAACATGCAAGAGCAGGGTTGGTTGGTGACTTGTAACTTGTGAGTCATGAGCTTCTGAGCTGTGAGCCGGAGTTGACGTGACTGATTTGTGGCTTAAAAAACATGTGTGGTATACATGCTACCTCTATGCACGCCACATACTACACTTTCTAATTCATCTGTTGCTGCAGCGGGGTGTAGCTGGGTGTTTTGGTTCCACCAAACTAATGATTTGGCATTCAAAGACAAAGATTTGTTCAGCACAGTCCGAATAGCAACTCATTCCATGCATCGTTTTTTCTTGCAGACAGTATAAAAAGAGATGAGCGGTGATCTCTACCCTGTTTTTTGTGTGGGATTTGTTTATTTCTTACCCAGTTATAACCGCCTAACACACACACACACACAATAATGCAGTTGTGCAATAAGTTTTCATCTCAGGGCCTACTCAGCTTATAGCGTGAAGGGGAGGAAAGCAGGTAAGACGGCGTACACAGTTGGTGTGAGGCTTTGCAGTTGGTGGAGGATGGGGCCATATGTATACTCACAGGAGTTTGCACGTTGGCGATTGCTTGTTCAGCTCACGGAAGACGCACACCGCCTCAGCCTTGGACTGCTGGGAGTTGAGATAAGCTGCAGGCACACACACGCCACCAGGGCGGCCACGACAAAGCGCCATGACCTGGGCAGCCAAATATGCACGCACACACAGCGTGCGATATCACGCATTAGTGCCACACAAAGCGTGGCTCACGGCACTTGCTTGCATGCGCGTGAACGGCGTGAGGATATGCATTAGTACAGGGATCCAGTATCTTGGGCATTGCAGGAAAGGCCATGATCAGGTTTCCGGACTATGTTTACAGAGTACCCATATGTACTTAAGGGCCTGCTAGCTCAGGGCACCTATTTCACCTGATCTTGCATTAGCGCCAGAAGTGGGCACACAACGACGGTCACCTGCCGCACGCATATATGTAGGAGAGCAGGGTCGAGGATTAAGGGGAAGCAGGGGAAAGGCAAGGTGGATATCAGTTTTATCAATTGAAAGGGTGCAGAGCAAGACCGGGTGGTTCAATTGAGCTCATACAAGCAAAAGGAGCTGCTTGATAGGAATGAGTCTAACAGGCAAAAGGAAAAAGGGAACAGGAAGGAAGCAGAGCAGGACGGAAGCAGAGCAGGACGGAAGCAGCTGAAACAGAGAGGCGAAACTCACAAATACCCACCCCGCGGGCCAAAACAGCAGGGAGCTGGTAGCACAGGCTTTTGCCACTTCCTGCATGGCACGTGTGTGTACCCTAGCTGACTTTACCCACCCTCATCCAGACAGGTTACGCTCAGCTGAAAGAAAACGAGCAAAGCAATACCAGTCCAAACGCCTGCCCGTGCTTTCATTGTAGATTTGCTTGAAATTGTGTGAACCAGCACATTCCAACACTCTGTCAGAAGGCAGGCAACGGAGCAACCAAGCAAGTAAGCACAAGCCATATTCCTGCATAGGTGTTACACAGCAAGCAACTGAGAGCCGACCCGAAGAGAGTTAAAGCTGAGCCACGTGTTCCAGTGTTTCATGAAAAGAGGGAGGCGTTAACATCTCACCTGTTGGCATGAGCACGAAGCAGTCCTGCCCGGATACCGCTGTTAGCATGACCTGTCGTTGCGAGTCCCTGAAGCTGGAGTTGCCGAAAACCCTGCATGACGATTGGGACAAGGGGTCAGGCTGGTGGAGTGCACAGCAAGTGCACAGCATGAGCACTCTTTGTCTGCAACTGAGCATGTGCGTAATCAACTAGTGACAAAAGAGTCAGCAGCATTAGATAGCAGGACTGAACCATGAGCGCTTGCAACAAGTTGTTGAGATCATTGTTGGGCACTAGGCACGGCCACATTCTCAAAACACTTCTATTGTGCATACCAGCTTAAATCCTTGTTCCACAACCTACAGCCCTACCTTGCATTTACCAAGTCTATCAACGAGCTGTTGTTGCCGGGCCGCGCGGTGGCCATTTCTTGAGTTGTGGGCGGTTGCTGCCAGCTGAGCTGCTGCTGCTGCTGCAAAGGCTGCTGCTTGGTGCTGGGCTGCAAAAACGCGGACACCATGGTCTGCTGCTGTGGGCGCTGAGTGGAGAGACTGGAGGTGCTGAGAGTGGGGGGGGGAGGGTGGCTAGTGGAGGCAAGGCCAACACCCCTGGCACCACCACCATCACCACCCTTGTCAAGAGCAAATGTGCGCTGTGCCTTTTTGCTCTGGTTGCTCGTGCTCAGGGAGCCTAGGGACATGGGCCGCTTTTTGGTAGGGGGCTCCTGTGTAGCAGGGGAAGTAAAGAGAGTGCTCGGTCGGACGAGGGACGTAATTTGGCTGCTTATCACAATACTTTAAGGACAACTGTGCACCACAGCGAGTTTGTTGTGGCAAATCAACTCAACCATTATGCTGTCCAAAGAGAGCTTCTAGCGTGAACATGTCACTCAAGTATGCGCATACGCACACATACGCACACACACACACTTGAATCACTGCCACCTCCTCCTCCTCCTCCTCCTCCTCCTCCTCCTCCTCCTCCTCCTCCTCCTCGTCATTGGCTTCTTCATTGTCTTCTTCATTCTCCACATCTGGGCACCCTATCAGCATGTCTAGGAACTCTTCTTGAAAGCTGTGCAATGTGTGAGAGAAAAGGTGCATTTGTGTGTGTGTGTGTGTGCATATGGATATGTAGTGTGGCTTAAGTGTGTGTATATGGAATAGCAAGGGGTATTGGCTTGGATTTTGACATTACATTTGTCTTTGCGCGCCTTAATTGTCTTACCTTGCACCAATATCCTCAGGCCCATCAAGCTCAGGGTGCTTCTGGAGTAGCTTGCATAATGCCTCTTGAACTGCTTCTTGCTCGTAACCCCAGGCTAGGCCAGCCTTCATGATTGGGTGCTGTACCATTTAAATTCTGTGACAAGCAAAGCCAAAAAAAGATTGCGGATCATAAACTTCCTGACCAGAATACGTCCTACAACAACCACGCGCGCACATGCACGCATATACACTGCACGTGCGCACAAACGCAAATTCACATACACACACTCACACACACACACACACACACACACACACACACACACACACACACACAAACACACACACACACACACACACACACACACACACACACACACACACAAACACAAACACACACAAAACACGCACACACACACACACAAACACACACAAAACACACACACACACACACAAAACACACACATTTGTGCTCACCTGTAAGCGACAGCTGGCAGCGTAATTTAACTTAATACTACATTTGCTAATATAATGATATGAATGCTCCCTGCATCAACGTTTCCAACTTGTATTGTGAAACCTAGATTGGGTTTGCCATTTCATACCATATTCAATATAGGTATAGAAAATTATAAGCATGCGGGCATTAATTTCTCCCCTCCTGAGCAGCGGTCTTCGTTTTGGGGGGCGTTCCAATTGCTTAGCTTCGACTCCGTCCGTGTTAGTCTTCGATAATACATGCCCATCCTCATCGCCAACAACGGCTGCTCCCTCTACTTCTAGTAGCAGCCAATCTCAGAATTCTCCTTGGCCCACTTTCCAGCACCATCGCCAGATTCACACCTCAGGTAAGGGCTCGCTGTTCTCCTGCTGTGCAGTCCCTGCTCCCAGCCAGAAGAGAGAAAGCTTCCCGCATCAATTTAACCCACGAAACAGAATGCCAGTTCACCTCTCTCTCCTCTGCATTCAGCTCCAGCGGCGGACCATTACTCCACCTTGGGAGTTGGCAAGGGTGCCTCAGACCAGGAGATTAAAAAGGCATACTATCAAATGGCCAAACAGTACCACCCCGACACGAACAAGGTGCGCATCTGCGCATGAACTCAGAACTCAGCACGTTACCTCCTGGACTTCCCATTCTCCAGACAGCTTGTAGACTGAAACAACATTTTCACTCTGATAAAACAGGAGAACCCAGAAGCCTCTAAAAAATTCACAGAAGCCCAAAAGGCGTACGAAGTGTTGAGAGACCCCGAAAAAAGGCGGTGAGTGCCGATTTCATGCGACAGTAATGCACACAGACACGTTATATATGTACAAAAGCTTGGCCTTGCTTTGCTTGCTTGCAACCAGATATTGCATGCTGTGTATGGTGCATGACATGCTCCAATGTATTGAGTTGTTTTATCTTAAAATACCTACATGAAATCCTGCCCGATACAGTCACACACACATACACACACACACATGCCCACACGCACGATGCATGCACAACACTTACGCACACACAAATACACACACATTGACTTGAGTAGGATGTACGACAGAGTGGGTCATGAGAACATGGAGCGCATGGAGCAAGGGGGAGGGGGAGCAGAAGAGGCTGGGTTTGGAGGCATGGGAGGCGGGTTCCCTGGGGTGAGTGGGCAGAGCCCAGTAAAAATCGACTACTGTCACTTCAAATAGGAATGCAACATTGATTATGGACAGTGTACGTAAGTTGCATGCATTCCAGCGGCGTGCGCCATTACTTAATTTGTAGGCTAATGAGAAGCAATAGGTGTGGTCACTGTAGATGATTTACAAATAACAATGTCACTAAGCCTGCGTGCGTGGTACGCATGCCCAACGTGCAAATATCATTGTCAGTACCTCCCTTAATTTCTGCCACTGCAAATTTGCTGACGATGAATCATTAATCCCCTCTCGCATATTTGCATGTGTTTGCAGGGATTCCCTTTTGGTGCAGCAGGTCCAGACATATTTGAGCGCATCTTCCAGTCGGATCCAATGTTCAGTCAGTTCTTTGGACGTGTCTCCATCCAACCCATACGCATCAGTTTCTTGGTGCGGTGCTTCACGTCTTTTCCCCTTCCTTCCATCCGTCATTGTATCTTTCGTTTGAACAAGCTCAGTTTCTGTGCTGCTTATCCCTTTCTGCGCTTTTCTATCCTTGCCTTGCTTTTTTACAATTCACGGAAAGGTAACATCAGGATTACAACGCTCTTCATACAAATTCCGAATGACAGTAGGTTCGCAAGTCCAACGCAGGCAATGGCTAACACAGGCAGAGTTGATCACACAGTCATTCCAAACACGCACTTGTGCATGTACAGGAATCAGTGAAGGGTACAACTAGGCGGGTTCAAATGGGAATCACGAGAGGAATGCAGCAGGCAAGCCCTATAGACATCGACATTCCTGCAGGTGACAATGTCATGTTGTTGCTCACATTACTGTGTATTGGATGGCAAATTCATTTTGATGCTCACATGTCATGTTGTTGCTCACATTTCTGCGTATTGGATGGCAATGTGGCAGTGGCAGTGCTTTCCTATCTTACATGCACGCGTACGCACTACTTACATACATACATAATTACTTGTGTGTAAACATACACAAACACATGCACACACACGCACACATGCACATACCACCCTACAGGCATAGACACAGGGGATCAAATAGAGGTGCAGCTGGCAGGGGGAGGACAGAAGCGTACGGCCATGCGTGTTGCCATTCCCATCGAAGTAGAGCCCCATCCCATATTCAGGTACTGACCCTGTGTTGCATCCCAGCATTCAAATTGGTTGCTGTGCCCGTTTGAGGAGCGCATTGCGGCTATGCTCAAGCATGTGCATGTGCGAGTACGCCACTGTTTGCTCAGTAAATGCTCGTCCTCGTCAGAGCGCCACGCGTCAGTGACATTCTTCTTGCATTGTGTGTGTTTGTCACGCAAACCCCCGTTTCTAACTCGGTAGATATCCTCTCTACCCCCGGTAACATGGCATTGCATTTGAGCCCTTATTATATTTGTTCAAGGATGCTATGCTGTAGTGTTACCTGTTCCAGGGATCCATACAAAGCCCAGCCTTGAGAGCTCAACCATGCAGGGCTAGTTCGTTTGTGCATTACCCACTCAGTCCGGGCTTGTTTGTGTCAACTCCGCAGCTCTAGCTGCAGCTACATCTCAAAGCTTGAAACCAAATCAGCCTGTCTTTTAATGTGGGAAGTATGTGGAGCAATATGCGCCAGCAACGTCTGGCATCCTTGTTGTCATAGAGCCCAAATGACTGGAAAGGCATGAAGACCGCTGCCTGCTTTCATGTTGCAGGCGTGACGGCCCTGATGTGTACGTCACCCAGGATGTGCCCTTGGTAAAGGCGTTGCTTGGCACCACCCTCACAGTGCCCACCATTGAGGGCAACGTGGAGCTCAGCGTGCCGGCGTGCACACAGGTTAGATAGTTTAGGGGTATACATGCGATGTACACAGGTTGTATTGTTTAAGGGAATACATGCACACATGTTCAATTGTTAAGAGAAAAGCCTGCAGCAGTGTTTTATGAAGCACCCTGTTTAGAAATTCAGGAATTTTGTAGCTACCCCCATTAGAATTGTCCCTCAGCCCTACTTGTCCTTTGTTGTTGGAGGAGTTTTACAATGCGCAGTATCAAAGTGGTTCAGTACCCAAACTGCTCATTTTTGATGAAGCCCCCTTCTAGCGTTGCCGGCTAGCCGCCAGATGTACCTATGGATGGACGTTAGATGAAGCCCCCTCAGGGGCGTGAGCCCCTAGCGTTGCCGGCTTTCCACCAAAGTTTACACGGGGCTGCCCAGGCAAACCCAGGGCATCTCCTGACCTGAGACAAAAGCTGTCCCAGCAATAAAAAGTGCTTCCTCAGTCAGGCCCCCAGATTATTTCCTGCTGGTGCAGCATCCATCAGCAACCTTTCCTGAGTGTGTTTGCTGTGTCAGGGGTCCGGGAAATGGTCCTGCTGCATAGTTTGCAGTTGGCCTCCAAGACCATGCAAGGAGCTTAGATTCAATTAATGCTAATTTCATAGGGCTGTGTGGTTTTAGATTAATGAGATGTGTGGAGCTTTGGCGGAATTGAGCGCGAGTGAAGGAGACGAGATGGCAGAACAGGTGCATTGCTTGCTCTGGTCTTTGGTGCATCTTTGGCTGCTGTGATAACGCACTGGCTTTAGGGAAATGAGCCAATTCGTGTCATTGCAGGTATGTGTATGTGTGTGCTCCACCTGCTTCATCATCAGCACAGCCTCCTTCAGCACAGCGCCTTGCTGCATACCACTGCAGCGTCTGTGGGGCAGGAGGATCTGTGGGGCAGGAGGGCACTCATACACGCACTCACACACAGTGCCTTGCTGCCCCACAGACTCTGCAGTGGTATGCATGGCACTGGAGCAGGCTTTGCTGAAGCAGGCGTGAGGATGTGCAGCTGCTAAGAGGACAGGCCAGGTGTGAGCATTGTGCCCGGGATGGCCACAATGTCTCACACAAAATGCATTCTTCAAGGGCAAACTTCCACGCCTCAACACCTGACTACCGTACGTCCATGGATCCACCGCCCCCCCAAAAAATAAAATTATTTTACTGTTTGGTACTGCAACCGCCCTCCCCCCTCGCTGGAACTTCCCGAGGTGCAACGTGTGCAGGCAGGGCTGGCCCTGGGGGTCAGGGAGTACTGGGAAGGCTTCCTGACCACTCAACGCTTGCATGGTCAACCGTGGACTTTGCAGCATCGCACACATTGCGAGCATTGTGCCTGGGCCCCTGACACAGCAACCGTAGCCAGAAAACTGTGCTGATAGAAACTGCACCAGCAGGAAGTGGTCCGGGGGCCTGGCTGAGGAAGAGGGCAGCTTCCTGCAGCTTTTAAACGTAACATGTGCTCTAAAACATTATACACGGCACCCCAGGGCCTCCAAACTTTTCTGGATGGTAGAAGTTTGGTTAGGAGCCTGTGCCGAGTTTCAGCCCAGGAGGGTGCCCTGGGTGGGCCTGGGGAGGCTTGTGTGAAGTTTGGTGGGAAGAAGTCAACGCTATGGGCTCGTGCCCCCACGGTGGGGACTGCCAAAAAAATCTACGCAGGCAGTGGAAAACCACTTCCCACGTTTCCTATTATTTGATTTACAATAGGAGTTTACAATCGATTTGTAACATTTGCGTCACCTCTTGGATTTGGAGGTAAAACAAGCGAAATCCCTAGTATGCCCGGCGTTAGACTAATACGATAATCAAATTCTACTTTTATTCGTGCATCCATTCTGACCACCCCTTCATCATTCACTTTGTTAACATTGTGCTGCTGCTCGCATGCCTGCCTTGCAGCATGGAGACAAGTTGCGACTGAGAGGGAGAGGCATCTTCAGCGTAGACCGAGGCCTGAAGGGAGATCAATATGTGGAGGTGCGTTGTATGCTGAAGATGTTACCGTTGGGCACTGCTGGTAGCCCCATTGCATCAATGCTTTAAAAAAAGGAATAGGATTAAGCCACTATTTTATATACCTCTGCAAAGAGGCACGTGCGACTGGTGTTTGGCAATGCAGAATGGGCTAGAAGATCTTGCGTGTGTTGTAAAATAGTAAAGCGTATGGTTCATAAAAAAGACAAGCCCTATCCTCGCAGTCAAAGCAGGGCATGGCAGAAACCTGTGCTAAGCTGTCAACTTGTCTTGCCTGCTTCAGGTTCGGGTGGCACTTCCTAGGAGCTTGACAGCACGACAGCGAGAGCTGCTTGAAGAATTTGATCAAGATGAGCAGCGCAAGCTTTCATCGAAGAGCTGGTGGAAGCCCTAAAAGTTTGTTGGACCCTGTCTGTGTGCTTGTCTTGACTCCTTGACTCTTTAATTTTATTTATGCATGATTGAAGCTGCTTATGACTTAGTAACTGGTCGGGGTACTTTGTAAGAGCGAGTAATCACACGCGCTTTAAGCTAATGAGGTCACTTACTAGCGACCCTGCTGGTGCCATTTTCATTCAAACAATTTGAGGTATGGCTCACAGAACTATGCTATGACAACCATAAAGGTAAGGTAAGGTTATATCGCTATATATGCCTCTGGGGGGCATCTGAGAGGAATCTTGGAAAAAGCCTGAAACCAAACCAAAAAGATCCTAGAAAAAATCAAGGGAAAAGGGCTAGGCACTCAGCCACAAAATAGGCCACACCATAAATATTAGGTTGGTTCAAAACAGTCCTCAAACGAGTTGTTCTTCATAATGAGGTGGGAAGACCAGCTGGCGGTGCTGTGTGCGGAGGCTAGATGTTCATGCGGACAGTCCAGCAAATTGACAACCATAAAGAGTCTGGTAATTTAACTCAAAAAACCCTTAAAAAGGGAAAAAAGGCACAGCGTTGCAGCACTGAATAAAACTAGTAAAATCAAACAGGTATCTGCCAGGACCAACTGACCACAATAAATCAATGAGGGGGAATTGAACACATGAAAACATCTGTCACACTGCCTGAGGAACCAAGAATGAGGGAGGCAATTACTATCATACACAAAACTCGTGAGGAGCAGCACAGAAGAAGTCAGAGATACTACTTTTATTTTTATGGTGAGTTATGCAAGAATGTCGCCTGGAGCCCCTGCAGTTTAATTGGTTTTGTGCTGCAATGCGTCCGTACAATTCCCTAAACTGATGCAAGAGCACCATGATGAGAAAGGTTTTGCAAGCTGACATGCGATTCAGCTCCAAATCTCCTGTCTGCTGATTCTCCCACATTCTTTCAGCCATGGAAGGCTTGACACAATCATACATGTTCAAACAGAAGCTGCTTAACTGTGAGCCTATCTCAGTCGTTTTGTTGTGGACCATAGGAACAGGCATTTAGAGTTTTGGACACCTTTTGATGGCCACCTGAGAGTGTGCAACAGCAAAAACGCTGGCTTATCACCAGTGGTGCACACCACTGCCTGCACGAGAGCTCTGGTTACCCATTCTCCTAACAGGCTTCCCCAGATACGTGCTCCTTGACCTTCCTTTGAGGTGACATTCTTGCACAGTGTGGCTCGTTTTCAGACCTCGTGTTCACACCCTTCGCTTTGAAACAGCAACTTTGAAATCCCCCCTCTTCCCCCTCTTCCCCTACTTGTTTGTGACTTGCGTGAGGCTGGTATGTCCAGGATGAAAAACATGTTTTATGAGCAGGCTAGCAGTCGCACTTCTTGGCTGAAGTCCTTTTCTTGTATACCTTACATGCATGTTCTCCTTGATGCTTTGTCTTCGCGCTTCTTCAAAACAACGTTCTCTTTCTCTGTACGCTTTTCTCTTTTACATGCATCTGTTTCATGTTTCCTCTAACTTCTATTTCTTTTGTTTAGCCAGGTGTAGTTTCAGGCTTTTTCCAAACTTCCGCTGTTGTTTTTAAATCATTGTACAGCGCTACCTTAAACACATTTGTACTTGCCCCCTCGTCCGCTGGGCGGGGGGGCCGAACCATCTCAGGCAAACAGCGAATCGGGTTCGGGGCAGCAG
>Ga0307945_1002240_pt1 | contig 15585 bp, 29 predicted proteins | sample OrgLakmetagen228_FD_201818 | JGI IMG/M metagenome (GOLD analysis project Ga0307945, IMG submission 201818) | Saline water microbial communities from Organic Lake, Antarctica - #228 | ecosystem: Environmental > Aquatic > Non-marine Saline and Alkaline > Saline | place: Antarctica: Organic Lake...
TCAGAGTTTTTTGTGTGTGTGTGTGTGTGTGTGTGTGTGTGTGTGTGTGTGTGTGTGTGTGTGCGCTTCCGCAGGCGAAGGCTGCGAGCATGAGCACGAGGCAATATTGATGTGAGCATGGCGTCATATCAAACTTGTGTGCAGTAGTAAGCATGGCGTCATACCAAACTTGTGTGCAGTTTGAAGCATGGCGTCATACCAAGCTTGTGTGCAGTAGTAAGCATGGCGTCATACCAAGCTTGTGTGCAATAGTAAGCATGGCGTCATACCAAACTTGTGTGCAGTAGTAAGCATGGCGTCATACCAAACTTGTGTGCAGTAGTAAGCATGGCGTCATACCAAGCTTGTGTGCAGTAGTAAGCATGGCGTCATACCAAACTTGTGTGCAGTTTGAAGCATGGCGTCATACCAAACTTGTGTGCAGTTTGAAGCATGGCGTCATACCAAACTTGTGTGCAGTTTGAAGCATGGCATCATACCAAGCTTGTGTGCAGTACATGTGCCCTGTGAGCGAGAACAGCACGCTGTTGTGGTGCAGATTCTTACATTCACACTCACATAAAATCACTCACACACACACACACACACACCTTAGGGTGAACAGCATGCGTGCTGTGCGGTACTCCAGAGCAGATGCGAGAAAGGAGGGGTCCCTCAGGTGGCGCACATCTGTTTCATGGGTCACCTGTGTGTGTTTGTGTGTGTGTGTGTGTGTGTGTGAGTGTGCGTGTGTGCGTGTGTGCGTGTGTGTGTGTGTGTGTGTGTCTGTGTGTGCAGGCAAACCAATGGAAGGCATTCCTGATCACAGGCGCAAGAAATGGACGGAAGCGTACGCGCGTGTGTTTAAGCATGGATCTAATTGAAAGGTGTGCGTGTAAAATAGAGTTAAATAATCATAAGGAGGAATGGCAATGATAAGGACATACAGCAAAGATGCATTATTACTAACTCCATGCATTATATCTAACTCTAACTAACTCTAACTAACTCTAACTAACACTAACTAACTAAATATTTACCACCTATGCACGCACCAGGGGGTTGTTGGGCAGGGAGGAAGCTGCGAGCTGCCGTAGGAAAGCAAAGGTCGAAGTGAGAGGGGCCCCCTGGAATTGGCTGCGGTACTCCTTCAGGAGCAAGCCCGACACCTGTGTGTGTGCGTGTGTGTGTGTGTGTGCGTGTGTGTGAGTGTGTGTAAGTGTGTGTGTATGTGTGTGTGTGTGTGTGCGTGTGTGTGTGTGTGTGAGTGTGAGTGTATGTGTTTGTGTGTGAGTGCGTGTGTGTGTGCGTGCGTGTGTGTGTGAGTGTATGTGTGTGATAAACTACTCAAAATTGCCGCAGCAACGCAGCACATCTGTGCTTTCAGTAATGCAACCATTGCACAAACACACACACCTTAAAAGAAACCTGTAGAATTCAGAAAACCGTAATCCGTGCATACCTTTGACTAGTAGCTGTTTGACAAATCTGAATGTTTTACCTTTAGCCCTTGCTGCAGCGGCACTGCGTATGTAGCACGGATTGCACAATACACACACACGCAAACTCACGCACGCCTTTCACCATTTACTGTGCGTGAAAATCGACTTGTACACTCAATCTGCAGCAGCAGCAGCAGCCTAGCATCGCCCTCAAACCGTGGCATGGCACACACACACGCGCACGCACACACACACACACTCACACACACACAAACACACACACACCATACACAATAAGAAAGCACCACTCTACAACCATACGTGAGCCACACACACGCACACACACGCACACACGCACACACACGCACACACACACGCACACACACACACACTGCGCATGAGCGATCATACATCAGTCCTGGTACCGCAGCACCGTGCTATCAACCTCAGCCGTGACAAACATACAAACATACAACAAATACATAGGGTGGGCCAGAACCATATATTTATACAAATACAAATATACGGTGTACATACGGTAATTCTAACAGGGAAATCACCATGCATACGGTCATGTACGTCATGTGTATGCACGGTTCTTGCCCATTCTACAAATACATTAATTGAAACAAACACACCAAAAATGCAACAATATACAACAATGACATTCGCATAAAAACATGAAATTTAACCATTGGTTGCTGTTACTTGTGTAAAAGCCATACATAAGTAGGGCTGGCCAGAACCGTATATACACACACCGTATGACCGTATATTTGGTGATTTCCCTGCCAATTATGGCATGTAGGCACTTTATATATACACACGGTCCTGGCCAACCCTATACATGAGCAATACACAAACCATAGAATCACTCATCACCTGCTGCAGCAGCACCGTGTTGTCACCCTCAAACGTAGTGCACACACACACACACACACACACACACACACACACATCAAGACCACTCACAAACATCGGTTGCTGTGGCCATTCCACACATGAGCAATACACAAACCATAGAATCACTCATCACCTGCTGCAGCAGCACTGTGTTGTCACCCTCAAACGTAGTGCACACACACATCAAGACGACTCACAAACATCGGTTGCTGTGGCCATTCCACACATGAGCAATACACAAACCATAGAATCGCTCATCACCTGCTGCAGCAGCACCGTGTTGTCACCCTCAAACGTTTGGAAGATGTCGTGGTCGCTGCGCAGGGCGCCCAGACGGTTCACAGCGGCATAGCCTGCACATCAACGCACGCACACAAACAACGGTGGGTGAATATAGGTAACAAGGTACGTATGATCCTCAGCCTGGGCGCTAAAATGAGCGCACGATCAGATGATTGCTTAGCAGGGCGCCCAGACGGTTCACAGCAGCGTAGCCTGCACACCAACGCACGCACACAAACAACGATGGGTGAATATAGGTAATGAGGTACGTATGATCCTCAGCCTGGGCGCTCAAATGAGCGCACGATCAGATGATTGCTAAGCAGGGCGCCCAGACAGTTCACAGTAGCTTAGCCTGCACACCAACGCACGCACACAAACAACGGTGGTGTGCGGGCCATATGAGGTTATGAGGTACAGATGATCCTTTTCCTTTGGAGACAGGTACCCTCAACTGGCGAATACTGTGTTGCTTGTACGCTTGTACACAAAATTGTCACCGTATCTGTATGATCGTACTATACAACTTTTTACGTGCAATTCGAATACTGTGTTGCTTGTACGCTTGTACGCTTGTGTTAAAATTGTCACCGTATCTGTATGATCGTACTACTACAACTTTTTACGTGCAGTTTGAATAAAAAGGAAAAAAGAAAAAGATGAACTTCACGCGCTTGCAAGGGTTCGCGTCTATGGATTTACGCGAGTTTTAGCAGGGACAGAGATACGTGAGTTTTAGCAGGGACAGAGATACGTGAGTTTTAGCAGGGTCAGAGATACGTGAGTTTTAGCAGGGACAGAGATACGTGAGTTTTAGCAGGGTCAGAGATACGTGAGTTTTAGCAGGGACAGAGATACCCCTGGCAGCTGCCTGGCCCTCCAGGAAGATGGAGTGTGTGTATGTGTGTGTATGTGTGTGTGTGTGTGTGTGTGTGTGAGTGTGAGTGTGTGTGTGTGTGAGTGTGTGTGTGTTGTTATGTGTTTTCTCTGACCCCCCATACGAATAAAACCATAAAAGCACTCACACACAGCAACAAACACGCACACACAAAAACATACATGTTAGCCTACTTGGCGTGGCGGCATCCTGTGCGTAAAGCACACTGCCAGCCTCTTCAGCATACACACACAGACACGCGTGTGCATAAGTACACACACACATATACATGTTAGCCTACTTGGCGTGGCGGCATCCTGTGCGATAAGCACACACAAACATATCCCTAGAGACCAAACCACTGATGCGTCCCTCAAGCACACTGCCAGCCTCTTCAGCATACACTCACAGACACGCGTGTGCATTAACACACACACACGTGTGTGTGCATTGGCATTGCCGCACAGACATCGCGCCCCCCACAAGCCTCCCGGCACACTGACAGCGCATTCTGAGTGTAGCAAATACACAAATACACACACACTCACATGCATAATCAAAAACACACACGCACCGTGCCCCCCACAAGCCTCCCGGCACACTGACAGCGCATTCTGAGTGTAGCAAATACACACACACAGACATGTACGTGCATAATCAAAAACACACACGCACCGTGCCCCCCACAAGCCTCCCGGCACACTGACAGCGCATTCTAAGTGTAGCAAATACACACACACTCACAGACATGTACATGCATAATCAAAAACACACACGCACCATGCCCCCCACAAGCCTCCCGGCACACTGGCAACGCATTCTGAGTGTAGCAAGTACACACACACACTCACAGACATGTACATGCATAATCAAAAACACACACGCATCATGCCCCCCACAAGCCTCCTGGCACACTGACAGCGCATTTTGAGTGTTGCAAATACACACACACAGACATGTACGTGCATCAAAAACACACACGCACCGTGCCCCCCACAAGCCTCCCGGCACACTGACAGCGCGTTCTGTGTGTACCGCGTGGTGTAGGCCTTCAGGCCTGCACTGAGGGCGTGCACCTGAGAAGGAAAAAGTGTGCATGTGTGTATGTGGATGCTGCATTTTGTGTGTGTATGTGTGTGTATGTGTGAGTATGTGTGTATGTGTGTGTGTGTGTGTGCCGTATGGTGTAGGCCTTCAGGTCTGCAGTGAGGGCGTGCACCTGAGAAGGAACAAGTGTGCACGTGTGTGTGCGTGCATCTTTGCTTCATACTGCAATTTTTTTCTGACAATGAAAAAACCACCCCGGTTGCAGCCGGTTGTGTGCTAAAGCTTCATGAGCCAGGCCTCGCAGAAAGCATCAAACACATGCACCTGAACATTCACACACACACACTCGCAAGCGCACACAAACACAAACACATGCACACACTAATGTAGCAGCATAACACACACTCTCTCATCTCCTCCACCGAATTGTGGTCCTAGGTGCACATCATCTCACGCACGCACACACACTCACACACAAAAACACACTCACACACGCACACACTCTCACCTCTCCCACCAATTTGAGGTCCTTGGTGCGCATCATCTCACACACAAAAACACTCACAAACACTCACGCCCACTCCCACCTCTTCCACCAATTTGTGGTCCTTGGTGCACATCATCTCACACACAAAAACACACACACACAAACACACTCACGCCCACTCTCACCTCTTCCACCAATTTGAGGTCCTTGGTGCGCATCATCTCACTCACAAAAACACACTCACACACACTCACGCACACTCTCACCTCTTCCACCAATTTGTGGTCCTTGGTGCGCTTCATCTCACACACAAAAACCCACTCACACACACAAAAACACACACACTCACGCACACTCTCACCTCTTCCAACAATTTGTGGTCCTTGGTGCGCTACATCTCGCACACAAAAACACACTCACAAACACTCACGCACACTCTCACCTCTTCCACCAATTTGTGGTCCTTGGTGCGCTTCATCTCACACACAAAAACACACTCACAAACACTCACGCACACTCTCACCTCTTCCACCAATTTGTGGTCCTTGGTGCGCATCATCTCACACACAAAAACACACTCACACACACTCACGCACACTCTCACCTCTTCCACCAATTTGTGGTGCTTGGTGCGCTTCATCTCACACACAAAAACACACTCACACACACAAAAACACGAACAAACACACTCACGCACACTCTCACCTCTTCCACCAATTTGTGGTCCTTGGTGCGCTTCATCTCACACACAAACACACACACACACACGCACGCACACTCTCACCTCTTCCACCAATTGTTTGGTCCTTGGTGCGCTTCATCTAACACCCAAAAACACACTCATACACACAAAAACACACACACACACTCACGCACACTCACACCTCTTCCACCAATTTGTGGTCCTTGGTGCGCTTCATCTCACAGTACCGGTCCACCAAAAGTTGCTTAGCAAAGTGCAGGCCATAGCACGTGGCCAGCATGGGGATGAGGCGCTGCTGCGTGCTCTGCATTTGCAACACATCATCAAATTTAACACACACATGTTTAAACGACACACTTGCATCATACATAGGGTTGGCTAGAACCCTATATATACACCGTATATGACCGCTGCTGCGTGCTCTGCATTTGCAACACATCATTAAACGTAACACACACACATGTTTAAACGACACACATGCATCATACATAGGGTTGGCCAGAACCCTATATATACACCGTATATGACCGCTGCTGCGTGCTCTGCATTTGTAAACACATCATCAAAAGTAACACACACACATGTTTAAACACGCGCTGATTGACTCACACACTCACACACACACACATGCATCATACATAGGGTTGGCCAGAACCCTATATATACACCGTATATGACTGCATATGTGGTAATTTCCCTGCAAAAAAAAACGTATATACACCGTATATATATATATATATAATATATATGGTTCTGGCCAACCCTGATCATACATATGCACAGCAGCTGCTTGGCAAGGTGTGCAGGACACAACCAGTGGCCAGCATGGGGATGGGGCCCTGCTGCTTGCTCTGTGTAATCGCAAATCATCATTCAACGTAATACATATGTTTTGACCAACACGTGTGTGCACCACTTAAGAAAATATACGCACATACACATACAACATACTCGCCAAAACCCACACCTGTCTACCCATGCACTCACTCACATACGCCCCCACACCCACCCACACAAATACACACCCTAAACACACGCGTGCACCACAGACTCACATCCACACCTACACTTTCCCCCTCTCCCACACGCACACACATATAAACACACACAGACACACACATAATTACTCGAGCATGCACTATAGACTCACACCCACACCCACACCCACACCCACACCCACACCCACACCACACCCACACCTGGTAGTCCAACACAGCCACCTCCTGAGCATCTGGAGGCCCAAATTGCTGCCTCTGTGCGCAATACCTGCGTAAAATTGTAGTGTGTGTGTGTGTGCGTGTGTGTATGTATGTGTGTGTGTGTGTGCGTGTGTGTATGTGTGCAGCAGCAGACAGTGCATTTTTGCAGACCGTAGTAAGCAAAAAAATGCATACAACATGGATGGCAGCAGCTTACACACTTCTCAGGCGATAATTAGCGCAGCAATTGGTGGTTGGCAACTATCTTGCAATCAGTTAGTTTACTCTTACACACTTCTCAGGCGATGGTTACACAAAAAATGCGTACAGCAGGCCGGAACAGGCGGCACATTTTTGCAGGCAGTATTTATGCAAAGAAATGCATACTACACGGCAACATGCAAAAAATACATACAGCAGCAGCAGCAGCAGCAGCAGCGCAAGCAGCAGCAGCAGCAGCAGCAGCAGCAGCAGCAGCAGCAGCAACTTGCACATTTCTGCAGGCGGGCATCGTACAAAAATGCACACAACATGCATGGCAGCAGCAGCTTATACATTCCTGCAGGCAGTAGTTCTGCAAAAAGTGCACACTACACGGCAGGAGCAGCTCATACATTTTTGCAGGGAATAGTCAGCGCAGCAACTTGGCGATTGGCAACTATTTTGCAATCAATTATTTTACTCTTACACACTTGCGGTCATTCATCCATGATGAGTCAATTTTGCTTGGCAGTGGAGACGACAAAATAATGGAAAAATACAGCATACTGTAAACATGCAGGGTTGGTCAGAACCATGGTGTATATGTGTATATGCGGTATTTTTGGCAGGGAAATCACCAAATATACGGTTCTGGCCAACCCTACATATATGCACCGTATAAATATAGTTCTGGCCAACCCTACATATATGCACCGTATATATATATGGTTCTGGTCAACCATTGACATAAACAGTTCGGTCGCTAGACTGATTGTTATTAACTAGACTACCCTGCATCCCCTACTCAATCGTTTCGCGGACCATTAGCAGCGCATTTCTCACAGTGTGTTGTGTGTTACTTATAGTAATAAGCATTGTGATAGGTTCGCTGCACATCTCCAACTCACATACATACTTGCACACACACACACACACACACAAGCACACACACACACACAAACAAGCACACACAAAGCTAACGCTCCGCGAGTAGCTCAGTCGTACCTAATTGCAATGGACAGCGCTCCTTTCAAAGTGCCCACGCTGCCGCTGCACAGCCCTACACGCCCGCCTGTCAGCTCTCCCAGCGTGGCCGCAAACCTGCCATTAATATGCGAAATCTATACGTAAAAACACGCACTTTATTGATCGACACGGAGAAAAGTCACACTTCCTGCAGCAAACATACGACGTTCGCGCGTAGGAAACCTCACTCAAACTCACACTTAAAAATTTCACACTAAGAGCTTCACACTACCTGCAGCAAACATAGAGTTTCACACTACCTGCAGCAAACACGCGAGTAAATTCACACGTAAAATTTAACACTGCTTGCAGTAATGAACGTGTGACATTTACGCGTATGAACACACACACACACTATTCACAACAAACGTGTGCCACTTACGCGTAAACGAACAGACTACCGGCAGCAAGTTAGGGTTGCATCTTGCATCATATACATCATGGACAAGAAAATAGAAACGTCAGTGAGCAGTGCACACTTAGGGTTGGCCAGAACCGTATATATACACCGTATATGACCGTATACATGGTGAATTCCCTGCCAAAAATACCGTATACACACCGTATATATATGGTTCTGGCCAACCCTACACTTATTGACACTCAGTGTGTTCTCAAACTTGCGGCAATTAAGCTTAGATGAGGGACAGGATGAAACTCAGTGTGGTCGCAAACTTGCGGCTGATAAGCTTAGATGAGGGACAGGATGACACTCAGTGTGGTCGCAAATGTGCGGCAAATAAGCTTAGATGAGGGACAGGATGACACTCAGTGTGGTCGCAAACTTGCGGAAAATAAGCTTAGATGAGGAACAGGGTGATATACTCCATTTGATCAACTTGTCTTACCTGCGGGCCTGGCTGGTCAGCGGTGAGCTGTACCTGCGTTGTTGAGTGTATGTGTGTATATGTGTTGAGTGTGTACATGTATGTGTCTGTATAAATAGTGTGTGGGCTGTGTGTGCACATGTGTATGTATATGTACATGTGTGTATGTGTAAGTGCGTGTGCACGCATGTGTGTTTGCGTACAAGTGGGGGGGGAGTGAGTGATAGAATAAAATAAAAAGAGAAAGTGCACACACAAACACAGCCTGCACATACGCTACGCGCTCTCACACACACACACACACACACACACACACACATACGCACACACACACAAATGCACACACACACAAACGCACACACACACACATACACACACATACACACACATACGCTACACGCACCTGCCACTTTTGTCAACACTGCCAAACCGGTCCAGCAGGTTGACGCGGGGAATGCGCACGTGCGTGAAACGAATGGCACCGTTGTCGACCCCGTTTAAGCCGACCTAAGGCAAGTGTGTGTGTATGTATTCCAGCCAAAAAGGGAACAATAAAGAAAAAAAGGCAGGGGGTGGTATCGGCAAGTAAGCTGCTTCTTTGCACGTGTGTATGAGTCAAGTGTGTGTGTGTGTGTGTGCGTGTTTGTGTGTGTGTGTGTGTGAGTGTGTGTGTGTGTATGTGTGTGTGCGTGTGTGTGTGTGTGTGTGTGTGTGTGTGTGTGTGTGTGTGTGTGTGTTCTAGCCAAAAAGGGAACAATAAAGCGAGAAAGGCAGTGCGTAAATCGAATGGCACCGTTGCCTACCCTGTTGAAGCCAACCTATAGCCAGAAAGGGAACAATAAAGAAAGAAGGGCAGGGGGTGGTATCGGCAAGTGGGCTGCTACTTAGCACGTGTGTATGAGTCAAGTGTGTTTGTGATGAGGGGGTGGTCTCAGCAAGTGGGCTGCCATTTAGCAAGTGTGTATGAGTCAAGTGTGTGTGTGTATATGTGTGTGTGTGTGTGATGAGGGGGTGGTCGCAGCAAGTGGGCTGCTACTTTGAACATGTGTATAAGTTAAGTGTGTATGTGTGTGTATTTGTATGTGTGTATGTGTGTGTGTCTGTGTGTGTGTGTTTGTCTGTGTATGCCTGCATGGGTTTGCCTGCATGGGTTTGCCTGTGTGTGATATTCCCCTATAAACACAGATCTTGCAACAGACAGATCTTGCAAGAGACAGAATTTTAAACAGCTCATAGAAATACTTAAACATGCATCCACGTACGCACATACACACACGTACACACACGTACACACACACACACACAAACACACACAAACCTTGTAGCCACAGTCGTGGATCTCCACACCTGGCAGCAAGCCGCCTGCTGCATCCCTTAAGGGCACAATGAAAGCATGCACACCATGGTCCACCATTGCACGACCACCATTGGGGTCAGGCACTTTTAGCCTGTGTGCGCGTGTGGTGTGTGTGTGTGTGTGTGTGTGTGTGTGTGTGTGTGTGTGTGTGTGTGTTTATGTGTGTGCTTAAGGGCACGATGAACGCATGCACGCCATGGTCCACCATTGCACGACCACCGTTGGGGTCAGGCACTTTTAGCCTGTGTGCGGCTGTGTGGTGTGCATGTGTGTGTGTGCGTGTGTGCGCGTGTGTCTGTGCGTGTGTTTTTACATGATTACAGGCAGCGAACCATTCCAGTCCACCGTGCATGATGGCCCTGGGTTTGGAAAGTTCACTACGGAGGACAGATGCGACGTACACACACACACGTGTACACACACACGTACGAGAGCGTGCACACACACACACACACACAAACACACACACATACACACACACACACAAGCACACACTCACACACACAGGCAAACACAGCAATCACTTCAAGCGACCAGGATACTTTTTCAAAAACCAGGTATGATGCGTATAATTTTAGGAAGCTGACCAAGCCTGCACGTCTATGGCAGCATTTGCACCCTCATTCAATTCTTGACAGCAAATATTTGCAATCATACGTTTTAGAATTGCATGAAACACACAGAGGAGCACAGGGAACTGACCGAGCCTGCACAACCATGGCAACATTTGCACCCTCATTCAATTTTCATTGCAAAACAACACAGTCACATACGCTTATAAAACAACAGTCACATACGCTTAAAAAGCAACACAGTTACATACGCTTATAAAACAACACAGTCACATACGCTTATAAAACAACACAGTCACATACGCTTATAAAAGATGCATGCCACGCAGAGACATGGCAAGATTTTGAAACCCTCGTCTGAAGAACTTGGAGGGGGCCAATTAATAATAGGTTACAATTCTGCGACAATATTAATTCTGCTACAATATAGAATTCTGCTACAATAAACAATATAGGATTCTGCTACATTATACAATATATAATTCTGCTACAATATACGATATAGGATTCTGCTACAATATTAATTAATTATGGGTTACAATCCTATGACAAGGGGCACTGAAGGGTTCCATAATTGCCTGTTTGTACTCATGGCGACATCGGCATTTAATTGGACATACCGACACACCTGTAGGGTTGGCCAAAATTGTACACATACGCCCATATGACTGTATATATATGATCATATCTCTGCAAAGAATAGTGTACATACATATATACACGGTAAACTTATTTATGGTTCTGGCCAACCCTAGAAGTACCTGGCGAACACAGTCGCCATTTTCCCGTCTTTTGCTGCGTTGCCTGTCCACCCCTTGATGGCATATATACACCGTAGACTTATTTATGGTTCTGGCCAACCCTAGACGTACCTGGCGAACACAGTCGCCATTTTCCCGTCTTCTGCAGCGTTGCCTATCCACCACTTGATGGCACATATACACCGTAAACTTATTTATGGTTCTGGCCAACCCTAGACGTACCTGGCGAATACAGTCGCCATTTTCCCGTCTTCTGCAGCGTTGCCTATCCACCACTTGATGGCGCCCTCCTCCTGCAAACAAAAACAAAAGCACGAGTCTGACATGCAACTGACACAATGACACAATAGCACAATAACACGATAACACAGCCATCACAATAACACAATAGCACAATAACACAATAACACAGCCATCACAAAAACACAATAGCACAATAACACAGCCATCACAATAACACAGTAGCACAATAACACAGCCATTACAATAACACAATGGCACAATAACACAATAGCACAACAACACAGCCATCACAATAACACAATAGCACAATAACACAATAGCTAAACAGTCTGGCTAATGGTTCCCAATGTACACCTAAATTCTAACACAATACAACATATTGACATGCAACTGACACAATAACACAATAGCCAAACAGTCTGGCTGAAGGTCCCCCCATGTAAACTTGAAATCCTAACACAAAACAAGCTAGCTAACACGATACAACGTACTGATTGCACCAACCCTGCATCATTTTTTCAGCCATGACGCTGTACGACTGCATCACTCTGCATCGTTTTCAGCCAGGTTTACGGCACCTTCATCCTGGAACTTAAGCTCTCACTGGTGGCCTTGGTACTGCTTTTGACCTCGTAGAATCACAGAAACCCTAATATACATGCGACCAACATCCCAAACATCCAGCAGTTGAGCCATTCACACCTACATGCACACACACATTCACATCCACACACATGCACACAAGCACACACACACACCCTACCACACATATATGCCACCGCCACACCCACACCCACAGACACACACCCACACCCACATACACACACAGCAAAAAAGCAATCAAACATCTTCCCATTACATAGATCGATGGTTGTCGTCAAACTATCAACACATACAGGGTTGGCCACAACCAGATATATATACATGCGGCGTATGCACAGTGTTTTTTGCAGGGATTTCATCAAATATACGGTCATTTGTGATGCACGTACATGGTTCTGGCCAGCCCCTAAACACGTAGGATCAAGACTTTGCAGTTGCCTCACACCCAGGAGGCGACACAGTCGGCACACAGCGTGGCTGGCCTCACGTTCGCACATCACGCACAGCTGCAGCTAGGAGATTGCAGTTGCCTCACACCCAGCAACCAACAAGTACTGCACACAGCGTGGCTGGCCTGAAGTTGGCACATCATGCACAGCTGCAGCTAGGAGAGCACTTTGTATGAGAGCACACAAGAAGGGTGGAAAAAAGGGTGATCATAACACAAAGAGTGATCATAACACAAAGGTGATCATAACATAAAAAGTGATCATAACAGAATGGTTATCATGACACAACGGTGATCATGACACAAAGGTGATCATAACACAAAGGTGATCATAACACAACGGTGATCATGACATAAAAAGTGATCAATGACACAAAGGTGATCATAACACGAAGGTGATCATAACACAAAGGTGATCATGACACAATGGTTATCATGACACAAAGGTGATCATAACATAAAAAGTGATCATAACACAACGGTTATCGTAACACAAAGGTTATCATAACACAAAGGTGATCATAACACAAAGGTCATCATAACATAAAGAGTGACCATAACATTAAGATGGTCATAACACTAAGGTGATCATAGGCAATGACCAAGCACTCACCGGAGTGTGCACCACCCACTGGTCAGTCTGCACGTCCAGGATGGCCTCAGTCTGGAGCGCAGCCACGTTGCTGCCTGCAGATGCATGCACAGAGGCATATACGTGAGAGAGCTGTGCGCATATCCAGGCGCATCCAAGATGGCCTCAATCTGGAGCGCAGCCAAAATGCTGCCTGCAAATGCATGCACACAGGCGTGCGTGAATACATGGTCATAGCTACTAATTGAATGCTGCCAGTTTGCTAGGTCAGTCTGTACGTCCAGGATGGCCTCAGTCCAGAGCTCAGCCACATTGCCGCCTGCAAATGCATGTACACAGGCATTAAAGATAGAGAGCTGTGTGCATGTCCAGGCGCATCCAAGATGGCCTCAGTCTGGAGCGCAGCCAAAATGCTGCCTGCAAATGCATGCACACAGGCGTGCATGAATACATGGCCATAGCTACTAATTGAATGCTGCCAATTTGCTAGGTCAGTCTGTACGTCCAGGATGGCCTCAGTCCAGAGCTCAGCCACATTGCCGCCTGCAAATGCATGTACACAAGCATTAAATATAGAGAGCTGTGTGCACATCCAGGCGCATCCAAGATGGCCTCAGTCTGGAGCGCAGCCACATTGCTGCCTGTGAATGAAAACACACAAGAAAGCATACGCACAACACGGTCACAGCTAATGAGTATACTCGTCTGCGGAGGGTTTGCGCTTTGACAACAGCCTCCTTAGTTGTGGTCGAGGCTTAAGCATTGTTGTAATTTTTTAGGGTTGGCCAGAACCATATATATACGGTGTACATACGGTATTAAAAATCACCAAATATACGGTGTATATATACGTATATATACGGTTCTGGCCAACCCTATATTTTTTGGTTTGATGTTTGTTGGCATGTTGTATCCTATGGTGAGGGAGGTTTACAGACAGTGCCCGGTACAAAAGTGGCTCCAACTTTGTAATGAATGTGGGGAGTAGTTTTCTAATGACTGCGTAATTTTTTCTATGTTCTATGGTGACCCAGTCTGCTTGTCCTGCCTGAAATTTGCATACAAAGAAACGCTGACGCACACATTGTAAGCTGTGCGCATATCCAGGCACGGCCAGGATGGCTTTCTTATTTCAGAGTGCTGCAACTTGCTGCCTGAGATTTGCGTGTAAAGACACGTTGACACACACAAGCACACAAGCAAACACACACACACACACATACACACAAGCACACACGCACATACACACACACACGCACAGGATAATACAGGCACGCTTGAAGCGCCTCAACACCATGTATACTAAAGCTGTCACCAGATGAGAGCAAATTGATAAAATCATACATCGTCGTACATACACCGTCATAGAATCATACATTGCCAAGGCACTTGAAATAATAAAAGCATACATCTGCTCTGTCCAGACAATGCAGACCGGCTGTAGCAGGCAGAAGCTTCGCTACTACCCAATATGTATAAAAAAATAGGCTGTAGACGAGCATCAGTTTAAAGCAAGATCACATGCTCAGCTCCGTCAAGACGAAGCAGCCTGGCTATAGCAAAAAGAAGCAACGTCATGGTTCGAATGTTGATTGGGCTTTTGAAAAACATTTAAATCCAAAGAAAGAACACATCGTGCTCAGCTCCGTCATGACGAAGCAGCCTGGTTTTAGCAAAAAGAAGCGATGCCATAGCAGAATATGTCGATTGAGCTTTAGAACAGCATTTGACTCAAGAAAGAACCTACCGTGCTTCAGCTCTGTCATTGCGAAGCAGACTGGCTATAGCAAAAAGAAGCGATGCCATAGCTGAATACGTTGATTGTAGAAAAGCATTTAACTCAAAGAAAGAACCTACCGTGCTTCAGCTCTGTCATTGCAAAGCAGCCTGGCAGGCGGAAAGAAGCGATGTCGTCAAAGTACTGGCGCCGGTGCTGCTCCGTGCCGAGGTTGGTCACACTGTGGGCGTTTATGAGTAGGGAAGTGATATAGCTGAATACCTAGGGCCAAAACCATATAAAAATCGTACATACATAC
>Ga0307945_1002241_pt1 | contig 15584 bp, 17 predicted proteins | sample OrgLakmetagen228_FD_201818 | JGI IMG/M metagenome (GOLD analysis project Ga0307945, IMG submission 201818) | Saline water microbial communities from Organic Lake, Antarctica - #228 | ecosystem: Environmental > Aquatic > Non-marine Saline and Alkaline > Saline | place: Antarctica: Organic Lake...
CCCTCAACATTAGACATCCTCATCAATTGCATTACCAAACCGCTTATGGACCTAGGCATTACTGGCTTCCATGACCTCACATCAGCCAACGAAAAATAAAACTCAAACAGAAAGCAACTCAAAAACAATTACACTCGAGTCTCCAAAAAGCACATCATAGCCCTAAACAGGCTTGCTGCCATTGCTAACCTGCCTGGGACACAAGAGCTAAGCCCATCATCAATTGCACAAATATTCCAAGAAAGGAATCCAGAGCAGTCTATCCTACTTAGCTACTGCAAAATAAACAACTCCTCCTTCACAGGTCTCCTAGACACACACATCAGCACATCGGCTCACGAAGAGGTGCCCCCGAATGCCGCAAATACCCAAACCCAACAAACTGTGCCCATCTACACAACACCCGCACCACAGCCACGCTCTCTTACACACTACCAGGCACCCCACTGCAAACAACTTTATCAGAGGCCCACCACCTACACCCACAAATTCATCAACAAGTAATGGACACCCCAACCAATTCCCTGTTTTTGACACACCCAACTTTGAGCCGCAAACATCCCCTGCCTCCCCTATATTCACAACCGAACCTCAAACAGGAAGTCAAGGTAATGTTGCACTCAACGTATCTACACCTTCATTATTAGAAGAAATTAACCCCCAATGTACAAAATCCATTGCTCGACCCAGGAAACGCACAGCACAAAGCAACAGATCCCACAATGAGCTTGCCCAAACATAACACTCCCTTGACACAATGGTGGAAGGGCCCCCACTTTTACACCAAATGGAAACCCCGCGCTCACAAAGGGTATCCAACCAAACAAAAGGGAACCACAACTCTATAAGCACATTGCCAATACCACTGCCAAAAACTACAGCTATTACTTGCCTCTCTGACCCTGCACCCACTAATAACCAACTGGCCACTTTCTCTCAAGATCTTGTCTAGATAAACAAGCAAAGCGTGCACGGCATACACAAGACACCCTCCCCGGTACCAGAAAGAGGACACGCAGCCAAACAGAAAGTCAGCAACATACGCCCCTCACACAAATCATAGAAACTGTTGCATTAAACTCACACATAGTAATTCAGCCTACTGAACAATATACACACAGTCAGCCAAACAAACGCACCACACGCTCACAATTCACTAGCCACAACCACCATGCAACACAAGCGTTTTTTCACACAAATAATCACTCCTCCCATCCAGCAATCAATATCATCAACCCGATAACTTACCAGATACACAACAACCCACCCTTCGAGATTGCAGACCACCCAGCACCATCATCACAGCGCAGACCCCAAAGGAAAAGAAGATGTGAGATCCTCGATATACCCCATAATCTTCCTAGCCTAAACCTGACCCCCTTGCGCACCATGCATATTCAACAAGAACTCTGGACGTACAAGAAGGATAAGGCTTCCTCAATGACACCCACAGAGGCCATCAACACACTCTACTATGATGATATGGACATCCCGCACATAGATAGTTGGAAGTTCTTCACCCCCAAGAAAAGAGACAGAGATGATACACCCCAAAGAAAGAAACAATACCACATTACTATGCCCCTATGAGTATTGAAGGCCTTACCTCTCTTTAAATCAGTTGGACTAGTGCCCAAATCCAGTAAGACTATTGTCCGGAGCCAAATTAAGTGTGCAAGCTGTGAAATTTGCTCCTACCATCTAGGACTTGAATCTCCAGACCTCTCCCCACCTTTTAAAGACATGTACATCTGTGACGTCTGCAACCGTTCCTACCACTGGCAATGCTTGCCTAAAACAAGCTGCTGCAACGCCACTGAAAGGGAAGCTATTGATGCCAATGATTCATGGGCCTGCCCTGTCTGTATCAATTTGAAACAAAATGAAAAGGAACGCTGTATCCACTCTCAGAAAAGAGAGAGATTATGGAGGTTTCATGGAACCCAACCTGGGAGCCAGAAGAGCTTTAAAACACGTGTGATAGCTTCAAGCAGAGCCTCAAAAATTATGAAGAGCAAATCACTGCGCCAAACTTTTCTCAGCCCGCACCAAATGATCACCTAAATGATCTTCAAAAACAAGGGTTCTCTGCCATCCAAGAGGGTGATGGGTACCAACCCTACAATGTCGATCTTCGGAATCAAGTTAGCTTTGACATCCAACCCACCAACTCACAGGCTGACATTACGGCTACAGGACATTGTGAGTACTGGATCACAAACATTGATCTCATGGAGTATCAAGAAAATAGTACCCTATCCTCACCAGATGACACTATGCTTCCTGAAGTGTACATTGACACAGTAGCCTGTATTTACAATGTTGACGGAAAAAGTACAGGTATGCTAACTCCCAAGCGCCTTAACATACTACAAAAAGCCTTTGACAGTTTAAAATGCAGCTGTCTACACGATCACGTCCAACCTCCTCCCATTAGCTTTGCATCAGGACTTGTAGGCCTCATTGCACGTAAAGACACCTCTGCCTCTAAACATACGATCAAAAAAACCAAAGACTCATTCACACGGATACTTCCCTTCCACATCAACGCCGCCTTTCAAAAGTGGGCCCTAGTCACTATAGAAAAAATGGCATCATCCCTCGACTATGACCCCAAATTCCCCCATTACTGGAGTGAGCACCCAAAAGACGAAGTGTTTGGGGCAAACACCAACGCCTTCTCCTCCCGATTCTCTGGGTTCTCTATCTGCCATCCCATTTACCATGAAAACACCATGCTTTTAGCAACAAGACACGCCATCTACTCTGCTGCTGTCAACACAGAGGAAACAGACACATTCATGTTCCTCCCTTCCTGGATTAAAAATATGATTACAAATTCCTATGCATCACTCTGCCACGAATTCCCGCACGTATGCAAATCCTTGGGCTCCGTACCATCAGACCAACTCCAATATGCAAAAGTGCCCTTCTGGAACAAGATAGAAATACCACTTTCCAAACACTCCTGGGAATTTCAGATAATTGCCATATGGAACACCAAAGGCAGGGTCTGCCTCATTGCTTACAGCAAAGACTGGCTAAAAAAACTTGCCAAAGAAATCCCTGAGGCAAAGCGGGAAAGCATACATAACCATCCCTACCAAACAGCTTTAGGTTCCGGACAACACTCAGGACTCGACAAATTTTATAAGCTACCCAATGACCATCCTCAAGCCTCAGAAGGCCCAAATTCAACAAGTGCCCTGATTAGCACTGACCAACCTCTTAATTGTAATACCGACGAAGCACCCCAAAACAGCTCCAGTCAAAACCTAACCCGTAAGGTAAAATATTGGCGGGACTGGACCTACACTGATGGCAGCTTCCAAAAGTATGAAGTAGGGCAAGACACTGGATCAGGTGTATACCACCCTCATTTAAATGTTTCCCACTATGTAAACCCAAAAGGCCTTGGAATAACCAACACCATCTCACGTGCAGAGCTAGCAGCCAGTATAGCAGCTGCAGTCATACACGGCTACTCACATAAGACAGCCTTACATCAATGCACCAAATCAAAAAGCAGATCTCACACCCGAATCTGCATCGCCACCACATCCAAGGAGATGTTCTTCAATCCGTTGCTAAAGCAATTTGCCAATCACCATTGCCCATCCACTTTTTCAAAGTAAAGTCCATGCCGGTATTATTGGTAATGAACATGACGCCCTTGCTAGAAAGTCAGCCACCACCTCCTCCAATATCGCTGACACCTCCATCAGAACAGCAGGCCCTGAGGGAAATCCCTTCTACAACATTTACTGGCTTACAAAAGAAGACACAGAACACCAAACACAAACCCATAATCAAGCCCATACTGCAACGTTTGGGTTGCAGTTAGGAATTCTCTGAGTTGGTTACATACAACAAACATGGCCCATACTCCTCCCGCAAAGCTTTGATACCAAATCACCGTGACGCCCTTTAAGCACACATGCATCTTCTCCATATAATTGGGAAATGCCAAAACTGAAGCGAATTACCATGCGTACTACCAGCCCCTCATAAAGGATGGTACTGCCAATGGAGCCACTAGCAATGCTTACCTAACATCATCCTATGTCCCCTTTAAGACCAAATGATTTTGAAATACAGAACAGGCACCCTGCCTATATATTCAAAAACATGCGGTATTGTTCAAACTCTCAACAAGTCAAACCTGCCCCCTCTGCCATAAGTAGACAGTGCCCACAGTGTAGGCTACACATCCTTTCTGCGTGCCAACGCACGCAAATAAGGAACATGATCACCGAAAGACTCAACTTAGCATGCCGCATGACCTTTAAGGCTGTCAGCAAGACAGGCTCCTTAGGATCATGCGTTGTCTCCATGGATATAGGCAGCAACGAACGGATGACCATGCGGAATCTCCAGATTTCTGAAACAGCCGAAAGTAGAATTGTTCCCAAATGGCTCTTCCCACCCCGCTTCTCAGATAAAGACAGATTTACCTCCAGCCGCCCAGATTTTGTGCTGGTTACTCCCATTGCTACAGAAACAGAAAAACAACACCAAACTTATGTAGGGGGTGGGTTCTTCGAAGTGGCAGGGGGCAATTCAGGGAGACTGGGAGCATCCCAGCAACACCGCCAGCCACCAGTAGAGCCACCAACCCCAGACAGCACCGACCTATAGACCTCAGCAAAACTCGGCGTGACATCCACCTCATCGAGATCAAGTATTGTGAGGACACCAGACCTCAGAACTAGCTAAACGATGCAAAGGAACAGCACAAAGACCTCTGCAACATTCTCTCCAAGGAGCCTACGTTACTCTCCACATCATCCCTTTAGGTGTGGGTGGCACCATCTACAACACTCACATTCTGAAGCCTTTCAAGAAACTGGGTCTTGATTCTCAAAGAGTAAAGAAGCTTGCCTCCAAGCTCCATGTGCACTTTGTGAACTTTGCTGCTAAACTTGTCCATACTAGACGTGCCCTTTCCAGTATTGTTATCAACTCTCATCAGGATGTCACGCTCAATTGTTGGCAGTGACGATTCGTGTGATTTGGTTAGTTGGTTTTCAGTTGAGGTTGTTTTGCCCAGTCTCGTTCAATAAGCCGGCTTCGTCAGCTTATTGAAGAATTGTTTTAAGATTGTTGTGCTGAGACTTATACTTTGCTTGCAGTGACAGTGATTTGCTATAACAAGGAGCCAGTTTCAGGCCAAGCCTGCAACCCTCTTGATCCCCTTGATTTTTCCTTCCTCTTCACGGTGGAGGAGCTTTACGCTACTCGGTATTGAAGTGGCTCCTTTTCCATAATTAATGTGGGGAGTGACTTTCACAGCCTGTGTAGTTTTTTTTTCCTTTTAAATTGCCAGTGTTGGTGTGATGGGACCACATCGTACTAAATAAGCTGTCATTCCATACCACTGCCCGAATCTGAGGTGCCAAGAAGTGGAGAAGTGTTGGGATCGTCCAGGAGTGGTCCTAACGTAGTGTTGCCTGCCCTCCATATCTTCTGCGGGCCTTAAGAAAATATGACTCCACTACTGGTAGTGATGACACAGCCAGCTCGAATAAGGAGGGGCCTATATCTTTTGCGGGCCTAGAAAGCCTCAAATATTCCACAATAACAAACTTTTGATACGAGAAAGAAGCAAAAGCCATGCACATAGGCTCAAAAACCGCATACAGTACAAGACAAAAAAGGGGTGACTGGAATTCTGGTTGTAAACCTCAAAAAGAAAATTCTGGTTGGTTCTGCACATTTCAACAATGGTAAGCCTTCATAAACTCCCCGTCTTCAGGCAATTTACAGCCCTGTTAGGCTTCTTTTAAAATCTTCCGCAATTATTTCTTTGCCATTGCCCCAAAACCTTTCGCATTCTTTGGGGCTGGAATGCGCTTGACAGGAACACCAGGGTGCTCCGCGACGAATGCGTCTTCTAAGCCTACTAAGTGCTTCCTATTGGCCTCCAACACACTTGGGCGCATGCGATCATGAAACAAGACCCCCTGTTGCAGCACATTTGTAGGAAATGAAAATTATATTGCAATCAGTGCAGCCCAACATCCAGTGGAATAGATGTCGCTTACGTTTAAGGACAGGGATTGATGTGTAACAAGGGCAGTATTTAGGACAAGCTGTTGAACAGTCCTACACTACCAAACACCTGCCTACTACAAATATTATATCATGCTCTTGGCGTGAGATAGCTCTAAGAAGGTTCCTGTCGCAGAAATCATACACGCAGAATGCAAGCTTTAATTACATTGGGGAGCAGGAAACTTACAGCGCTACAAAATATGGACGGATAATGTGTTCCCTGGGCTGTTTGCAACTGAAGTTATGTGCACTTCCTAGGTAATCCGTGACTTGATAATCATAGAAATGCTTGTCCTCGATCAGAGTGGTATGACCTTCACTCTTGTCCAACATTTCACTTTAGCCTGCCAACTGCAGTGCAGACAGGCAGCACCCTAGCTTCATGATCAAAAACATGAACGACGCTTTATACGTATAAAGGCAGAAATACCGCATACAATCACACGTGCTACTTACTTGTAAGTGGTCGTACTCGTGTTGAAAAATCCGCGAGACCCACGCCTGTTCGGAGTCACTTCCCCCCAGGTTTAGCACAACGGGCTCCCCCTTTTCATTCTGGGCATGGACGACCACATCACGTGGGCGCTGCATGCGTACATAGAACCGGGAGCAATTTACATCAAACATGAAGACCGCTCAGCTTTACGATGCATTTTTGGGTGCGATCTGAGCTACGTTTCTGAACCATGCTGGGTGCTTACCAGCGTGGTTTTTGTTTTTGTGGACTGTGCAAATGCAAAAATAGACTCTTCACAGAAAGGTCTATACGGGAGCCTTCTTGCTTTTTGTACTTGCTTCTTGAAGTAGCTGGCTTAGACGGACAAGATGCAGAGAAAAATGGCTAGTGATTCAAGCTTACACAACGAAATGGCTGTGCACTTTAAAGTCTTTACCAGAGTGTACCAATACGAATCAGCAGGTAGAAGAGCTTGAGAAAAATAATTGCCACGTCGCCATGCGCACCTCTACTTCGCCATAAATGTTTGGAAAGGACAGGCAGCCCTCATCCCCCATGCCCTTGAGCCTGCTGCTCTCCATTATCTCCGGATTTACAAGTATGCTTTCGTTGCCCGGCTTCTCGCTGCCGTAAGGGTTAAACACCATGAGGCGTACGTTGACGCCCACTTGGGGCGCTGCCAAGCCTACTCCGTCATCCCTGCATGTACAAGCATTCAGGAATGGAACATCGACAAACTGGTTATGCCATCATAGCCACGCTGGCCAATGCCATAAATTTGTGAGCCGCTCAGATGTTTACGAAGGAATGCTGAAGCCGCAGAGTTTGCACGTGGGTGATAGCTGAGTTTAAATAGCTGTTCTTGAAAGAAGTTGTGCCTACGAATGGACAAAGAGAGCAGTATTACCCAAATTCATTTCATTGCTTATCATCATTCCACCAAATTTCACTAGATAAATGTACTTAGGTATTTAAAACGATTGATTGCCAACACAACAGTCATCATCTGAGCTATTTCTCAGCCATCAAATTGCAGGCTGATATGACAGCATTTCAGCTGTAACATAGTCTTATTCTAGAACAAACGCAACAGGACATCCTGTTTCACGTCTTTTAAGGAAAGTAACTACCCTCTTTAATCCTGCAATCAAAACTTGCAAGCAGTTGCAATCGTTGCTGGATACCTGCAGTTTTAGAGATGCAGCTAATTTGTTTAACTTGCAGGTTACTTCTTTTCTGAGTACCCACACATATTTTATTGGGTCACAGTAAATAGGTCGATGTTTGTAAGGAACACTTGCAGCGTTTGACACTAAATTGCAAGAGATATCTCGCCACCACTCACTGGTACATGACTTCAACCATCTCCTTGGCCAACTGCACCAAGGATTCATCAAAGCAGTTGACACGCGCGTTCACAGCCCTCAAGCGCGGGTCTGGGTACGTGACTATCTGCAACGGCCGCTCCCACTCTAACTTTTCCACTGCAAGATACGTTTGCAGTTGCTAATTATCAGGATAAGCTGTACGGCGTGCTGCTTGCTAAAGGAGAGACTCACCAACAGGCGCGTCCTTGCCTCTCACGTCTTTTGTGGCTGGCTTCCCAAAGCCCACAGCGTGCGTGCAGACGCTGGGCCTTGAGTGTTTGAGCAGGGCCCTGCTGCTGCTTTTGAGGCCTAGACCTAGCATAGCAGGAGGTAAAACGTTGCTAGCAATGCGTGTCCACCGGTCTACTATCAAAATACTGGTTAGGGTAGAAAATCAATTAATTACATAAATCCTTCTTCTTCCGTGGCACAAACTGCGCTGTATGCTATTATTTTATATATATATATATATATATATATACTAAATCAACTTGAAACGAGCATGCACAGTGAACGGTGGAACCCTTCTCTAAGGGAGCATGCTTCTCCACACTGAAAGAGTGAGCATGTGATGTCCGCTGTGAGTTAAGAGAGGTCTTCCTGCGAGTTATTTAACCTCTAACCTTCCTGTCTGTAGTGTGCTTGCGTGCATGCAAAGAAACCCATAGGTTGCCGCACACTCGCAACGTAGAACCGTCCTGCCACTACAGGCACGCTGGTGCAAATGCACACGTATATGCAAACCCACAGAAAGATGTAATTCATCCTTTTTAAACCAATCGCATTGCAGGAGACAGGATTGAGGAGCGTGCTCACGCTTTTGTGTGCACCCGTGGCCTCTCCAATTGGCACAGGAGCGTGATGTCTCAGCCTGCCCCTATGGTACATAGTGCCACATCTGCTGCTTTACCTTCCGCCCACGCTGCCAGCCCTGGGAGCTCCAGCAATAGCGGGACATACGCACTGGCCAGGGGGTTATCATCCCAGCAGCAGGCTCGCAACTCTCAGGTTGTCGGGAGCGGAGGAGCAAGGCCAAACGGCAATGGTATGGCCATGCGCTCTCTGCAATCATGTAACAATTGGTCTCTGCGTCAGCAGCAGCAAGGAAGAATTCCTGCAGGCACAGAGCGTGCGGTGTTTGCACCTAATCTCCCCCCAGATCATAATGTCCCGCAGCAGCAAGGGCAGGTGCAGCCGCGCTACTCCTTGCTCCCTAGCAGGACTTTAAGGCCTGCAAGTGCCCGCCCGCAGCAGCAGGCCTCCCCTCAGCAACAAAGCACAGTGGCTTCCCAGATGGCACGCCCCGGCAGTGCGTCATGGCGAGGAAGGCCTTCCAATTCAGGCACTGGTACAGCTTTTCTGGACAACTCTTCACCTACGCATCACGGCCTGCTTCTACCTCCCTTGCAGTCCTTACCTAGCAGTAGCAGCAGCAGTCCTCAACAGCAGCAGCAGCAGCAGCAGCAGCCGCAGGCTTCCCAATCCCCTGGTCCCCTTTCTCCAACCGCACGCAGCCTGCCCCCGCCACCCCTCATGCAGCTCCCACCCCATATACACTACCGCCACCAACAGCAGCAACATCATCATCATCATCATCATCAGCAGCAGCAGCAGCAGCAGCAGCAGCAGCAGCAACATTCACAGCCGCAACCTCCCTCTCTACGGCCCCTGAGCTCGCGCCACTTGCGTGCTTCCATGTCCTCACAATTGAGCCCAAACTTAAACACTTCTGCCGCCAAGCACATTCGCATAAGCACTCCCCCGCGTAGTGCAGCCGCCACCAGGCACGTCAGTGCATCACCACAATCAGCTACAATCCAACAGCAGCAGCAGCAGCAGCAGCAGCAGCAGCAGCAGCAGCTAATTCAGCGCCAGCAGCCCATGAGCACCACACCCACAAGGGCAATGCCTATTAGCAACAGCCCGAGCACAAGCACGTCCCACCGCCCTGGCTGCTTGCATCCAAGCCTTACTCCAATCACAGGCAGTGCTCAGCAGAGTCCGGACTATAACCTGCAAGCAGCGACGCTGCAGCTTCAGCAGAGCAGGCCCACACAGCAGCAAATGCCTTCATCCCTGAGCCTCCGCTCTTCTTCTCCTCACACACCTGCCCAGGTAAGCCAGCAGGGTTGGGGAACATGATGAGAAAATGTGTTGTTTTTGAATTGGGCTGTGATCAGTTTGCACGTTGTTCAATGCTTTGCCAAAGGAGCTACTTAACTGTTAAATGTCCCTTTCATTACCTTCGGTTTTTGTGCTACTTTGCTCACCTATGGATATATCTTTGCATTGTTTGCAGGCACCTGGGCCAGCCCCTCAGTCCGCCTCTAGATTGCAGCATCCCCCTGCCAGCCGCCACCCCTACTTCCAATTCTTGCAGCACAGATACACAGACCACCTGCACACGCAAGGCAGTGCAACAACACAGCAAGACCGGCAGCAGCAGCAGCACCGGCACAATCAACAACAGCAGCACAACCAACAACAGCAGCTGACTCATCCTCACAGGGCCAATGGCTGCCTATTGCAGGTGAGCGCCTACTTCGTGATCTGTTTGTCTTCTTTGATAGAAAGCTCCCTGTATCTATAATTGCTGGCCAGCCATTCAAAATGGAGAACCTTCTGGAAGCAAAGTTGTCAGGCTGCCACCAAAAGGCGCGTAAACAAATGAGTCCGTAATCGTGGACATGTGGACACCCCTCCATCAAGGCCCTGCTTATTGACCCTGCACACAAATTGCCAACCTGCTCATAAATACAGAAGGTATCTTCCTGCACAGCTCTTATGCCAAATGATTTTCTACCTAAAGAGTGGCAAAATTGATATGTGCGCGCTCTTGTAATACCCACCTGTCTGGTGTGGACACCCAGCCACAACCTCTGCTAATGCCCTTATTACTCCTGCAAGCTGTAAATTGGGAATTTCGTGACTCTATATATGTGCCCCCCTCCCCCTTTTATCACCCAATAAGGATGCCAATTAAGCAGGCACTTGGTGAAGGTTTCATATTGTTACTCCTTATGAGATTGTGTGCCCGGTAAATCTCTGGCACCCCCCAAAATCTTCTGACGCCCTTAGACAAGTGGGGTCAAAATTTTGCGACGCTTTATGTTCCCTACCACCATTGTCAGTCGAATTGGCATGCGACTCTTGAACGGGTGCGCATATTGCACTCCATAGGTGGACGAAGAGATGGGCAGCAGCGAGGATGAGGAGATCAGAGAGCAGGTGCTGATGAGCCTTCCATCTGCTGCTGCCTCTGCTGCTGCATTGCCTGCAAGGCAGCCGCAGCTGCTCACGCCCCTGACGCCTCTGCAACCCACACAAACGCGTACACCGACGTGTCAAGCACGACAGCTGAACGTGGCACAGTCACAAGAAACAGTGCAGCAGCCACACAGTGCTTCACAGCTGCACGCACTACCACCACCACCATCATTGCTACCACCAGCTTTTAAGCCACAGGCACAAGAGGAGCAGCGGCAAAACTCAAACCCCTCCTTCCCTCTGCGGCCCCACACCCTCATGCCTGAAAGCCTTAGGCACATCAGCAGGCATAGCAGCATGAGTGGGGCCGACACAGCCGTAAATGTTGCCAATAGTAATATCAGCAGGCAAAGCAGCATGAGTGGGGCCAACACAGCCGCAAATGTTGCCAATAGTAATACTACGAGGGACAGCAGAAATAGCGAGGATGCTGGCAATAGTGGAATGTCCCTGTGCAGCGACACAGCTGGTGCTGCCAGCACAGTAATGGCAGAAGCACAGCATGTGGTGGCGCCAACATGGCAGCCATCCGAACTTGAACCTGAAATTCCACCGCAACCACCGCACACCCAGGACAGTTTAGCCTCAGCATCCACTACAGAATTCACTACAGCATCCACTACAGAATCATCAGGGGCACCTGGATCCTTGCAGCTGCGTCAGAAGCATACCTTGCCCAGCAGTGAAGTTGAGCGGCCGCGTTTTGCAGTGGGTTTGGAGGGCTTTCTGGGCGGTCCCAGCGGTGCTGAAGAGCATCATGCTGCGGCTGCACATAGCTCAACACTGCTAACCTCAAATGCACCTTCCCACATCCAGTCGCCCAGGAGCAGCACTCAGCAGCAGCAGGAAGATCTTGGAGCAGGAAATGCACGCTTGCTCAGCAGCGCTCCACCAGCCCGCCTTATGGGTCACATGGTGCTGCCTCCTCCACCCCCTCTCTCCTCTTCGCGTGGGGTATTTCCAACCGTGCAGGGCAGTGCTACTCACCACAGCAGCAGCAGCAGCAGCAGCAGGGCCAGCAATAGCAGTAGTCATAATGAGGAGGTCCCTTTGCGCACACAGCCCCACCCTTGGCACCCCAACACCCACCTTCTGCTGCATACCAACAATGATAGGGAGTCACAGCAGCAGCATCTACGCCATCTACAACAGCAGCAGCAGCAGCAGCAGCAGCAGCAGAGGGTATCCTTACAGGGTGATGGAGAAATGGACGAAGATGATGATGATGAGGAGGCAGACAGCTGCTTCAGATCAGGATTCTTTGGACCCCTTACCTCAAACTTTCCATCAGGTAGGTAACAACTTTCTTGCTGGGGCCGCTGTCATGTGCTCATATGCTCATACACACTTCCACACACGGACACATGCAACACACGTACACACACATACACACACACGCACACACACACACACACATACACACACACACAAAATACGCACACACGCACATGCACACACTTATACACGTACGTAATATACAAATGCATGCATGCACAAACACACACACACATGCAACCTCGCACACACACAGGTCCCCCCACCCCTACTTTAGCCACTGCACCCTCTCCTGCCTCGATGGACGTGGATGCCGTGCTGCGTCATGCTGCTGCTCGCCACGCAGTACACAGTACGCAACAGCAACAGCAGTATCAGCAGCAACCCCATTCTGCAGCTAGTTGGACAGTGGGAACCTCCAGCTACCACAACCACCAAGCACACCGCAGTAGTGGCAGCAGTAGGAGCAGCAGGAGCTCCAACAATAGCAGGGGTGGTATCAGTGCGCAGCAGCAACTACTGCCTACAACTACACTTCACGGCAATGGCAACTCCAACGCACAGCAGCAACAACAGCTGCAACCTCCGACTGCGCTTCAGGTTCTGCAGGCTCGGTTAGAGGCAGAATCGCTGGCATCTGTGGCGTGTTTGATGGAGCACGGTGCCCCGGGTTATGGCAGATGCAGCACCAGTGAGATGTACCCTGGGATGAGTCGGCTAGATGTTTCAGCAGGTGCAAATGTTGGATGTGTGCGTGTATGTGTGTGTGTCTGAGTGTGTGCTTGTGTGTGTGTTTGTGTGTGTGTGTGTGTGTGTGTGTGCGCGCGTTTGTGCAAGTGGGTGTATGTGTGTGGGTGTGGGTGTGGGTGTGGGTGTGGGTGTGGGTGTGGGTGTGGGTGTGGGTGTGGGTGTGGGTGTGGGTGTGGGTGTGGGTGTGGTTATGGGCGTGGGCGTGGGCGTGGGTGTGGGTGTGGGTGTGGGTGTGGGTATGGGTGTGGGTGTGGGTGTGGGTGTGGGTGTGGGTGGGTGTGGGTGTTTGTGTGTTTGTGTATGTAATATCTTACATGAAGCTTGGCTTGGGCTCAAACCATTGTGGGCAGTTTTGCCTTTTGTTTTCTTACCGTCACTGGTCAGTTTCCTGGTTTGACGTGTATCAGATTGCAACTACCAATCTCGTAGCAAAAGATTAGCCTTTGTTAGCTAGGGTCCTGGTGTTTTCTCTCATGTCTCATATTTATGGTGTACACTGACAAACAAGATCGTACGTAGCATATGCTAGTTTGATATAATTTGCCCTCAACACCTACTACCTGTCTCTCACTTTTTCTGTAAACCCATGATATGCTTTCTTCTGACTGAGTGCTATCTGATCTCTGTTGTCACTTTTTTGTTTGTTGCATCTGGATCTCTTATTGGCAAGCGTGCATGCCCTGCATGAGCTTCAAGGCCTGACCTTACGCAGCACTATCTGTGGCGTGCCCACGTCTTATTGGCTTGTCTCACTGCCCGTTCTATAGCGTTGCGTGTCAGTTTGCTGAGCAGGAGCTTCCTGGCATCCAGCCTCGTGTCCTTTCATCAAAGAATTGTCATGTAGGCGTGCAGCGTAGCTTCACTGGTCCCTACAATTAAGTCAGGGTGCCATGCCGCCAGACCCCTCCTGACTCACACCTTGGCCTTCAGTATTTGATACACGTGTGAGTTTGTTTTGAAATGTCTCTGTGGCGCCCATACACTGCCAAGCCCCTTCACCAGCTTTCAATGAGGGTTCACAATTGCTTGGGTGCTATTTTAACACGTGTGTACACATGGATTCACTGGCAAGAGCACGCACGTGCAGTTAAAGTAGGGCCCCCTACACCACTTTCCCTGAGCGCAACCTCACAGACCATTGGGGCTCTAACTCCACCCATGCCTCACGCTTACTCTTGCACACACAGCCAAGGTCACATCTGTAACTCCACCTGTGCCTCACGCTTACTCTTACACACACAGCCAAGGACACATCTGCAGCCATAACCAACTTTCAGAGTGCAGCCTCACTCCCCTTTTGGGGCGTCACCTCTACATCTGCATTTCCAATTTCCATGCGTGCACTCCCATACGTGCACTCCCATGCGTGCACTCCCATGCACAGGCGAGGGCATCCACGTGCAGCCAGGCTCCTCCACCCCTTTCTCAGAGTACAATCCGCCCTACCTCCCTCAGAGCATCCAAGGGGGGGGCGTATCTGTACGCTCGTTCCCATTTAGAACCGTACTGGCACAACAGGCACAAGGCGGGGGGGCCTGGAACCTGAACGAAGAACAGAGGGCAGGCCTCGTACGGCATTGGAGTGAGGCCCATGACCCTGATGCCAGTGATGACGATCATGGTGATGAAGGGGAAGGGGGACGCGTAGATTGGGGTAGGGGAGGGCATGACTCCTCGGGCGATGCCGTTGCCAGCAGCAGCAGCAGCAGCAGCAGCACCACCACCACCACCACCACCACCACCACCACCACTGCTGCCAGCAGCAGGAACGGTAGCCCCTACCTGCATCACCACCCGGACTGTCTACCCTCAACAATTTTTCCTCAGGTACTTGGTGCACTTATTGCTCGAACGGCTGTCCTAGCTGTGATGTAGATTCCACGCCTTCTCTGAAGCGCCTCAACATCACAATGATACACGCGCACACAACCACGCACTCATGTAGTCGCATGCAGACGCAGACACGCTTGCAAGGAACTCCACGCTTGCGTGTACATACACAGGCAGCCTCCTCCTCTCCTGCATCCCCCTGGCAACACGCGTGGCAACAACTGCAGCAGCAGCTGCGCTTCAGAGATGGCTCGGGTGCAAGTTGGGAGCCGTCAGTGCCAACCACTAGCCCTCATCACGCTGACTTCACTTCAGCACACGCACCCGACACACTCAGCAATAATCACAGCCCCACTGCCCCACCATCCTCTCAGCACCCCAGCGTGCCTAGTCACAGCACCCAGCAGCACAGCACAGCGCAGCGAGAGCGCAGCCCCCTGTCCCAGTGGAGCGATGAGGCACGCTTCCGGAGGCTGCGACAGGTGGCATCCGCACAGCACCAGTTGGAACAGCAGCAGCAGCAGCAGCAGCAGCAGCAGCAGCAGCAGGAGTCACAGCAGTTACACAGGGGGGGGGGCGAGAAG
>Ga0307945_1002245_pt1 | contig 15572 bp, 18 predicted proteins | sample OrgLakmetagen228_FD_201818 | JGI IMG/M metagenome (GOLD analysis project Ga0307945, IMG submission 201818) | Saline water microbial communities from Organic Lake, Antarctica - #228 | ecosystem: Environmental > Aquatic > Non-marine Saline and Alkaline > Saline | place: Antarctica: Organic Lake...
TGCAGGCATCAAAACAAAGCGACACAGCGCACACACCTGAGCTGCTACAGCCTCTAGCACTCTATGCACCTTGCAGGCATCAAAACAAAGCGACACAGCGCACACACCTGAGCTGCCACAGCCTCTAGCACTCTGTGCACCTTGCAGGCATCAAAACAAAGCGACACAGCGCACACACCTGAGCTGCTACAGCCTCTAGCACTCTATGCACCTTGCAGGCATCAAAACAAAGCGACACAGCACACACACCTGAGCTGCCACAGCCTCTAGCACTCTGTGCACCTTGCAGGCATCAAAACAAAACGACACAGCACACACACCTGAGCTGCCACAGCCTCTAGCACTGGCTGCATCTCCGCCCAGCTATTAGACAGCCTCCTCTGCAACGCCACCGCCGCCGCGTGCAGTGAGGTGCCTTGGAGCTCCTCCATCTCGGAGGGGGACCAACACAAGGGGGAGTGGGACCTGAGTGTGTGTGTGCGTGCATGCGTGTGTGTGCATAAGAACAAAAAAAACATTATCTTGGAGGGGGACTACACACCAGGGGAGGCGTATGTGTGTGTATGTGTGTGTATGTATGTGTGTGTATGTGTGTGCGTGTGTGTGTGTGTGTGTGTGTTGTGTGTGCATGCATAAAAACAAAAAATCCTCCATCTTGGAGGGGGACTACACACAAGGGGAGGCGTATGTGTGTCTATGTGTGTGTGTATGTATGTGTGTGTATGTGTGTGCGTGTGTGTACGTGTGTGTGTGTAAAAAAGGCTAGCAGTCGCACTTCTTGACTGAAGGCCTTTTTTGGTAAACCTTGTGTGTGTGTGTGAGTGTGTGTGTGTGATGCTTGTGGTAGCGCTCTATTGCAAGAAAGGAGCACAATACGTTGTTATTCCATGTGTGATTATTATTATTATTATGTGTGATTATTATTATGTTGACCGTTCATCGCGCTTTTCATACCTCTACCATGTGTAGAAAAATATGCGTGACAGGACAGGCCTGCACTGTGCATGCTTCTATAGTAGCGAAGCTCATGTTGTGGCTAGAGGGAGGAGGAGCAGATAGAGGGAGGTTGCAAGCTTCAAACAATGATTGAATGGGGATGGGCTAGAGCGAGGAGGAGAAGAATGAGGAAGGTTGCAAGCTTCAAAAAATGCTTGAATGGGGATGAGCCAACTTCACAGTGCCTTAAAACTACACAGTCACAGTGCCTTAAACTACACAGTGCCTTAAACTACACAGTGCCTTAAAACTACACAGTCACGGTGCCTTAAAACTAGACCGTCACAGTGCCTTAAAACTACACAGTCACAGTGCCTTAAAACTACACAGTCACAGTGCCTTGAAACTACACAGTCACAGTGCCTTATAACTACACAGTCACAGTGCCTTAAAATTACACAGTGCCATAAAACTACACAGTGCCTTAAAACTACACAGTGCCTTAAAACTACACAGTCAAAGTGCCTTAAAACTACACAGTCACAGTGCCTTAAAACTACACAGTCACAGTGCCTTATAACTACACAGTCACAGTCACAGTGCCATGAAACTACACAGTGCCTTAAAACTACACAGTCACGGTGCCTTAAAACTACACAGCCACAGTCACAGTGCCGTGAAACTACACAGTGCCTTAAAACTACACAGTCACAGTGCACAGTGCCTTAAACTACACGGTCACCGTGCCCTATAACTACACAGTCACAGTGCCTTATAACTACACAGTCACAGTGCCTTATAACTACACAGCCACAGTGCCTTAAACTACACAGTCACAGTGCCTTAAACTACACAGTGCCTTAAACTACACAGTGCCTTAAAACTACACAGCCACAGTGCCTTAAACTACACAGCCACAGTGCCTTAAACTACACAGTCACAGTGCCTTATAACTACACAGCCACAGTGCCTTGAACTACACAGTGCCATAAAACTACAGTCACAGTGCCTTAAAATTACACAGTCACAGTGCCTTATAACTACACAGTCACAGTGCCTTATAACTACAAAAGAAGAGAAAGGGGGGGCCAGAGAGCTCAAATCTGATCTTGTAGCTGCTGTCGTAGATACTTGCTGCAGGAACTAAGCGTCTCTGTTTCCCCAAACAGGAGCTCACAATGGTCTACTTGTAAAGCCTGAACAACAAGCTTTGTTTTTTCCTCCATGAACAATTTTTTGTTCATGTTTCCTCTGGCACACTCCTTAGAACGAGCCCCGTACCCATGGTAGCTACAATCAGGAAAGCTTCCACACATGCAATCATACGGGAGTGGTTTTCGCTGCCTGCATACGTTTTTTACTTTCTTTCATTTTATAATACACCACACACAGTCATGCAATGTGTACAGTAGGATACCTTTTCCACTAGTATGGGGATATACACGGTGTTTGTGAGTATTGCATACGGTAGTGTAAGTATTACATACGGTATTTTAAGGTATTACAAATTATATATGCTAGATTCCGGTGTACGTACGCCAATAAAGGTTCGTATATTGTTTACATATACCAGGAATGTGTCATGCTTGTTTCCGGCAAACCCTTTCCGTAAAACCCGACACACACACGTGCACACACACACACACACACACACACACACACACGCAAACACATACACACACGCGCGCAAACACACACACACACACACACACACACACACACGCGCACACAGTGTATGATTCCCTTTGGCTACCTGGTTACCAATGGAATCAGGCAGTCCAGCAGTTATTCCATTAAATAGTCCATTAATTAGTTCATTAGTCCATTAGTTAGTCCATTAGTAAGTCCATTAGTCCATTAGTTAGTCCATTAGCTAGTCCATCAGTAAGTCCATTAGTCCATTAGTTAGTCCATCAGTCAGCCAATTAGTCACTCCACAGGATCAGGCAGTCCAGCAGTCAGTTTAGTTCCAGTGTCTCGTGGCTTTCCTGTTTTTCTCTCTGAAATTAAACCGCCATAATACAACGCTTACCCTCCGTGCCTACCAGTGATGTGCCACTACGGTGTACGGTACGGTGTACGGTCATACGGTACGGTACGGAAATACGGCGTACAACAGTATTTATACGATTTTGGACCATATATACGGTAAAATACGGTACGGCGTACGGTACGGTCTAAACTTCGAAATCCTCAGTCAAAAAGTTAAAATTGAGCTTTGTTTCAGCTCTGCAAATAGCTAGTAAGCCCACAGTTTTAAAGGCTCTAATAAGGACCAAAAAGGTCCCTAATTGGCACCAAAAGGATCAAGACTGTCTCCTATTTTTGCACCAAAATGATCATTTTTGGCTCTTTTTTCCTTCAATGCAAATGTTCTGTAGAAGATATATATAATGTGAAACTGTGCTGCCTTGTTTAAGAGGAGACGCACAAAAAGAAATGGGAAAAAAAAGCAAAAAGTGCGGTTCAGACCAGGATTCGAACCCAGGACCTCCTTTTTCCCTGCAAAAAGGCCAAAATACGGTCGACCGTATTCCCGTACCATACCGGAACCGTATCGTAGTTTCATTTTGACCGTATTATACGGTTTTGGACCGTACCGTACCGAAACCGTACCGTATATACGGTCTGAAAATGGAGATACGGCGTATAAGCACATCACTGGTGCCTACACGTTTGTTTGTTCAAGATGAACGACCTGCCGCATTCATAGACCGCAGGCGACCGCACATCTCCACATTCCTCTGCCAACAGGACCTTGAATTTTCAAAGTAATGTATGGTTCTGACTTCTGAAACCAATGTTTTGGCTAACCCTATACATATCCCGTACATCTGGCTGTCATGTACATGCCCTACACCTGGCTGCCATCAACATGCCGTACACCTGCTTGCTACAAACATGCCACACACTTGGCTGCCATAAAAATGCCGTACACCTGGCTGCCATCAACATGCCACACACACACCTGGCTATTACAAACATGCCGTACACCTGCTTGCTATAAACATGCCACACACCTGGCTGTCATAAACATGCCTTACACATGGCTGCCATCAACATGCCACACACACATCTGGCTGTCATAAACATGCCGTACACCTGCTTGCTATAAACATACCACACACCTGGCTGTCATAAACATGCCGTACACCTGGCTGCCATCAACATGCCACACACACCTGGCTGCCACAAACATGCCGTACACCTGCTTTCCATAAGCATGCCACACACTTGACTGTCACGTATCACTGATACAGTGTGAGGATGGCACAAACCAGATGGCATTGACACAGGTAGCCGCCACCAGTGGCATGTTTGATACTGACCAGCAAGTTTTTGTGATGACAGCCCAGGAAAGAGCGTAAGGTGTAGGATATGAATAGGGTATGCCAAGTTGCGACCACAACTATTATGAGCACGAGCTGATGAACTAAATTTGGTCTTCTGAGGCGATGCTCCTCACAAGGGAACGCCTTCACATTCTTTAGGCAGCGCTTTTTTGTCTAGCATGCAGTGCTCCCAGTGGTCACGGCACCTCCTTTTAAAGCAATACGAAATGAAGCTCTTGTTCCTTTGACAGAACATCCATTCTTGACATAGGGTGCACTCACTCTTTAGGCAGCACATCAATCCAAGGAGCCAAAGGAGAAAGCGCTCCTCGTGCGCGCTCCACCGCCAAATGCCCAATCACAATGTCACGCTCATTCAGTGCTCCCTGCTTCAGCAGATAGCTGAAGCGGCCTCCCACCTGCGTTGTGTGAGTGTGAACGTTCGTACAAAGCATGTGTGTGCATGTGCCTGCCACAGTGCGCCTCTGCATGCGTGAGCACTTTGTGCAAGTTTGAGCGATTCTATTCCGTATGTTTTGTGCACGGGTGCACTAGAACTCTGCATACAATTCTGTGCACGGCTGCCCTTTATCATACTGTGTGCGTGGGGGAGCAACGCCTGTTTTTGTCCCTTGAAGAAGAAAAAGACAGCACTGTACCTGTGGATCTGCTAGGATGTTTGCGGCGGTGAGAGCACTGCTCATAGGAAAAATAGCCACGGTTGCAAAGGGAGGGGCAGCACCGAAGGGCCACCACCATTTTTTCCGTGGGCTGCGCATGGTCTTGGCATCTGATGCCACAAACAAGCCGTAGCCAGACTCCTCTCCCACCTATTGCACGAGGAGAGGAGACATTGTGAAGTCAGGCACACATGCTTGCATGTTGCCCAGCTCCTCTGCTTTTTGTGGATGCGCACATGCAGCAGCGCACACACACGTGCAGCAACTAACACATGCCGCACACACGCACCGTGCTTGGCCTGATTTCCAGGTTCTCCATCTGGCATCCCCTGCGCTCCAGCCAGGCTTTAAGGCGTTGCTCCGGAGAAGGCTGCGTATCTGAATCTGGTGTAAGTGCATCACACAGAGCAAGAGGGAGCTCAAGATTCCTGCCCTCCACCAAATACACTGCAGACACAGCAGATGCTATGCCTGCTGCCATTCTTGACGAGTATGCTCTGCTGCTTGTCATTTCAAAACCTGAATATTAAACTGTAATACAAAATAGAAAAGTGACTTGTCATTATTTCCGTGATCTATTTACACATTTGTAATTAATTAAATTGTTTGAAATTAACCACGCGTAGAGTTTGTCATTACGCAGTCACATTAGCTATCTCCTCCAATGGCTGAGACACAGAGGATCTACACCTTCACGCAAGGAAAGGTGAGGAATGACAGTGAGGGTATGCCCTCATGAGGGGGTGCAGAGAGCAAGGAAACTTGAACGGTGTAGGACGTAGGTCAGCCGCCGATTAGGTGGCGTTGCAACCCCCAAAAATGCAAAAGACAGCGTGAAATTGGGAGCGTGCACACCTTTCCGCGCAAGTGCCATTGGTATTTGCCTCATAACCTCGCAAAGAGCATTCATCAGAGTCTCTCTTAAGGTCCTCTTGTTGTTCAGATCTTCAATTGCGTATCAAGTTCATACAGTTGTACAGAAAGATCTGCTGGAGGTAAAAACAGCCATTTCGTTTGCATTTCTATATCACGCCCTTCTGGGCATCAACATCCACTTTTATATTGTACATCTGTACCATAAAGTGAGATGTGCAATACACGAAAACAGACGTGGCTCTGCTTCCGCATGCTTGTTCCAGCAAAGCGTTGCCCACTCTTGTGCCTGCGTGCTAACAATGTTCACAAAAGCAAATGACTATTTATTCCTGTGCGGTAGGGGAATAATAATGGAAGATTATGAAGAGCAGGGAGTACAGCAAAAGACAACTCTTCCTAACGCGTGTGATCACATTATACCCTTGACAAATATTGTGCAGAGTGACGGCGGCAAGGAGCTGAAGTCATTGCTCGTGAGTTACTACTTTGGCACGTGCCGTACGGTTCATGATCAGAGGATCATTATTTATGGAAGCCTTGATTTTAACAAGTTACCCATCGTGTCAGTTCTCCGTTCCCGTTCCCGTCCTTGATCACCTATTACCTTTCTACCCAGGGAAACAAAGGATGCCTCCTCTGCGAAATGGCCAAGTAAGAGGGCGGTCCTGCTGGTTATGAGTGCAGCTGCCAGCTTTCAAATAATTGGCCATTTGTTTAACACAATCTGCCTGGGTCAAGGGAAGCATGCTTCAAAGTAATTAGCAACCTCTTTGTATTGCCGCTCTCTGATTGCCGCTCTCTTATTGCCAACCACAATTTTGATAGTTGTGTTGTTAGCTAGCTACACAATTATCAAATTTGTGTTGCTTGAGGAGTCCGTTGCTTCTTCATAAGATATTGTGTTTGGTGCAGTATAGCGCTGCCTAAAGCTATCGTGTAACATCCCTCCAGCCAGCATCCAACCATTAAATCCCCCCTCCCTCCGTCCTCACCTCAGGCTTGGCGTCTCAGTACCCCCGGGATTTACCATCACTACCGAGGTGTGCCAGGAATTCAACAGGCTCGGTAGGTAAAGTAGAAGGGGGAGGGTAATGTTCACGCTTCTGCAATACTTGAGCTCAATGAAAGAAAGATGAAAGTGTCCCACGCTCGGCTCCCTCAGTTGGCTCCTGCCACTCCGAAGAACCTAACCGCCTTCATTATTCGTTTCTTGCTTTTTGTTGTGCAGAGATGGGAGAAACCAGTACAGCATCATATTGGAAATATAGTGAAAATATAGCTTGTTTGTACTGAGGCCAATAGCCTTGCTGTAGCTCATCTTGCACAACCTCGTAGGCTAAAGCGCACTCCTTGTACATAATATTAATAGACCACAGCCTGCCTAGGGTGCTGAATTGTTATACCTATAGATCACACTGAAAAAAGACAGTGGTAAAACATCTTCTGAAGACAGCTGTTCCCCTTTTCATTTTTTCATTTGCACGATCTGTGCAGGGAACAACCTGCCTCCTGGGCTTCTGGAGGAGGTCAAGGCAGCCATGGCTGAAGTGGAGCAGAACATGGGCAAGAAGTACGGCGACCCTTCCGACCCGCTCCTGTTTTCTGTACGCTCGGGCGCAGCAGTGAGGTGTGCAACTTTTTTATTTGAAGAGGGGGAAAGACGGGGTATGATCAAGGGTTATGTACGAGGTGCAAGCGTGCAATGGCTCAGAGGCCTGAAAGTGTAAGTGAGTAGCTCAAGGAGTTAACTTCCCTGGCGAAATGCATGCCAGCGTAAGGCAGGCTGTCACGCGATACAAGTGTAGCAAATGTAGATAAAACGCACAGAGAGCAAAATGACACAGATGAGTGTTTAATGTAAATATCGCCGGCATGTAGTGCGGTTTTAGTGCATTTATCTTTACAAGCCATAGTCACAATAAAACCACACCATCCTACCCACCCACCCCTCTTTACTAGTAAGCAAGAAAAAGGACTGATTACTCAGTGCCACAGACTTCTGAGTGCCACAGACTGCTGAGTGCCACAGACGCCTCAAGTTCAAACTGCATGCAAGAACAGACATAGTCCAATGGACAGAATGCGCCGAGGCCGAAAGCTGAAAGTTACTGTTGTAACTTCCACCAAGTGGCACATACAAGCGCAGAGTGAGATAATTGATTAAGAGTGAAAGCAATGCAGTTAGTAGTTAAAGTCGCTGTTATGACTTCCTCCACCAAATGAAGAAAGCGGGTACTTGTGCCGGTATGAAAAGGAGAGGCTTATAAGCCTGGGTGGCATCCTGCTGCTAATGCTGCTAATGCTGCTGCTGCACAGCACACACAACACAAGTTCTAGCCCATGCCGGCGCAAGAACACATCCCTATCCCAGATATTTCCAGCTGGGGGTGCAGGCACACGCAAGCAGCCACAGACAGCAGAGAGCTCAAGAAAAATATACCATACGTAAAAAATAAAAAGAGGGCAACAATAACCTAGTCACAGAGAAAGAAAAACTACGCAGGCAATGGAAACCACATTAGTATGTCATGCTAAATCAGTGGCATGGACGAATCGTGTGATTTCCCCTGGATTTATAATGTGAGCAACGGTTTTACGGTTATTTGGTTGTTTAATCAGTTTAGATGGTTCTCTTGTAACAAACTCGCTCTTTTTTCAAACTCGTCTGATAACCATCTCCTCGGTGCGTTGCTTGAGCCGTCGCTTCCTTCTCGCGTGGAGAGAGAGGAGACGTTAAACAAATGGGGGGGATATGGCTCATACTTGCAATCCATGCTTAAGCTGGTACCATGATTCGTTGTGACAAGTACAGGAAATGGAGTCACTTTGGTGCCGGGTTAAAATCCTGCACCAAAGGAAACCAAAGGAAACCAAAAAAAACCAAAGGAAACCAAAGGAAACCAAAGGAAAAGAACAATCAATGGGGATCAGGAGGGTTGCAGGCTTGATCTGAACCCGGCGCCTGATAAGAATTGATAATAATACTACTAGACGGTGCCACCCACTCTCAAAAGGATAGTGTGGAGGGTAACAGAGGTTCCTTGAAGGATGGTGCAGATGTCTTTGTGTTGTTCCAACAGAGGCAAACAGAACAACCGAGTAAAAGGAACTGCAATAAATAATAAGCGAAGCAAATACGGCAAACTAAGTCAGAACAAAGCAAACACGATCATACCTCCCAATGATAAGAAGAAGGTAAGGTAGATTTATGGTCAGTTTTACCTCTGTTTTCACTTTCGCCTACCAGCAAAGTTTGTTTTCCAATAATTGTCACTTCTCTTTCGATCTTGCCCGTTCATTTCTGTGTGTACACGTGACACCTGCTGATGTGCAGTATGCCGGGGATGATGAACACTGTCTTGGACTTAGGTGAGTCTTCCCTTTTTTCCCTATGACCTTTGCACCACGTGGCTGTTACGTCTAAATGGTGGTGGTGGTGGTGGTGGTGGTGGTGGTGGTGGTGGTGGTGGTGGTGGTGGTGAATCCTGACAATCAGTCGGTTTTTGATGAAACTGTTTTGACTTGTCTTGTGCAATAAGCTGGGAGCCATTTTAATGAAGCTAGCATTTTTGCTGTGTGAGTAGCCCAGTGTTCTTTTTCTTATGCTCAGCCAGATGGTTGAACATATTCCTGGCTTGAGTTTTTTTCTAATGTGGGGAGGACAGGAGGGGGTAGGAGGGGGTCAGATCCTGTGTAAAGAACACACCCTCCATGACCACGTACAGACCATTGGCTTAATGCCTATGGAGACGCGTATTCTCACACGAGTGACACGTATTCTCGCACGGTGTACGCGTATTCTTGCACGGTGTGACGCGTACTCTCACACGGTGTTTATTGCCTGTGTACGCCTGCATCCATAGGGCATCACCATTTGTGAAGCCGGGCAGGCAGCCGCCTGTAGCTTGTGATCTCTCAAACAGCATCCCGGAAGGTGTACCGGTTGCTATTTGATGAGAGTAGCTTGTGATCTCACCAAACAGCATCCCGGAAGGTGTACCGGTTGCTATTTGATGAGATCACAAGCTACAGGCAGCTGCCTGCCTGGCTTCTCAAATGGCAATGCACAATGCCGTGATGCCCTATGGACTCAGGCGTACACAGGCAGTCCGATCTCATCAAATAGCAACCGGTACACCACTTCCTTAGGTGTGCCCCACTGCTTGGTTGAAATTGGACCAGTTCCAATCAGTCCAGTTCTAACTGAATCCAATCCAGTTCCCACTGTACCCCTTGACCTAAGCTGGCCTGTTGTGCGTCCTGGTCGGCTTGGATTACTTGGGCTATGTAAGCTGTTGAGAGCAGCTCTCTCCTCAGCAGCTCTCTCAGCAGCTCTCTCCTCAGGAAATTACCGTATCCAATTGTCACAAGATGGACCGCAAACTCTGCATGTATAGTACACATGCTCAAGCAGTTGAAATGACAGGGATTCAGCACAGTACAAATGATGTACAAAAATTCTGTACAAATCATCGTAACCAAGTGTCACGAAATGGACCGCAAACTCTGCATGTATAGTACACATGCTCAAGCAATTGAAATGACAGGGATTCAGCACAGTAAAAATGCTGTACAAAAATGCTGTACAAATCATCGTAACCAAGTGTCATGGAATGGACCGCAAACTCTGCATGTAGTACGTACACATGCTCAAGCAGTTGAAATGACAGCTAGGGATTCAGCACAGTACAAATGCTGTCCACAAGGCTGCACTCAAACATGGCTATATGAGCTGCTTGGAAACAAGGGATAAGAAGACTGCTACCCCCTTGCTTGCAGGTCCCTTGAAAAGAGTCATAGAATATCTGGTCCGTCGGATCCTCAAACTCCTGATCAACATTATGTTTTTTGGTGTCCTGGCAAGATGCGGATTAGGAGATTGAGGATCAGACGGACCAGATTTTCTATGACTCTTTTCAAGGTGTAAACTGGACCTATAACGGTAAAAATCTTGGAGCCGGGTGGTTCAGTACCCTTTGTGTGACACACAGTTATACAGATTCAATACTCTCGTATGTACGGAGTTATACAGATTCAATACACTCGTATGTTCGGAAGGTTGGAGAAGTTACACAGGTTCAGTACCCTGCGTGTGACATATTTATACAGAATCAATACTCTCGTATGTACGGAAGGTTGGAGAAGTTACACAGGTGAAGGTTGGAGAAGTTACACATACATACGCATGCAGCATACACTCACCAGCCTCAAGTCGCTTTGGATGCGACACACACAATGACGTTGCCATTGTTTGAAGCGGACGTGGGCAGGGGCTGGTAGATGAACTGCTGATGCTCAGGACTCCGTACTAGTGAGATACTAGTGAGATACTAGTGAGATACTAGTGAGGGGCTGGCAAATGAACTGCTGATGCTCAGGACTCCGTACTGGTGGGATCAAATTGGGCCCTGTAGATGGAGGCATGGTCTTACAATCCAGCTTGCAGTTGCCCAGAAGCGTTTAAGGCTGAAAACCGCAAGTATAGTTTCTAGCCTAGGGGGTAGTCAACAATAGCCCTGTTGGAAAAATCCATAAGCGATATTTTTTCTCCTAATGTCATTTCTGGCTTATTTTTTTCTTCAATCGGGGGGAAAAAATCAATGTCGGCTCAGCTATTCAGTTCCTGTTATTGTAAGGAGTTCAGGTTGCCTGTACCTTATTAAGCTCTGCACCAACAATCTCAACTGATCAGTTCCCAGTTATGATGCAAGGCATTGAGGTTGCCTGTACCTGTTAATGCTCTGCACCAACAATCTCAACTGATCAGTTCCTGTTGTGGTGCAAGGCGTTGAGGTTGCCTGTACCTGTTAAATGCTCTGCACCAACAACCTCCTAACCACGCTGTTGAGCTGCCATCACCTGGTGACACCCACTCCTACCTTAAAGGCAATCCTTCTGTACATGCTGCATTTGCAGGCCTAGCGTTAAAAAGAGCACCAAGGTTCCCTCAGTTGTTTGTTGAGCCGGCATCACATCATTTGCTGACAACCATTCAAAGTGTAAAAAAAAAATTTCTTGACATGTAGCACATCACTCCCTTTGTCTGCAACTAATAAGTATTAATTATGTGCAACATTCAGGACTGAGCGACCAAAATGTGGACGGCTTGGCAAAGCGGGCAGGAAAGCGTTTTGCCTATGACTGCTACAGGTGTGGTAAAAATGTTCTGAGATCTAGCTAGTGTGACTGCTGTCTGTTTCTTGAGGAGGAATGTGAACTACGAAATAAAATGCAAAACAAAAACGCGGGTAGAGGTCAGCACACTTGGTCCGGCACCAGAAGCATTGTTTTGTGCAATTTGTGTATCTGTTCTTTTGATGGATCCCCCAGAACGTCTAGAACTGCCAGATCTATTCTTCAAATATGCCTACTAGTTTGGTACATACCATAGCTGTTGATCACATCTTACTTCCTCAGGCGTTTCACAATTACTTCCTCAGGCGTTTCATTAGCATGTATGGAGACGTTGTGCTTCATATCCCCAACGAGGAGTTTGAGCGGTGCATCAACCGCTTGAAGAAAGAGAAGAACGTGGAGCTTGATGTGGATTTAAGTGCCGATGACCTGCAAACACTCACAACACGCTACAAGGTAAAATGACATACACAGTCCTTTGTTTTGTGTTGTCGATCCATCAATCATAGGGATGCACACGATAGCAGCGTGTGCTTGACAAAGAACTGAGTCGCGGTCACTGCAGGTAGCATAGGTGTCACTGCAGGTAGCACAGCTGTCACTGCAGGTAGCACAGGTGTCACTGCAGGTAGCACAGCTGTCACTGCAGGTAGCACAGCTGTCACTGCAGGTAGCACAGGTGTCACTGCAGGTAGCACAGCTGTCACTGCAGGTAGCACAGGTGTCACTGCAGGTAGCACATGTGTCACGGCAGGTAGCACAGCTGTCACTACAGGTAGCACAGGTATCACTGCAGGTAGTGCCACAAAGGAATGTTAGGCTTGAGCTGTCATAAATTCATGCAGCATACTATTGTTTTTCTCGTTTGTTTTTAATCACATTAAATTCTGAATGACCACGGTACGGCACCACATTATGGACATGCAATAATAAAGAGGTCCAGAAACCTGATGCCTTGTGGATCAGTAACTTTGACATATTTTATGCACGCTTAGGAGGTCTACCTTCGGCGCAACAAAATCCTGCCTATGGACCCGTGGGAGCAGCTCGTGCAGAGCATTAGTGCAGTCTTCATGTCTTACAACACTCCCCGGGCAATCAAGTACCGAGGTGCGGTCATGTTTGCTTTGTTGCTCCTAAAAAGAGTGTAAAACAAAGAGGCTGCTGTTGCTCTCTGCGCATGCGCAAAAATATGCAAATACATATATGGAAATACATATATTGCCTAAGTGTCCAGATAAGCATATGTTTGACAGAGACAATCTGTTTGCAAGTTAGGTAGTCTGTTTTGCGTGCCGTGTTCCATACATCCTTTGCTGCCTCAGAAGTTTCTGCCCATCTAATCCTTGCCTATTTACCAAGTTAAAGTCAGAATGCTCTCACTCTGCCATTGCCAGAGATCAACAAAGTTCAAGGCGTCAAGGGCACCGCTGTCAACATTCAATCCATGGGTGAGTTTTGTGCGTGGCCTCATCACAGTCGCTTTTCACGTAACCACAAGGCTACGTACCTTGGTGATCAACAATTTCTTATTATTCTCTTGACGTGCACGGCCTTCTCTTGACGTGCATGGCCTCGGGAGTCGCTTTTTAAGTGGCCACAAGGCTACGTACCTTGGTGATCAACGATTTTTTATTATTCTCTTGACGTGCACGGCCTTCTCTTGACGTGCATGGCCTTATCATAGTCGCTTTTCAAGTAACCACAAGGCTACGTACCTTGGTGCTCTACAATTTCCTATAATTCTCTTGACGTGCACGGCCTTCTCTTGAAGTGCATGGCCTCGGGAGTCGCTTTAAGTACTCACAAGGCTATGCGCCTTGGGGTTTCACAATTTCCTATTATTCTCTTGCAAGTGGCCAAAATGTATTAGCGGCTTCTTCTGTCCATTACACCCTCCCTCTTTTAGCGGTTCTGCTTCCTGCCAATTCTGCCTGCACGGCTTTGGAGCTTTGGTGTTAGATTACAAATCCTTCCTCATCAACTCAGCACATAACCCCTCTGCTGGAGTCATGGCACAGCAATACTGACACGGCATTTGCCTGCAAACTTCATTACGTCATAAAACACTACCTCTTATGTTCAATCTGCACAGTGTATAGTCGCTCTCTGGCAGTTTAGGAAACCCCATTGCCGTGCTTCAATTATCTCTATCACTAACAGCAATGGTACTGTGCAATGTATGGCAGCCTCTCAAAATTGCTAAAACTGGTAGTGCATGCTTCTGATCACCACCCTATCACAACGCTCATTTCTGGCATGCTGCGCAGTGTATGGCAACCTGTCTGACAACTCTGGAACGGGGTGTGTTTCTTTCGCAATCTTCTGATCACCACCCTATCACATACTTTAACGCTCATTTCTGGCATGCTGCGCAGTGTATGGCAACCTGTCTGAAAACTCTGGAACGGGGGTGTGTTTCTCTCGCAATCCGGCAACAGGGGAGCGTGGGCTGTGGGGAGAGTACCTCATGAATGCACAGGTGTGGCTGCGGAATGTTGAGTGCGTGTGTGCGTGCATGTGCGTGCACATCTGCATGCATAATCCGGCAACAGGGGCGTGGGGTGTAGGTTGAGGGAGAGTACTCTTGAATGCATAGGTGCTCAAATTGTGGAGGCAAGCATGTATGAATATGTCCTGCGTGCTGCCATAAATTAAGCTAGATGCCTACAGATGCAGGTATTCTGCTACTTCTCACCTCTCTCCTATGGAACATTAATTATATGAGACGCTGATCTCTCTTCAATAGAATCAGGTGAAGAAGGGCAAACTGCCTTTAGTCGTTTGTTCCCGTTTGTACACAAGACTTTACACCTTCTTGAAATGGCCTTGCAAGAGCCTGTGCAAACTATTTGGCAGGGTGAGGACGTGGTCGCTGGAATTCGAACGCCGCTTCCTATTTCTGCCATGAAAGAGACCCTGCCTGGTAAGTGTTGTCACCTTCCTCCAAAATGGAGGTAAAGGAGAGCTGCAGCCTTAGAGCATTCATTTTGCATAATGCTCTGTAGGCGTTGCCAATATGCTCTGTAGGCATTGCCAATATATTGCTGTGTAGGCGTTACCGATATAATGCTCTGTAGGCGTTGCCAATATGCTCTGTAGGCATTGCCAATATAATGCTGTGTAGGCGTTACCGATATAATGCTCTGTAGGCATTGCCAATATGCTCTGCAGGCATTGCCAATATAATGCTGTGTAGGCGTTACCGATATAATGCTCTGTAGGCGTTGCCAATGTAAATGCTCTGTAGGCATTGCCAATATAATGCTGTGTAGGCGTTACCGATATAATGCTCTGTAGGCGTTGCCAATATGCTCCGTAGGCATTGCCAATATAATGCTCTGTAGGCGTTGCCAATATGCTCTGTAGGTATTGCCAATATAATGCTGTGTAGGCGTTACCGATATAATGCTCTGTAGGCATTGCCAATATATTTCTGTGTAGGCGTTACCGATATAATGCTCTGTAGGCGTTGCCAATGTAAATGCTCTGTAGGCATTGCCAATATAATGCTGTGTAGGCGTTACCAATATAATGCTGTGTAGGCGTTGCCAATATGCTCTGTAGGCATTGCCAATATAATGCTGTGTAGGCGTTACCGATATAATGCTCT
>Ga0307945_1002249_pt1 | contig 15556 bp, 13 predicted proteins | sample OrgLakmetagen228_FD_201818 | JGI IMG/M metagenome (GOLD analysis project Ga0307945, IMG submission 201818) | Saline water microbial communities from Organic Lake, Antarctica - #228 | ecosystem: Environmental > Aquatic > Non-marine Saline and Alkaline > Saline | place: Antarctica: Organic Lake...
CCTCACCCACCTTCTTTCGACGTGGACCCGCCCTCTAGCTCCCCCGCATTTACAGTGGCGTGCACAGAAACCGCAGAAGGTAATGTCTTGCCAGCTTTTCCATTAACACCAACACCACCACCACCAGCAGCAGCATCAGCATCAGTACCAGCGGCACCATCCTTACATCCCCCTGCCTCGCCCGCTGCGTCCTTTTCAGCAGCTGCTGGTGCTGCATCCTGTGTTCCAGTTGCTGCTGGTGCTGCATTATGCGATGTAGTTGCTGCTGGTGCTGCATTCTGTGTTGTAGTTGCTGCTAGTGCTGCACCCTGTGTTCCAGTTGCTGCTGGTGCTGCACCCTGTGTTCCAGTTGCTGCTGTGGGTGCCGAAGCTGGTGCAGGTTCTGCAGCAACTGCACGGGCTGGCGCGTTGAGGTGCTGGAGCACACTCACACATTTGGGGGCCGGTGGTGGCCTGTGGATGAGGGACAGAGGGGAGGAGCGTGAGTGTCAGTCAGTGTGAGAGTAGCAAGCATTGTGTTGAGCTGCTGGCGCGTTGAGGTGCTGGAGCACACTAACATCTGAAGGCAAGTGGTGGCCTGTATGGAAGTGGTAAGAGTAAGGGAGCGCAGTTTAAAAAATGTTAACTCACGCACTAATTAACTAGTGGAGTATTACAACATTTGCAGACCATAAGTGTGTGGCAAACCAGGGTTGAAAAAGGATTGACGAGTGAGGAAGGCGGAGGCTGCATGCAAAGCATGAATTAGTAGAATGCAAGCCCACATTTACCACCCGAACAGCAGCCCAGCCTGGCTTTGCCAGAACACAGCACAGGTAACATACCATAAGAGCATCAGCATCAGCCACTCTAACTCACATGTGGGAGCTGTGCGCGTACACCAGCTCAGCTTGGCCGCCAGGGCACACTACCACGGAGCCCTCATCGCGTAGGGCGCGCACAAACGTACGCCTGCTGACCTGCGGCAGTAGTGCAGAAAACAGGCTAAACAAGCAGTACGTCTGCTGTACTGCAACAGTGCTGAAAACACTACCACGGAGCCCTCATCGCGTAGGGCACGTACAATCGTACGCCTGCTGACCTGCGGCAGTAGTGCAACAACAAATTTGCATCAAATGTTGCAACAAACATGAACGCAGCAAAAACGCGAACGTTGCAACAACCGCGACAACAAGGTTGCAACAAACGTGAACGCAACAAAACGCAAACGTTGCAACAACCGCGACAACAAACGTTGCAACAAACGTGAACGCAACAAAAAGGCTGCAACAAACGTACGTCTGCTGACCTGCGGCAGTAGTGCAGAAAAAAGGTCAAACAGTATATTCAACAGCAGGAAGCCCTCAGCTGCACACTCCAGGTGGCCTGTGATTGTTCGCGCACGCGAACGCACACATGCGTATGCATCTGCTGACCAGCACGCGTAAACAAGTTGACCCACGGGGGGGGGGTATACGCGTGCGTGTGTGTCTGCTGACCGGCATGCGTGCAAGCATAGCATATGTGTACATTTACGTGACTGAGTAAACAGCGCTCTTGGATGTGCATGTAGAAGCGTGTGCTCGCTCCATGACCTGCATGTGTAGGGTTGGCCAGAATTACATATCTACGATGTATATACGGTCTTTTTTGGCAGGGAAATCACCAAATATTACGGCCATGTACGGTGTATATGTACAGTTCTGGCCAACCAGACTCAGAATGCATGACTAAATGTATACATACACGATTTAATGCGAGATCCTCTCATCACATTGCTTAGAAAAGCACAGGGGGTGATCCAGGTGCCAAGACCTTGCCTGCTGTGCAATAACATTGTTTGTGGTTGGAAACAGGGGGAGTAAGCTCATTTTGCGGAAAAAGGAGGGAGGATGGGGAGATCTAGATGGGGAGATCATCCACTGTTCTCCATCCTCCTCCCTTTTTCAACAAAACGAGCTTGCTCCCCCTCTTTTCAACCACAAACAGTGTTATTGCACATCAGGCAAGGTCTTGGTACCTGAATCACCCCCTGTGCTTTCCAGGGCAATCATCCACCAGGCAGCACGCATGACTGAATGCGTGAACATCACCAGGTGGCATGCACACCTAAATCTCTACACCTGATCCACCAGGCAGCACGCATGACTGAATGCGTGGACCTCGCCCACCTGTCGGAACCCAAGCCAGCATGACAGGTCTCGCACCCCAGGGACGTAGAACAAGACAGAAGCGGTGAGCGTGATGGGGGTGATGCCAGGCAGGCCCTCACGGAAGCCCTTCAGCATGGACAAAAAGCCGGCACCTGAGAAGCAGATGGCGTGCATTTGTTTTCCCCCCTGTGTTGCCCCAGACCTCAGCGGAGGCCAAACATGTATTCAGCCTTTGATTTTTGTATGTGATCAGCACAGGCATACCACAAACCTTGTTTGCATGCATGCATGCATGTGTGTGTGCGTGTCTGTGTGCGTGTGTGTGTGCGTGTGTGTGTGCGTGTGCGTGTGTGTGTGCGTGTGTGTGCGTGTGTGTGTGCGTGTGTGTGTGTGCACTGTGCGTCACAAGCCTGACAGGCACTAACAGAAGCCCCCCAGCATAGACTAGAAGCAAGAAGGCACATGAGAAGCAGATGGCGTGCGTTTGTATGCATGCATGCATGTGTGTGTGTTATGTGCATCACAAGCCTGACAGGCCCTCACAAAAGCCCATCATAGATTAAAAGCCGGCACCTGAGAAGCAGATGGCGTGCGCTTGTATGCATGCATGTGTGTGTGTGTGTGTGTGCGATGTGCGTCACAAGCCTAGCAAGCCCTCTGGTAAGACGCCAGCACCAGAGATGCGGTTTGCATGTGTTTGAGTGTGTGCGTGCGTGTGCAAAGTGCGTCACTCCTGTACAAGACGTGAGGGTGCCAGGCAGTCACAGAGGCACTGTCAGATCTGTACATGTGTACCTTGCATGTATAATTATATCAGTGTTGTGTACATGTGCAATGTTTATGTGTTTTATGTGTGAACAGGGTGTGCATTGTATACACTGGTGCACCACACCTGTTGGGGATGGGTGTGGTGCAGGGTGTGCAATGTATATGTGTATTTGTGTTTGATGTGTGTGCAGGGTGTGCAGGGTATACACTGGTGCACCACACCTGTTGGGTATAGGTGAGGTGCAGGGTGTGCAATGTACATGTGTTTTGTGTGTGCAGGGTATGCACTAGTGCACCACACCTGTGGGGTATAGGTGTGGTGCAGGGTGTGCGATATACATAATATTATGTGTTTTGTGTGTGCAGGTTGTGCACTGGTGCACCACACCTGTTGGGTATAGGCCTGTTGGGTATAGGCCGTGTGGAAGCCAAAAACTTGCTTAGCTTTTAGGTATGTACATATGGGCCTTAGATATACATAAGGATGTGCTGTGTTCATGTGTGTGTACGTGTGTGCACGGTGCATCAAACCTGTTGAGTATAGGCCCCGGGGGGTGGACGCCAGAGGCCAAAGACGCTGCTTTAGCGATAGCAGAGTTGGCGTATGTGTACACGAGTAGGATTTCAAGTGTGTGTGTTGTGTGCAACTCTATGCGTATGTGTATGTGCAGTTTGGCTCACACCTGTTGGGTATAGGCCGTGGGGGTGGAAGCCAAAGATGTACTTCCCGGCTTGGTCAAAGTTGGCGGCTTTAAGGGGGGCCTTGGGGCCTGACTCTGGCTTATGGAACACAACCTGAGGGCCACGAAAACCGTTTTGTTTTTGAACAAACAAAAAACTGAGCGGTCCTTGGGGACAGGCTCTGGTTTGTAGGAACACGATCTGTTTGGGCACATAACGTGTACGGTTGACTTCACACACGACAAATTTGAGCTTGCTTATCACTTTATAAAAACACGAACGCACCATGTCAGTGGTTTGAGTATTGCTTGAGCCTGGACACTGGCTTGAGAAACGCAGTGGGGCACAAGCACAAGAGTGTGTGATTAATTGATGCTCGGACGCGCGCTAAATTCATTGCATGTATAGATTCGTTAAAGCGAAGGCCGCTTTGATGTGTGGAGAACACTTGTATCCTGCGGTTGGCCTTTAGCGACCACAGATATATTTTCAGCTATTGCAGTACATCCTGCTAGGTTGGCATATAGGTCGATCCACCTCCATAATTCCAAAAAAAAAGATCCCCCTCCAGAACAATCACCCCATCAACTGCTATTGCAGTACTTTCTGCTAGCCGACGAAAAAAATCGAACTCCAACCAGAACCCTCACACCCATATGCTGCCAAATGGAATGGACCGGGGCAAAGCGAGCACCCTTCCCTGATTTGATATAAAAAGCATCCCTTTGCTCTGCCACCTTGCAAAGTCAGGGAAAGAGGCAGGCTTTCTTTTTTCTTACGTCAAAAACGGTATTTGAATTGGACTAAATGTACAACCCACCTCCACACTGCCAAACCAGGCTGATAGGGACTCGTCGGCATGTTCAGCCAGCCACGTGCACAGCCAAGGCCACCTCCTAGCACCTGACGACAGCACGCAGAGGAAAGGTTGTTGAATGCGTGGGAGCCAAATAAACGACGGAGCAGAGTTTTTCAGCATGTTGTCCAACCACGTGCACAGCCAGGTCACTTGATGTGTGTATGTTTATGTATGTGTGTGCCTGAGTCAGCCACAAGCGCAGCCAAGGTCACCTGGTGTGTGTGTATGTGTGTGTGTGTGACAGCACCTGACGACAGCAGGAAAGGTTGTTGAGTGCGTGGGAGCCAAATAAACGACGGAGAAGAGTTTTTCAGCATGTCGTCCAGCCACGTGCGCAGCCAGGTCACTTGATGTGTGTATGTATGTGTATGTGTATGTGTGTGCCTGAGTCAGCCACATGCGCAGCCAAGGTCACCTGGTGTGTGTGTATGTGTGTGTGACACAGCACCTGACGAAAACAGAGAGTATTTCTTAAGCCAAGCAGTTGCTCTAACGAGGTGAGTGTTTGAGCAAGGCGCACGACTGAGCAGCTACAACCTTATTCACTGACCGAGCAGCTACAACCTTATTCACTGACTGAGCAGCTACAACCTTATTCACTGACTGAGCAGCTCCAACCTTATTCACGACTGAGCAGCTACAACCTTATTCACTGACTGAGCAGCTCCAACCTTATTCACTGACTGAGCAGCTCCAACCTTATTCACGACTGAGCAGCTACAACCTTATTTACGACTGAGCAGCTCCAACCTTATTCACGGACTGAGCAGCTACAACCTTATTCACTGACTGAGCAGCTACAACCTTATTCAGGTTAATATAAGTCAAGGAGCGAGCGAGCATGACCAGTAATCATTTCCTGCTACTACTTACGTTACTAGTACTGTGCATCTGCACGCATATACATAGCTACGCATGCATTGACCTACATTCACACATTTTAAGTGTACATCTACATACACACCATCTTGCACACACGCGCGCACACACACACAGACACAGACACGCGCACACACATGCACACACCTGTGTGCTGGGGCTCGTTCCTGAGGGTAATCAAAAAGTATACTGGCAGAAAGAGCAGCCAGAAGATGGCTGTCAAATGGGGGGGGCAAAAGGCAAACGTAAGGGCCCACCTGCGACAACACACACGTTTGTACGTATGTCTGTTTGTGGTAGTGCGTGCGCTTGTGCAATTGCGTGTGTGCGTTCAAACATCTCCTCTGTGTCCGGGAACACTGGCTTATCCCAAAAAGCTAGATGTTCAAGACGGCACGCACGCGCACGCACATACGTACTGTGCGTGTTTGTTACATACAATCATTTACGTAATGTGCGTGCTTATAACATACAATAAATTTACCCCGTACGTAATGTGCGTCCTCCTGCTGCCAATCACGCTTGGTTTTGAACTGGAACACGTGCACACAGTGTTTAAGGGCTCTGAAATAAGACCACTTACAGAAAGTGTAGAGGAATGTGCGCATACTTCTACATGGGCAAATGAAGTGCAGCACCCGTCAAAGGAACGCCCCCACACATGTGTGTGCCCGTTACAAGCACACCCTTACAAGCACACACACGCATGCACACACTTCTACAAGGACAAATGAAGTGCAGCAATCGTCAAAGGGACGCCCCCAAACTAGCACGTGCGGAAAGGGCCCCTCTCCTTATACACGCGCACGCATGCCACACACATACACACACACACACACATTCCACACACACACACGCACGCATGCCACACACATACACACACACATGCCACACACGCACACACGCACACATGCCACACACAACATATATGCCACATACAACACACATGCACTAACATGCACGTGCACACACATTCCACACACAACACATCACATATGTCACACACAACACACATGCACAAGCACGCACGTGCACACACACACACATTCCACACACAAAACATATGCCACACACAACACATAGGCACAAACACGCACGTGCACACACACACATACACACACATGCCACGCACAACACATATGCCACACACAACACACATGCACAGACACGCATGCACACACACACGCACACGCACACGCTCCTTCTTACATGGTGAAGAAGGCGTGGGAGGGTAAGTACATTATGCACAGCGGCACATTGCGCAGTAGCAGCGCCCGCGCCCCCGCACGCAGAGCTGAAGTCAGGGATGGAGGTGTAAAGTCCAGCTGGCCGCTGTCATCAAATCCCTCTTCCCTTTGGATCTGTTGCTTGGTACGCTGCTGCTGGACATGCTGTTCGAGAGCATCTGCAACGCCTTCCAGCTGTTTTGCCTCTGCCGCCTTTTTGTGAGCAGCGCTTTCCTCCTGCTGAGCGAGCGCTGCTGCTGCTGCTGCTGCTGCTGTGTGTGTGTGTGTGTGTGTGAGTGTGTGTGCATGTGTGTATGTGTGAATGTGAGTGTGTGTGCATGTGTAAATGTGTGTGTTTGTGCTTGTTTTAGAGGGTAATTGGGTTGGGGGAGGGCGTGTTTGTAAATATGTGCGTTTGCGTGTGCGTGTGCGTGTGCGTGTGCATGTGCGGTGTTTGTCTTATGAGATTGTATGCGTGAGCTCCCACATGGTGCCAGAGGTCCCCAGCAAGAAACACATGGACCTTCAATATTGGCCCCAGACAGAAACCATGCCTTCACCTATGCTCAGACCTTCGTGAATGTGTCCTTAGCAAACCAACAAACATAGCGTATATGCCATTGGAAAATAGGACAGCAAACTCTGAAGTTTGCAGTGTGCTTGTGTGTGCTTGTGTGTGTGAGTAAGTGTGCCTGTGTGTGTGAGTTTGTGTGAGTATGTGAGCCCGTGTGTGTGAGTATGTGTGCCTGTGTGTGCGCGTGTCTGACGAATTCGTTCTTGAAAAAGGGAGACTGCAGTCCATAGTTCATCGACAGATACGTCAGACAAGCGCACACACAGGCACACATACTCACACACACGCACACACACACACACGCGATAGCTGCAGCAAAAGAAGAGGAGCCCGGGGACACAACCGCCGCACCTGCAGCTTGGCCCCCAGTTGTGATCGATTGACGGCGGCTGGTCGGCTGCATCAGAACGCGGGCTGCACGACGAGCGCGCCAGGTCAGTAGGGAGACGGCCAAGATCTGTGTGAGTGTTTGTGTATATGTGTGTGTGTGAGTGTTTGTATATATATATATATATATATATATATGTGTGTGTGCGTGTATGTTGATTTAGATGCAGTTATGCCGGCTGCATCAGACTGCGGGCTGCACGTCGAGCGCGCCAGGTCAGTAGGGAGACGGCCAAGATCTGAGTGAGTGCATGTGAGCACACACGGCCAAGATCTTTGTGTGCGTGTGAGTAAACAAATGTGTAATTGTGTGTGCCTATGTGCCTTGGTGCGCTTGGCAGGAGTCTCGATGGGTCACAGGGCATAATCCAAGGAGCGTACTCTATCTGCAAACACCACACAAACACACACGCACACATACACACACACTCATCCTAACGTACACACGTTTGGGTGGGCATCATTAGCACGCTGCCCCCCAACTAGGTAGCTGCGTAGGGTGTGGACAACACACGTACGCAAACGTCACACGGCTAATTGAACATGCACACACATACATTCACAACACAGATATACACACACAAATTACACACCGTTTGGGTGGTCATCATCAGCACGCTGCCCCCCAGCAGGTAGCTGCGTAGGGTATGGACAACCCCTGAGAAGAGGGCCTTACTAAGGATGACGACGTAGCAGCTCGTGAGGGAGAACAGGGTCCAGCCCACCGCCTAAGTGTGTGTGTGCGTGTATTTGTGTGTATGTGTGTGCATGTATTGAATTGACACATAAAGGCATGTGTGCCAGACTGAGTGTCCATATTAACCCCCACAAACGCACATACCGTACGTACATATGTACTCACCGCCCCCTTTTTAAAATTACAAAAAATTGAGCACCGCCCCATACAAATTTCCGTAAATCTTTGCGAAATCTGATATTTTACAAAGATTAATTCAATCACCCCCCCCCCCAAAAACGGTAAGAACGGGCGGTTATATTCTTTACGTACGGTACCACCAGCGTCAGGCTGCTCTCTATCTATCTATCTCTCTATCTGTCTCTCTCTATATTAAGGTCCTGTGTGGGTGCGTGATCCTTGCACATTTTCAAGGGTGCGTGATTCTGATCTCAAGGGTGCGTGATCCTTGCACATTCTCATCATACCGGCAACAGGTATTGGCATCCGCTAGTAAATCTAAGTGTAGTCACGTATTTTTGAATCACGTCAAATAGCTGTGAGGGCGCACACACCATTTTATACCTGACTGCCTGCACGAGTGCACAGCATCATGACAGACCTGCCAATAAACTTGCACCGACATAATGATCCTGACAGATGCGACTTGCCATCGTCATTCGTACCTGCGTGCCCACGAACACAGTGCCTCCGGCAAAAGGCTGATAAAATTGCCAGTCTGAGCCCCCCCCCCTTTGCTGGCCATCTACCACCTCCAAAGCAGCACCGCTGTCTTTCCTGTGCGTGTATGTGTGCGCGTGTTTGTATGTGTGTGTGTGTGTGTGTGTGTGTGTGTGTGTGTGTGTGCATGTAAACATATGCACACATGCGCGCATAAAATTTAGTGATCTGTGATATAAATGTCAGTCGTCCCTCCCCCCCTTTGCTGGCCAGCTACCACCACCAAAGCAGCACCGCAGTCCTGTCTGTGTGTTCAAAACACAAGCACATGAATCTGTGACGCTTTGTGATATGCAATTACATTGCCAGTCCAACCTCAATTCCTTGACGAGGCTGCCATACAAATACTGCAATTGCCAGTCTGCCCCTCCCCTGCAAGCTTGCACTAGTTAATTAGAAATGCAAACTCGTGCTCACTCGCCAGCTTTGCTTTGTGGTGCCAATGGGACCCCTAACATACACAAACACACACATGCACACCTCACGCACACACATACACACCTCACACCTCACACACACACACACACACCTCACACCTCTCACACACACACACACACACACACACACACACACACACACACACACCGCACACACACACACTTCACACACACCTCACGCACACACCTCACACACATCTCACGTACACACTTCAAGTACACACGTACACATTTCAAGTACACACTTCAAGTACACACGTACACACACGTACACACCTCACATACACACACAAGTACACACACATGCACACAAAAACGCACCACATGGGCACACACAAACATACACACACCTGTTGATACAGGAAACGCTCTCTTGGCGGCTTTGACTTGCGCTGTGCCCTTCCGCTCGCTCTTTGGTGCAGTGGCGCACGTCACCATTAGAATAGGGCTCTGGGGCTTGGAGCAGCTGAGCCAGCTCGCCACTCCCTGCGTACACGTGTGTGTGTGCGTGTGTGCACGCGTGTGTGTGTGCGTGTGTGCGCGTGTGTGTATATGTGTGCGTGTGCGTGTGTGTGTGCGTGTGTGCACGTGTGTGTGTGTATAAGTGTGTGTGTGCGTGTGCGTGTGTGTGCGTGTGTGTGCGCACGTGTGTGTGTTTGTGTATGTGCGTGTGTGTGCGTGTGTGTGTGTGTGCGTGTGTGTGCGTGCGTGCATGTGTATTTGTGTGTTTGTGTATGTGTTTGTGCTGTGCATGCATGCATGCATGGAGAACCAGCGTGGTGCGTTGTCCTGAAATATGCTTTAAATAAGCTGTCTTGAGATAAACTGCACTGAGCACTTCTTTGGACATTTTTCGTACATCGTCAGCCACTCTTGCCACCTCAGGTCACACAACAAAGTAGCAACAGGAACAGTGGACCTTTACTTCTTATTTCATCATGCACCTGGTCAACGTCCTACATTTAGTGGACTGACAAAAGAGACTAGGAGCAAAGGAGCAGAGGAGACTAGGAGCAAAGGAGGCTAGGAACAAGAAGCAAGAAAGGAGAACAAAGAAAAAAAAGCAAGCGGGCAGTGAAAACCCCTCCCCTCCTTAAGTAAAGCAAAAAAGCAACTAAAGTACCGAGTGTCGTTAAAATTTCCTAACAAGACAAAACAATGTAACACACTACACTAATGGCAAAGTATTAGTGTACCAAGGCAGATTAACAACCAAGGTTGACCTGTCGGACCGCCCATACTCGCGGGGTTGCTGTGATCTCTATGGCAGGTGCAGCAGCGGCAGCGACAGTACGTTCATGCACCCGTACTTAAAAGTGATGACGTGGTGACACACACCTATTGGACTGCCCATACTCAGGTCGCCCTCATCCATGGCAGGAGCAGCAGCGGCAGAGATGGAGCGCGTGTGATCTGATGATGGCCTGCATAAGGTTTTGAGGACAGTCAAAGAATACGTACGCAAGTGGTGCCTGTACTGTAAGAAAATTTTACGGAGATTGCCCAGATCTCACACGTTACCAGGCGGGAGATTGCCCAGATCTCGCACGTTACCAGGCGGATTAGAAGTCGTTTTGAAGACAACGGAGATTGCTAAGATCTCACACGTTACCAGGCGGATTAAAGCCGTTTTGAGGACAACGGAGATCGCCCAGATCTCACGTCACCAGGCGGATTAAAAGCCGTTTTGAGGGCAACGGAGGTTGCTAAGACTTCAAGTCACCAGGTGGACTAGAAGCCGAGACCCCGAAGAGCTCGGCCTGACCATGGACCATTAGGCTTCCAGGGCAGCTATCCATTGCACTTTCCACTGAGCAGTGCTTATTCATATATATATATATATATATTGTGCGTGAGCTGCGACCCCTGACAGCCTGGCCTGAACCCGGACCACTAGTCTTGCAGGGCAGCTACCCAGTGCATAATTCACTAAGAAGTGCTTAACTATGTGTATGTGTGTGTGCGCGCGTGTGCGTTTGTGTGCGCGTGTGTGTGTGTGTATGTGTGTGCGCGCGCCACACCGCAATGACTGACACTGCAGATTGTTGCAACAGCAGCAGCGAATGGCAGCAGTGAAGCATGCGCGCACGCTCCATCAGCAGCAGATGGCAACCAGGCTGCGCAATGGGGTCTGTGCGCAATGTTTTGAAAGATCGCTGCGCAATTGGGGTGCGCAATGGCAATTTCCCTCCACTGAGAGGGGTGCACAATCCCAGCGCAATGCACTCAAAACAAATGCCTTAAAACGGGGCGCGCAATGTTCACGTGGCTGTACGGTACTCCTCTCATAATTTGCGGTATTTCAATCCTCTTGTATTTTTGCAGTACCGTCACAGCACTTTTCTTACTTGTTTTAGGGTGCACCTCAATTTGCGTATAAGGTGCACCTCGATTTGTATTTAAGGTGCACCTCAAAATCAAATCTTTTGCGTATCAGGTGCACCTCGATTTGTATTTAAGGTGCACCTCGATTTGTGTTTAAGGTGCACCTTAATTTATAGGCTGCGCAGCCATCCCAGGTTGAATGCCATCGTAATCCAAACTACACTCAAAGATATACACTTGTGGCATAAGCTGACCAAAGGGCCAAATCTAACTGGTACTGGGGACACGCAAAGTCCAGCTAAGCAGAACCTAATTGAGCTGAGCGGTTTGAAAAGAGTTGCAAAAAGTCACCTGTTTGAAGCCCTGCCCGTTTTTTGCGGGTCGTCTCTGGAGGGGTGCGCTTTGTGGCCACCACCTTCACAGCAAACAGAATAGGGCAGACAGGTGGCAGGTTAGTCAAAACCATATATGTGTAGCATACATCTTAAAATTATATGGAAGGCTGCGTTTTGTGGCCACCACCTTCACAGCAAACATATTAGGGCAGACAGATGGCAGGCTAGTCAAAACCATATATGTGTAGCATACATCTTTAAATAATATGGAAGGCTGCACTTGTGACCATCCTTCACAGCAATCCAAGACAGACGGAAATTTAGCCAGAACCCTGTACGGTATTTACGGTGTGCGCACGGTAGTGAGATCTTCAAATGTGTGGCCATATCACGGCATATATGAATGCAGGGTTGGCCGGAACCGTACATACACGGAGCATCCACGGTATGTTTGGCAGAAAAATTACCAAATATATGGTCATATACGGTGGTGGATGTGTACGGTTCTGGCCAACCCTACGAATATAAGAGTGGCTTGAACCATACATACACGGTGTATCTACGGTAATTTTGCAGGGGGGGGCGACTGACCCCCCAAATGGTATAGGAAATTCATTGCAACAAGAGTGAAAGAAAACGGCTGAGTGGTTGGTGTTTTATGCATATTTGAGCCATTTTCCCATGGAAATCGCCACATTAGGGTATACAAGCACCATGTGTGCTTAATCCAGTCTATCTCAGCACGCAAAGCAACCCACATAATACTAGGCACATGCTCGGGTAGCTCTCAATTCCAGCTACACTTTGGTACTAAAATGGTGTCAATCGGGTGAAGTGGCTGTGAGAGGCTGCCTTCTGAATGCACATTTTCAGGCATTTCCTCCGTCGACCCCCTCTGGTATTTTTGGTAGGATTTCTTCAAATGTTTGGTCCTATTACGACAGATCAGTGGAAATAACCCCGCGCAGGGCCCGCAAATTATAATGGAAAATTTTCAGGTCTGCAGGGCCTGGAGTTTTCGGTCCGGGAAATCCGGAATTCCGATAATTCCCGTTCTGATAATTTCCCGTTCATCCCGGGCTACCCGCAATTATTCAATTTTGCTTCCGGGCTGGCAGAGCCAAAAGCAAAAATCCAACGAGAGCGCATGTCAGGCACGCGCCCAGGGAGTTATCCCAGCCACTCCATCGGCTGCCAATGTACTCTGCAAGCAGAATTGGACGCACGTTTGATGCATGCATTGGATGAGGGCAACTTCGAATTCAAAGTGCATGGGGCTGCACGTGAGGAGCCTACTGGAGGAGGCTGGGCTGCTGTGCGTGAGGAGCCTACTGAGGAGGCTGGGCTGCTGCGCATGAGGAGCCTGCTGGAGGAGGCTGCTTGGGAGGCTGCAGCTGTTGGGATTGGCAGGGGGAGAGGACTTCCATGATGCGAGGGTCCCTGTTCAAAGGACCCTGCTCCCCCCTAGCGTGCTCCCTTAGCGCTACCTCCCCCTCCCAGCTGAGCCTGCACCAGCATGCTCAAGCTCTGCATGCTGCTTGATGGTATGAAGTGTCTTCCATCCTGAATATGAGCTCCCTTGAAAACCATACACAGCGCAACACGCCCGGGGCGTTAGCCTGCCGTAAAAATAATTTTGCCTAAAAACCCGCATACATGTAAAAACCCTGTGCGGGCAACCCGCATATAATAAAACTTTGCTTGCGGGGCACCCGCATTCGTTAAAAGCCCCTGAACTTCACTGCGGCAGATGTATACAATTTTGGAATGTACAGAGGTAGGAACACACGTACAGAGGTAGGAGCACACGTACAGAGGTAGGAGTGGAAATTTGTGAGAATAGACACACAGAGTGCGGGGTAGGCTGATGGCACATTGGATGCAGCCATTTGCTCATGACACATGATTAGGGTTGGCCATAACCATATATGTACGGTGTGTATACGTTATATTTTTGGCAGAGAAATCACCATATATACGGTCATATACGGTGTAAATATGCGGCTCTGGCCAAGCTTATACATGATTAGTAGCATGGACAAGCGATTTGTCGGTTGTTTGCAACTGATACTTCTACCCCTTCCTGCCCTATCTGCCCACCCTTGTTGGGTTGGCGAAACGGCGGCAGGCTGATTTGTTTGCAATAACAGATGATAAGGAGCATGGACAAACGGTTTATTGGTAGCACTGATAGTCCTCTGCGAGCCCACACGTTGGGTCGAGCGAAAGGCAGGGTAAACACATACACTGACAAAGTGAACACAACTCAAAACCTGCGCAGGTGCATTAAGACATGCATATAAGCATGCTTCCACGATGGAATCAGGGCAAACATGTTTACGGCAAAGACGAGGTCAAGGGAGAAATAAGAGGGAACACATTTATATACAAAACTAAATGCACCAGCCAGCTTATCAGCTTCTGCGTTATACATAAGAGCCTGCACAGAGACACACACATTACATTCAGCACACAATTGCACACACATTCACAAGAATAAAATCTAATAACAGCCACACAGCAGCTCACGATCAGAGAACGAACAGCGCCTGAGTGTGTATGTGTGTTGTGAGGAGGATATTTCGGTGGACATAGCCCCTTGCTTGCCCTAACGCACGCGCACCGCACTGAAGGCAGCCCCCTGGTCTGTGGATAGAGACACACACAGAGAGAATAGGCATCACCTGAGCGCCTGCGTTTAGAGGAAGGAGACGTAGAAGCTGAGGCCCCTTCCTTGTCTGGACGCGCACCCCATTGCAGGTAGCCCCCTAATCCGTGCGTGGAGCTGGCACCTATGATGAGGCACACCAGGCTGAGGCAGCAGTACAGCACCCTGCAGGTGATGCGTACGTGTGTGTTCTTTGATAGGGATCACCAGTCCAACATGAATATGCAAATGAATACACAGATCAGCAAGTGTACAGTGCAAGTGCAAGTGTACACAAGAGCGTGCGTACGTGTGTGTTCTTTGATAGGGAGCACCAGTCCAAAATGTATACACAAATCAGCAAGTGTACAGTGCAAGTATAAGTTTACCGTACGAACAATATATCACGCTGCAAAAATATTGTTTTCGGGGGGTGCGGCGAGCTCACACCCCCTGAAATATATAGAAAGTTGAGGGGGTTCGGATTGGTGCGGATTGAATCTAAATAATTACTTTTGAGTTTTTGACGGGTCATGAGTGGGAAAGAGCCCCCGAGAGCCCTATCAGCCCCCGAGAGTGAAGAGGGGGGCAGTGAGGAGAGGGATGGGGAAGATGATGGTGATACTTGAGTTAAGAAAGACTAGAAAACCAGTGCCAGTTGATGTACAATGTACAATGGATGACAGAGATCAGCAAAACCAGACTCAGTATGATATTTCTCAGTGCACTTGGACAAAAACTATGTTATTGTGTTATGGAAGGCACCTCTGAGTCCCTTGGTGCGGTTCTGAGGGCATTTTGCCCCTGCAGATTGGTGCGGCAAGCACTAAATTATATATTGAGAGGGGTGCGGATTGGTGCGGACAGGGTAAAAATAACTCTTTTTTTG
>Ga0307945_1002251_pt1 | contig 15547 bp, 14 predicted proteins | sample OrgLakmetagen228_FD_201818 | JGI IMG/M metagenome (GOLD analysis project Ga0307945, IMG submission 201818) | Saline water microbial communities from Organic Lake, Antarctica - #228 | ecosystem: Environmental > Aquatic > Non-marine Saline and Alkaline > Saline | place: Antarctica: Organic Lake...
CCCACATTGTAAATGATGTAACAAACAAAAAGTGACCAAACAAACATGTTCCACCCTCTTTTGCAGGGACATAGCAGATGAAGCAGCAAAGCGCTCAGCACAGCGTGTGGCAGCCAGAAGGGTAAGAATTGCAGACTAATTGAGTACCTAAAGAAAGTGAAAACGACTGCAGTGAATTCATGCGTGCCATTTACGCCCCTTGTAATGATACTCTGGAAATGCCCTTGGTGGTGTCTGATTCCGACATCCGTTTTCCCGAAGCTTTTTTCTTTTCGTTACAATTAGTTTTTGCCATGTTTAGTACCGGGTTTGTTGAAAAGGGTTGATGGCAAAAAAAAGTATATACATTTATAGAGGGTAAATTTATCTCAGGCGTGTCCAGTGCCTATTCTTGTTGGCTCTGATTTGTATGCGCATTCCTTGTGCTCCCAGGAGGATGCAGGCCCTGATGGATTCCTGTATGGCAAAGAAATGACATATGCTGATGTGAAGGTGCGTTTTTGCTCTGCAACAAAATATGCTGCGTAAGTCCTTCTGCAAAGGTTATAAAAGCAGCTCGTTCCCATTTTTACTGTTTTTATAGGACTTTGCACATGGTTCCTTCACAAATGAGGTGCGCATCATTTTGAAAGTCAAAATGCTACAGGCATTTTCCCTTTATGTATACAGGCCTATGTGCAGTTGAGCCATCTTGCCTCAAGCCGCTTGGGCGTTGCAGGCCTCATCGGTGAGACTGCACGTGCAGATGTATTTTAATGTGTTTGCACTCATACTTGTGCTGATTTGTGGTCAATCAATATAAAAGTAGTAGAATAGCTGCATCCGAAGTTCATTTGGTCTGTCTACATGAGTGGGGTCCACTCATTATAACAACACCTTGATTGCAGGCAAATTTCCCCCAGCAACTGCAGCTTTTCACGCACGGATGGCTCAATTTCCAGTGGTGCAGGAATTATTTGCTGACACTGGTGCCGAATGGATATCATTCAGGCAAGGTCACAAAAAGGAAAACCTTGTTTCACATTTATGTATGCAGCCAAACCCACAACAGTCCTGTACACCAAAGCAGCGCATCCTAAGATTTTGGCAATTCTGCCTAATTGTTAACCTTTGGTGGTTTGTGGATTTGTTCTCCTAACCCCTGGCTTGCACAAGGGTCGAATTAACACTTGCCACCACTATCGACCTTAGTTACTACCGTACAGAGATGTAATCACAAAAAAAACATTTAGTTTTGCAAATCCGCACCAAATCCGCACCCCTTTCAATAATTATTATAATCCTATCCACACAAATCCGCAGGGCCAAACAACCCTGATGTGTCCCCAGACCTTACCATTGCTTCATTACATGCATGGAAGTCTACTTTTGCAAAAGATATTGACCACAGGGTGGGCTGTTGCCGCCCTCTGCATGCAAACCTGAGCCTGGCAGGTTGGCACCCAAGCAAGAGTTGTCAAAGTGCTCAGAAACTGACTGCACTCTAGTTGCATGCCAAAGCTCATTCCAAGTTATCGTTCCAACTCTGTTCGCGTGCAACTCGCACACCTTGTGCTTGCATCTCAATCATTACACAATCTAGTCCATGCCCTCCCCCTCCTTATCCCCACTGCCTTCCCCAAAAAATAATTAAATTTCACTAATCCGCACCCAATCCGCAGCCCCAAAAGGTTTTATTTCAATCCCTGTCCGCAGTTAGCCACACCCCTCAAAAACATTATTTTTGCGGCGTGGTGTATTCTCTGTACGGTATTTCCTCTCTGCAGGTCCCTGGAAGAGGCATTTGCTGCCATCCCACCAGATGCCACCAGTCAATCAGGCTCTGAGGCAAGTGGTAAACGTGACAAATTTAATCTACACAGCAGTTACAAATGAAAGTGTGTGAAATGTGTGAAACACATTGGCTGACACATCTCATTACGCTCAAACAAGGGTAGGGAGCTGTTTGCTTTGCAACCTCATCGGCACTTTTGCTTAATCATCTATTTCGATGGATTTTTGCTCTCACAACACCTCCTTTTTGTTTTGATATTGTGCTTGGAAAGTTGCTCTAATTTTGCAGGATCACAGCTTTCAAGCATACAACCAGATTAGCCAATTAGTGTTGTAAGCTGAAACAAAAAGACTAGATCCAGTTTCCTCTTTCCATTGCCATGATTTCTTCGGTGTGTGTGTCTCGTTTGGCAGGGTTTTGGCACTAATGAGCTATCTGATGATGACAATGACGAGGAAGAGTACGCACCTGATGAAACCATCCGTGCAAAGTGGATGTTGGATGGTTGTGGAAGCTTTGAAGAGGTGATGCTGTACGAGCGCGTTATTTTCACCATGAAATAACCAATTATGGTTTGTTTTTATCCACTATTTACATCCTTCCTTCTCGTGCACTATGCAATGCAAAAAATACAACATCACTGCCAAATTGTATACCAAGCCAATTGATCGTTTGATATGTGCCCTTGTGCACCCAGGTCCGAGAAGCGCTGAGAGGACAAATTGAGTACTACACAGGGTTGGAAAAGGAAGGCTGGAAGTTCATGGAACCGGTTTATAGCAACTACGGTTGTATTTACCTGCCCAGGCAGCAAGCTGCTTATCACCTAAACAAGAAAAGGCTGGGATAGGGTTGCAGTTGTATGGTATCAACATATCAAATATGTGAGCAAGGCACAAGTGGCATAGTAAATAATTGGCGCCTGCTGAGTACACCTTTTGTGGCATCTAACTGTATTATATATTATATAATCCTTCGTTATCTGCATCTTAAAAGAGACAAAGCAGCAGGTGAACCACTCCCCACATCAATACGGAAATAGGGCCCTTTTGCAACGGGTTTAGTTCCACTTCCACCGCAAAGTAGAAAATAAAAATGAAAAGAGATTAGGAATGCAGTGACAGCACCAACGTCGTTGCAACATTCTCCAAGGAGCCTCCACTACACTCCACACCATCCTTTTGGGAGTGGGTGGCATCATCTACAGCACTCATACACTGGAACCTCTCAAGGACTTGAGTCTTGATTCTCAAAGAGCCCAAAAACTTGCTTCCAAGCCCACGCGCATTCTGTCACTTACGCTGCTTATCTTGTCCATACCAAGCGTGCCCTTTCCAGTACCATCGCCAGCTCTCATCAAGAGCCTGTTTCAGGCCAATCCTGCAACCCTCCTGATCCTTATTGATCATTTTTTTGGGGATTGTGTCTTTTTTACTCTTGGTCATAAAATGGCCATTAAATGTTGCTGCTCCTACAAGCAAGGCACAGAAAACCGTAACTTATAGTCATCAATATAAATCAGGTGTAAGTACCTTAAAGGAATGATACTTGGCAAACGCAAAGCTAAAAGTCTAATAGCTCAATTTTTCGTGCTTCAGGCCAACTTGACTCAAAACAATTTTGGAGCAGATCTCTTGTAATTCATTTTTGCCACGGGCCTGCACGAGCTCTTGAATAGCGTGTGAATACAACTTGCAGAGCGCACAATTCCCTCTTTAAAAATAGGAGAGCAAATAAAAAGGGGAAATCTTGACTCAGCCTACTAACTTAATGACCTCGGCAAATTAAAAGAGCGTGCACCTCATTCTGAACATGTTCATCTTCACCAGGGCACTAAATCACTTACGCGAAAACTGCCCTCAAGGTACAAGGTCTACAAAAAAAGGCCTTCAGTCAAGAAGTGTGACTGCTAGCCTGCTCATAGAAAAGCAATTAGTTTATGGAGGAAACACTAAAGCTTGTTGTGGCTTAAGAAAGTAGGCACATCGTGGGCTCCTGTTTGGGGAATAGAGAAAAATGGATTGACGCAGTGGAAAAGGACGTGCTGTTCATTTTGGATATCATCAGCATCACAAGGGTCACTGGTGGGTTATTACTTTGGTTCCTTGTCGCTGTCTCAAAACGTAGGGTGTGAACACAAAGTCTGAAGCGAGCTGCGAATGACATCAAGAGGCAGGCTTAAAGGGACATTCATCTGGTAATGGGAAGGATTATGGTATTTGGTCCCATGGATGAGAACGGCCATGGATGAGAACGGCCAGGATTATGATTATATATGCCCTCAAGCCACGCTGCTGCCAATTTCAAAGCATGCGCACGCAAGGAGCCAACTGAAGTTTCGCATAACTTGTTTGGACCGATAAAGAAAGTGGCACAGCAGTCGGCATACGTTCATTATTGATCTCCACCGAGGCTATCGTCAAGAAACTTCTTGTAATGTCAATCATATAATACCGAGAAAAAGAAAATTGTCAGCTGCGAGGGGGGAGAGAATTGCCTGAATGTTGAATTTTCCAATTCATTCGGCAAAATTTTTATTACTTTTGCAAGAATAAGTAATGAACTTGTTTTACAAATCCTCGTGTTGTTCCACGAATGCTTTTGGAGTTGCAAGCCCACCTTTTGTTCAGCCTATCATTCCACGTGTAGCTGTCATTAGCTCTGTATCTTCTGAGGCAGCAGCAGGAGCCGCAAGCGGTGGAAGGAAAACTAGGCAGCCGCGCAGGAAGGACAGGGACCTGTCCAGGGCGCAAAAGCCTTCTGCCAGCCAAAGGAACACGAAAGGCCCAGCGTCATTAAGCCAATTAACCAGCATTAGCAGCAGCTCTGGCACTTTTTCCCTTGAAGGAGGAGAGGACGCTGTGCTGTCCGCCGTTGCCAGCGCACGGAACGTACGTGAGCTTTTGACCCTTCACACCTTTCTTCTCCAGCAGCAGTCTCAACAGCACACCCAGCAACAGCAGCAATCTTTTTCAAGTACTCATGCACACCTGCCTGCAAAACAAGCAGTGCACTTCCTGGCTCGCCTCTCTCAGCTTAGCCCCTCGCCAGCAATCAATGCCACTGCACACCTGGACACACACGTGGCCTATGACCCCCTCCCTTCCTTTCCTCCATCCACCCAAAATGATGCTGTGAATAGCAGTGAGCCTGCCACTGGGTACGTGCTCCCCCTTATGCCTCAACATCCGACGCGGCAGGCATGGCAGCAAACTGAGCGTCCAGCTGCAATAGAAGGAGCAGGGAGAGTGGCCCCAGAACAGGGAACCCGGATGTCCAAAGAGGAGCAGGCAGAGGATGCAGCAAGTATTGGGGCTGCGAAATCGAGGTAAGTGACTGCGCCTCATCACTTGCAGTGATATTTCTGGAGATGCCTTGACACCACAGCTTTGAGGCAGGTGGTGGTAGAATGGAAAGCACTCTGCAAACGGCTGAAACTTTGGAAATTTCTTTCATGTGGGTGCTCACATCTGCATGTGGGTGCAGATTGCGACGGCAGCAGCTAGTAGAAGACCTCCTTTCTAGTGCCATATCGGGCTTGCAACAGCTGCCACTCGATTCTATCACTGGTGGGCAAACTTGTATATGTGTGATGCACAATTCAGTGAGAGTCTGTGTTTGTATGTGTGATGCAGGCAGCAATATCAACCTGCTTCATTTAATGATTGTTGTAATACACCAATGGGTACACGCTAGTGGACATGCCCGCCCCCTGTGCCTGTCGTCCTATCATTTCGCTCTTGTTGGCACAGTCTGGAAATAGATTGCGGACTCAGGTCCAAAGAGAGGAGCTTTCCCACCTGTTAATTTAGGCTTGCTGGGCGCTTTGGCACGCTTGGGATACCGCAGCAGGAACGGCACAGGCAACCACGTTGCTAATCTGGTACGTGAGCACAGGGGCAGTTGCCCAGGTGACCTGTCAACACTGCTGAAGAGTTAGTTCTCACACCTGCTCTGACTTCATACAGACGATGAGCCTCTGGGTGTCGGCTTGACAGAGTTTTCAATGCACGAGAAAGCTGCCTGTGGCAAGAGTGTGTGAGATACTCAGCCTTATGACTTTTGACTCAACAGCTCCTAGTACCGTACCTGAACAGGCCCCTCAGTGCCTTGTAATCTTTGAAGTCATGAAATGTAAGCTAGCCCAAGCAAGAAAAGGACTGACAAAATAGGAGGGTAGCACGCATGATGTGCGCAGGTAGGTATTTTGCGCTCTACAAGTAGTCCAATTTTACCACCGTTTGTGGATATCAAAGACGGTTTCTGTTGCTTCCTATCATGCAACCTCTAGCTTTGTTGGCATGCACGGCCACACCCTGCAGATTGCTCACCATCTGCTGACCAGCAATGCGCTGCTCCTCATGCACCGCCGCAACCCACGCGCTCTGGCAAACACCGCCTGGGCCCTGGCTAAGCTCGGATGTGACCCAGGGTTGATGTGGATCAGCCAGTTCCTGCTCGCCAGCTCGTAAGCGTGGCAGCTCTTTTTGGATTGTGCCGGTTACGTACAGCCGGTTACGTACAGCTCCTCCGGTCATTGTTTGAATCTGTTAAACCCTTTACAGCATTCCTGGTCCAGCTGAAATCTGCATCGTGTCTCCATTTTTAAGAGGTCGATCTCAGCATCACATTATGTTTACCAGGAAGATGTGCACGCTGGTTTGGACCCACTGACTACTGGTCTGTATGACGTAGCAGTAGTTCCTGTTATTGTAGCACTTTCATTAATGGCTGTCGGACAGATATAGACGTGTACAGAGACAGACACGTATACGTGTGTACAGGGCTTCCCTCCCAAAGCTGACAGCTGTGGACCTATCAGCTACGGCATGGGCGTTAGCACGCTGGCACTTCAGGCCCTCTCCAACTTGGCTCGGGGGGTTCTACACACGCCTGAGGTGTGTGCATTGTGCACTTTGGTGTATGTACCAATTTGCTTATTGTATATTGTGCGTTGGATCTGCAGTACGGGCAAGAGAGTGCTGACTGGTGTTTCGGGCAACGAGGCACTTCTTGTACCACAGACTCTTTCCATGATGTAATTCCCTTTAAAGTGACATACAAAAACGGCTTGGAATGGTTGTTTCTTAGGGGCCAGAGGGCGTCCATGCCTTGTAATTATGCTTTATCATTATGGCTGAGGCCATTGTTACCCGCTAAAACTGGACCACAACGCTTGTTCTCCACAGGTTTATTCCAGCATTGACGCAGGAGTGTCATCATGCTTCAGAATTTCTTCGTCTGCAACCACCACCCTCGTGGAAACTTTCCTGCTCTTACATCGTTCCTACTCCCATGCTGCTTATATTTTTGAACTGTGCAGGGCACATGGAAATTGATTAACTTCAGTGCAGGAGAATGGGCTGGCTCGACAAGAGTCAGGAGTACAAGCATTTTTTACCTTGAAGCATGAGATAAAAGTCTTTCACTGCGATAGTGTTCGCATACATCTGTATGTACATGCTGATGATTTGTACACGAACCACAGCAGGCAAGTGGCTTGGGCACAAAGGAGGGCTTTAACCCTCATACCTGAAAGCCTCAGACTGCTGCACGTGTCACTGCAGGCAAGTGGGCACCCAGCTTGGCACACAAGGCGTATGCAATGTGTCCTGGGCCCTGGCCGTCCTCAGAATTGGGCCCCCAAGGGAGGTGGCCGAGCTGCTCATGATTGAGGCCCAGGTATCCAGTGGTGTGTGTGTGTGTATGTGTCCACATGTGCTTTTTGCCGTTTTTTAAAGGTGTTGCAGGAGGCGCCAAAAAAAAGTAATGGACGTCAACCCTATTTTTTGGCTTGGGGGCCCTTGACCCCCCCCCCCCCCAATACCCATCACCCAGTGCCCCCACCCGGACAAAAAGGGTATTAATCTGCTCCTTTTTCATATAGGCATCCATCTGCATACTCATCAAGACCTGAAACTGAAGTGTTGCAGAGTTATGGGGCAAAAACCGAGATACAGAAGCCCATGCACACGTGACCTACTAGGCACCCATAACTGGCTTGCACAGTCCCACATTGCTTCCATTTTTTCTGAATTCCACTGGATATTTCATGCTGGCACAATCCTTTAAGTTTGGGGTAGATTGCTGCTTCATCGGCTTGACTCGTCTCGCGGCCTGCACCCGAGCACGTGTGCCTCTGACTTTCGGACATGTCCACAGACCCCCCCCTTAACCCAATTTGCTCAAAGCGGGTGCCAATCGACAGTTCTCAAGCTGAGGATTCCAAATATACAATTATAAATTTGGGAAAACGCCCCAGTAAAATTCTGGAGGGGGGGTCCCAAAAAGTCGAACCCCCCCCGACACCCCCCCCCCTCCCGACCTTCTCCGATTGAACTCATTTATATACCAATCGATAGCTCTCAACCTCAGGATTCCGATTATAAAATAAAAAATGCGTTTGATAGTTGACGTCCAAAATTTACACGAACTGGCGCCTCCTGGGTGTTGCGCAATTAATACAACTGAAGCCCGTATTTGTGGTGTGCGCATATAGAGTATATCAGGGATGGGTCATACGGACTTCTGAGACGTCCCATACGGTATAATACGCTATTAATACGCAATACGTGTATAATACGAAAACGTATTTATGCTATTTTGGGGGGTACCCTGGGCTTGCACCAACCACCCTCCAACCACCACAAATTGTCCCCCCAGCCTCCAGAACATTATAATGCCTCCTGGTAAAGACCCTGAGTGGCATCGTGTTGTTGTAATGGGACAGAAGGGGCAGATTTACGAGATGACAGATGCCAGATGCCAGAATTCTGAGATTTCAGCAGCGGTGCCCCCCGCATCCGCGAGCACTTCATGAGGCAGAATCCCAGCGTAGGTGTAGCAGCATGCAAAGCTGACCCGGCAGGAATCCTCAGGGCGTAGTAGCAGCGCTCGCTATCAATGGGAGAAATTGCCGACGCTAGCGCTCAGAGGGAGGAGCATGCAGGAAAAGAGACGCACCTGCACAGGACTACAGCAAGCACATCAGCAGCAGCATCTACAGTCATTGGACACCTGCAGCAAGAGGGCAGTGACCAAGGCTTGTGTGGATGCAGCTGTTGCACAATTCATCTACGCTACAGGCACCACCTTCTGGGTTGTGGTAGCAATAAGCAAGTGATCATGCTACGCTCTGAGGGGCTGGGAGTTCCTCTGGGGGGCTCTAGAGGGCTTGGAAGTGCTTCTGGGGGGCTCTAGAGGGCCTGGGAGTGCTTCTGGGGGGCTCTGGGGGGCTTGTGGCTGCAAAATTCGTTAAGTGCCCAAAATCGTATTATACGGAGCAATTTGAAAAATACGGTTAAATACATGATAAATACGATACGACGTAAAATACGCCTACGCTGTATGACCCATCCCTGGAGTAAATAATGTGTTGAGGTTGCGGCTGAAGAATCAGCTGCACTCACGTCTAGTCCCCGGCAAAGTGTTCCGTTTTGCTGGCAACATAAAAAATGGTAGTAAATCAAATAGAGAACCATTAATGGTTCTTACAAGTGCGGGTTGTCTCTGCCTTTTCAACACATCATCTTAATCCAGTACAGTGACATCTAGCTGCCGAATAGAAATGGAGAATGTGCAAGTAGTGATAAACACTTCTCACAGGATTCAAGGGAAAGAAAATCCATCATAACAGGCAATGTGAACCTCTTTCACCATAGCAGCAGACGTAAAAAAGGCCTGACCTTGGTGGGTGGTGGTGACTGCTGCTCCCTCCTGGAATTACGAGCCCCGCTGGGGGGACCTCAGGCTGCCTCCATCTCCTCTCCTTCCTTCTTCACACGTGCAGCTGCCCATAATGTTATGATGCACACTTCATTTACCCTACCTCTTTTGATCACCCCTGCAGGTGCAGCTGCCTTCCTTCAATGCCACCTCTTTGGCCACCTTATGCTGGTCCTTGGCTGCTATGGGCCACAAGCCACCCACCTTTTGGCTGCAGGAAGTGTACGATAGCCTGCTACTTACGCTGCCTAAGGCTCCCCTGGTGAGAGCGTGTGGCTTTGTGTGGCTGTGTATGCAGTAAGGTGTGTGGCTGTGTGTGGCTGTGTGTGTAGGTAGGTGTGTGGCTGTATGTGGCTGTGTATGCAGTAAGGTGTGTGGATGTGTGTGGCTGTGTTTATAGTTAGGTGTGTGGCTGTTTGTGGCTGCGTGTGGCTGTGTATGCAGTAAGGTGTGTGGCTGTGTGTGGCTGTGTATGTAGTTATGTGTGTGACTGTGTGGCTGTGTATGTAATTAGGTGAATAGCTGTGTGCGAATGTGTGTACTTATAGCTTAGAGGTGTAAATGTGCTGCATGTGTGGCTGATCGTGGAATAAATGAAGTAGACAATGCCTTGCTTTCTTTCACGGCAATTTTGACTGTGATGCCTTGCTGTTGACACATATGCACACTTTACAAGCACATACACATGCAACCCATACGCACACATCCATATGATGAATGCATCAACACACACACACACACATGAAGACATGCACGCACGAATACTACATGCATACACACAGACATGATTGCACATATGATCACAAGTGCACATATTATATGACATATACATACATACACAAACAAACAAACAAACACACGCCTAACAGGCATCACGTGGCCTGCCCCACTCCAACATGGTGTGGGCCCTCTCAGTGTGGCAGGCCTCCCCCCCTCCCCATTGGTTGGCTGCCCTGTGTGTCTCTGCCACAGCTCACCTGCCCAGCATGAGTGCCAGCAGCTCCACCGTGCTGCTCACCGGCTTAGCAGACCTGGGGTATAGACCACAGCAGGTGTGTAGGCGTGGACTGGTGTTTGTGCATGATGTGTATGTGTGTATTAATATGAGTGTGTGCAATCATTTTTGGACTGATCCTTGTAGACCTCGCTTATAAAAGATGTGATGTCGAGCTTGAAAGGTCCCAACGCTAAGCCCTACTCTATAATTTAATCAGCTCATACAACTTGTTATGCTTGAAATATCTTAAGGAGCCCGTAAATGCTGATGGCAAGTAGGTCCTCTCCACCCCAAAGTCGGTGGTTGTGTGTAAGTGTCAGCGTGCACGTGAATGTGTGTGTGAGTGTGTGCACATGAGTGCCCGCAAGCATGTGTCTAATCAGTGATTTTTTAAGTCCACTCAACGCTTGCATGTGTGTACTTAACACCCAACTCAGGCATGGGTGAGCCTCGCCCTGGAGGAATTTCACAAGCGCCACACTGATGCCAACGCAGCTTCCTTGGTGGCCATTGTTTGGGCTGTCAGCAGGTACTGTGTGTACAGGGATCTGGCCAGCAAACTTTATGCTGCTTGCACATGCACGTGCACGCGCACATGCTTACACACAAACATTCACACACTTTAGCTCTCATAGCTTACGCAGCTCCTTCCCATTACCCAAGGTCACAGGACGGACTGTATCAAGCCTGATAGGTTGGACACCGCTCATGAACAACAATTCAGGTTACACTCAATCTGAATTACATTGAGAAACTGCCCACGCGCACAGGCTGCTCCAGCCAGAAGGGCCTGACTCAAGCCCACCCTTGGGATGGACACCACCACGCAAATGGCGTGTGCGCTATGCCCACGTGCTCCAGGTGGGAGGTTGAGCATCTTCGGCTTGTGAGTTGTCGTTTTTCATAACTGGTTTGGAAATGAGCTTGTAATGGAAGCGTCTTTGCGCTGCAGAGGTGTGAGAGCAGGGTCAGCTTTTAAACCTTTGAAAGCACGCACACAAAGATTGAGAGTAAATGCTTGTGCTTGCTAGGGGCCAGCACCTGTTCCACTCGTAGCAAGCCATAAACTAAGCAATGTAATATGAAACAGTGTGCCTGGGCACACGGTATTTCGCCACGGCACCTTCGTCACTCCTTGCTCACCCTATTGCTCATGTCCTTGTTCTTGTACAGCTTTGGTGCTTAAGCGCAGCACAAGTTCTACAACTCCTCCTCTCTCACTCAATGTGATCAGGACATTGCTTGGGCACAGTGCCGCGTCTTCCTTGACCTTGAGCCCGCTCAGCTCGTAGATGCTGCGGTGGCCTTCGCAGACCTGTCCTTCTACCCTGGTACGTGTAGGACCACGGCTGTCATAAATGCAACCTGGATTTGATGTTCGTTCGAGAATCCTGTCCGGACCTAAATGAGCATAAAAAGCAACAGTTGCTTTTCCATTTATAGACCCATTTGATCGTTCCCCGCTTTTCTGTCAAGCCATTTATGTACATGTCCCTTTCTTCTGCATCATAAGTTGCGTTTCTTCATCATCTGCAGGCGATGAATGGATGGATCGGCATGAAGCTCACTGCAACGTGCGTGTGGAAGCGTTCACTGCCTACCAGGTGAAATGACTGCAGTCTTGTCAAGAAGCTCATCTTTTGTCTATCGTTTGTGTGCCTTCCGTGTGCTGCGTGTCGTAGCAAATCATTGTCACTGGAAAGTATAAGACTCAGCACAACATTAAACTGGCTTCTATAGCTTATTGAACGAGACTAGGCAAAACAACCTGGAATGAAAAACCAACTAACCAAATCAACGAATTGTCACTGCCAACAAACGGGGGTGAAATGTGTCTGTTACTCCTAGCATTAAAGGCTCTATGTGTCATTTTCCACGTAGGTACGACTGTTGAGTAGCTCCATTGAGAAGCTGGACTCCATATTTGAAGGCGACTATTTGCCACAAGACGGGGAGATTGTTTGAGCTCTTGGGAAATGCTTGGTTTGAGCTCGCTCGCTCTGCGCTTGCGATCTCGATCAGCCGGATGAGCAGAGGAGTGATTGGGACCTCATATCATACAATGCTGTTTCAGGGAATGTGCAGATTTCGATAATCCCTGCATAATGATCTAGTTTAAACATGTCCCTGGTGCGGAGCACAAGCAACCTGATTTGAAATCAAAGAACAAACTCTGTAAACTCTGAAATCAAAGAACAGCGCGGCTTTTGAGTTAAGATTGTACAGTGCCACACTACGGTATGTTGTACGTTGTGCATCGGCACGCACATTGATAGGTTGAATTGAGATTCCAAATTGCATTGGTTGCTGTCAGGTTACTCGTATAATGTCAGTACTTGATGCTTGTAGCACGCCTCCAAAAAAGACAGAATCTGCTTCACCATATCGTCATAGGGTCCGAGAAGAACACTGTTACTCTCCGAAAGCAGGCGTATCTCGCCCCACCACAAAGGCCTCTCAGCAAGCTAGTGGCTTAAATTTAAAAACCACCCGTAAACACATTTCCTGACACCGTTCCAGTTTTTATCAGAAGGCTGGCGCATCAGGCTGTGAGTGTTGCCTCTGTTGGTCGATCCCACTGTGTCTTCATCGTTTTCTTGTGGTCTGTGAGTACAAGCAGGTTGATGGGCATGAATGAGTAGAAAAACATGCATTGTCGTGCATTTCCGTCGGCAACCCTGGACCTTTGCCGCACATTAACTTTGAACAAAAATTTTACATGGCCAATGAATCCTACAAGGCGCCCTAAGGGCATGCCAGGTTCCCGACATCCCTACACAACTTGGGTACCAGGCTTGCTGCTAACGGTCAAAAGCAACATGGCAGCAGTGCTTCTGAGGCATGGCATATTGAAAGAACGCCTTTCCCTCCTCTGCATCCACGAGCAACTCACAGTAGTACGTGCGCCCCTGGGAGTCCGGGGCAGAAGCCCATCCAGCCGGCAAGGGGGCCTCCTCTGCATACAAAAACATACATCAGTTAGTCTATACGTGACCCTTTCGTACGTAGACAGATGCTCCTCAATGTTATAAAAACAGCAGCAGCCACCGCTGCGGCAATGAACCAACAATGTCCTTGGTAATACCTGCAAATTCAAGAGTGTTGCAAAGAGGAAACAGCAAGGGCAAGGGCAACCTAGGTATGCTGCCGGGGGATGTGAAAGGAATGCTTGCTTTTTGTGTGTAATGGCTAGAGTAAATGTAAGGAATAGGCCTTTTCCAGCTCCTTAACTCTGCCTTTACACATTCATTCACCCTCATCTTATCCTCCCAGCTTGCCCTAAACACGGACCTGGCACCACAACTTTGGGAATTGTCACGCTTGGGTCCTGCTTGTGAAGCACCTCTGCTTTCTGCATCATCTCCTCGTAGTCTAGCTTCAGCTGCTCTGCCATTGTCTGTGTTTGCATGCATGTTTACGTGCATATGTGTGTGTATGTGTGTATGTGCGTGTGCACTTGCGCATTATTTTAACACGGTTCAGCTTCAACTGCTCCACCATCATCTGATGTGCGTGCGCGTGTTCATTTGCATGTGTGAAAGCGCATTATTTCCTTGTAGTCATTCAGTGCATATGTATGTGCGTATATCTGCATGTGTATATGCATGTGTGCAAGCTACATCTCATCATATCCATCCTAGATGAGCTGCTCAGCTGACACCTATGAGTGCATGTTCATTTGTGTGAGTATGCTTTATCCAGGTGGAGTCTGTGAGTGCATGCATGAGTATAAGAGCCACACTGCATGTTTATATGCACACACACATGTAACCTCAACACAGAATGCAAGCAATCCCTCTGTCCTGTACTGCATCATTTGGGTAATTTAAACCGTTCATGCTAAAAGGTGAGAGACATGCGCGCATGAACATTGGCATACATATTTCCACCTTGGAATACTCCTTGGCCTGCCTCTCCAGCAAGCCTGCGTCAGGTTGCTTGGCCTTCTTCGCTGCTAGCTCCTCTGACCAATAAACGGGGGGGCGTAGGATGAAGGCATTGTCCCCATATATCTGCCGCCAGTTCACAGTGCCGCTAGTGCACTCAGAGGCACGATGGCCAAGCTGTGCGTGCGTGTGTGTGCGTGCATGTGTGTGTGCATGTGTGCATGTGAGTATGTGTGTGAATGCGTACGTGTGTTTGTGTGTGAGTACGTGTGTGCCATTATCGCGTATGCTGAGCACGTTTTGAGTGCACATGTGCGTGTTTGTTATCTGCAATGTGGGGCGAGTAGGAGGGGTGCAGAGTATTTGCTTTGGGCCTGTTGCAGTACAGCGTGTGAGGATGCATGGTCATTTCATAGGCGCAAAGGCATGGAGTGGGTCTGATGTATTGCAACGCATGATCAGTAGCGTACGTGTGTGCCTCTGTGTGTGTGGCTGTGTGTAAACAAGCAAACAGGACATCGCAGCCCTGATTGCTCTGAACAGCAGGTGAGGTGTGAGGTAGAAGTCCAGGACTGGTAACATGTGCTTATGCGTCTACAAGGATATGTGCGTGCGTGTGGTCACCAATGAAAAGTGCATCCCAGTCTGGCTCACAAATCACTTACCTGTCCACACAGGTTACAGGCATCTTTGTGCCTGCGTGTTGCAGGGGCGAATGTGCAGGAAAGCGTGATTGAGACGTTATGGATGCGGAAGTGAGGAAGCCTCCAAATGCTGGGTGGATTCTTACCAGTTGGGGTCACGCCGAAGCTTGTGATGCATCTCCATGGTGGCTGGTAGGTGGGCAAGTTAAGGACTGCTGAAGGACCGGGTTTGCACGTGCTAGGGTGGCTGTTGCATGCGAGTGATGTATGGTGTGTGTGTACATATGTGTTTGCGTGTACATATGTGTATTTTAACGTCCGTGTGTGTGAATGTGTGCAATTGTGTGTATCTGTGTGTGTATGTGTGTGTGCGTGTGTGTGTGAGAGTGTGTGTGTGTGTGTGTGTGTGTGTGTGTGCATGTGCATGCTTGCGTGTGTATGTTTGTGTGTGTACGTGTACGCGTACGTGTATGTATGTATGTATGTATGTATGTATGTATGTATGTATGTATGTATGTAT
>Ga0307945_1002255_pt1 | contig 15541 bp, 21 predicted proteins | sample OrgLakmetagen228_FD_201818 | JGI IMG/M metagenome (GOLD analysis project Ga0307945, IMG submission 201818) | Saline water microbial communities from Organic Lake, Antarctica - #228 | ecosystem: Environmental > Aquatic > Non-marine Saline and Alkaline > Saline | place: Antarctica: Organic Lake...
CTCACACAACACACACACACACACACACACACACACACACACACACACACACACACACACACACAAACACGCACACACACACACACACACACACACACACACACACACACGTACAGACACACACACACAACACACACGCACACACAACACACACACAAACACACACACACACACAAACACACACACACACACACACACACACACACACACACAACAAACACACACAAACACACATACAAACACACGCATACGCATTATGCACATCCACGTACTTACCATATGCAAGCATTGACGAAAACCTCCTATTTTTCGCTGATTTCCTAGTACGATTCAAGTAAAATGTAACACAGTTCCCAATGCTGAACATAGCACTGCACACTCGTATATACAAGCTTGCCTCCCCTTTTTCACACCCCTTTTACACTACAAAATCTTTCAACGTGCAGGAGCGCCCATAGGTTTCAGTGGATTGGGGGCAGGTGAGCGGGTGTATTTTTAGCTACAACATGTTCCACCTCCGCTAACCCTTGTCGAAAAGCTGGCTATCAGCTATCAGTTTCCAAGTCTGTGCTGAGAAACACGGACAGCAATCGGCTTGCGTACAAAAAGAGTTATGACCAGGATGCTAACACTAGCCTGTGCCCTGGCCACTGAACGCATTGCTTGCAGCATAACGGCTTTTTAGAACACATTTGGCATTGAATTAGACTGCGCGGCAGCCCTTTACAGCCCTCCCTGCCCCAGGCTGAAAAGGTATATATTTGTGAGCGCTATCTTTCTTTCAGGCGGCGGGTGTGGCGTGGGCCTTGGCTTGGGCATGGGCTACGGCGCGGCCTTCGGATCTAAGTACATCGTAGTCGACCCGGAGTTCAACAGCCTCGCTCAGCAGGACAAGCGACCCAATTGGTTACGGCAATTGCAGGTGAACAGGCTCAGTGATTGTATGCGACACAGTGCCATAGGTACGTCTATGCCAAAAGGAATAGGAATTGCCAGCTGGTGAGGGCAGTTCCAGGTGAACAGAATTTATGGGCTAAAGTGCCTATACAGGTTTTACACCTTAACCTTAGCCTTTTTACCTTTTTGTGGTAGCATTGTTTAACCGGTGGACAGGGCAGGCTGTGTTTGTGGAATTGTGTTGTCCCGAAGACACAGTATTGTGTTGTCCCAAAGACACAGTTTTGTGTTGTCCCGAAGACACAGTATTGTGTTGTCCTGAAGACAATATTGAATTGTCCCGAAGACACAGTATTGTGTTGTCCCGAAGACACAGTATTGAATTGTCCCGAAGACATATTATTGTGTTGTCCCGAAGACACAATATTGTGTTGTCCCAAAGACACAATATTGTGTTGTCCCGAAGACACAATATTGTGTGTCTGGTACTGTGTAGAGGAAATGGTTTAGTAAAAACAATCGAAGGAGGCGTGCTAAATTTTTTTGTATCAGCCCAGGAGGCGTTGAAATTTTGGAAGGCACGTATGCTTTTTGGGGTGGACACCACCCCACCCCAAACCCCCCTTCCAGAGCCTCCACCCAAATAAAAAGGGCACCTTCTGTTCCTTTTTGAATTCTGCATCCATCTGCATACTCATCAAGACCTGAAACTACAATGCCGCAGAGTTATGGGGCAAAAACTGAGATACGGACGCCCATGCCCACATGACTCACCAGGCACCCACAACTGGCTTGCACAACTCCACATTGCTTCCTTTTTATCAGAATTCCACTGACTATCTCATGCTGGCACAATCCTGGAAGTTTGTCAGAGGTGGTCGACGGAGCAAAAGTCCTGAAAATGTTCCTTTTTCGATGCAAATCAGTTTAAACATAACTAGATGTTTCAAGTCTGAGGCCAAATGGACTACCCCAGTGGTCTGGGCAGAAACCCATTTCAGAATTTGGCACTGAATGTTTACGTATTGAGCCACCACGCTCTACCCAGGGCCTCTTTTCACCTCAAAACACGACAGGAGTACTTCTTTTATGATACCAATCATCCTGAGTTTTGAAAAGTAGATATGGTGAAGTTTGGTTCCACACCTTTTTGGCACCCCTTTTGCTGGTTTGTTTCAAGGGAAATGGGCCAAAATGGGTACCTGGCCAACTACTGCTCTGTTTTGCCCCATTTTTATTGCAATGATATTCTTTATTAAAATGTAGACTATTTATATAAAAGTGTCACACATCATGTCAATTGGTGGTGAGATATGACAGATTGGTGGTGAAAAGTGGGGTTCACGCCGCGGGCAATCAGGCATGGGCCCCGCAACTTGCAAGATCCAAGCTCTAGTGTCTTGAGCAGCTCAGAGCATGGGCTACCATTGGGTGCTAAATTTTAAGCTTGCAAGCTACGGGGCCCATACCCTGGGAACATTTCAAAAGTACCCCTTTCTAAGGCCTCCGTCGACCACCTCTGGAAGTTTGGAGTGAATTGCGGCTCCATTGGCTTGATTCACCCCGCGGCCTGCACTGGAGCGCTTGTGCCTCTGACTTTTGGACATGTACAACAGACCCCCCTTTTACCCAATTTGCTTAAAAAGGGTGGCAATCGACTGAGCTTGAGCTGAGGATTCCGATGATATGTTTAGAATTCCGTGGGAGTGGCCCAGAAAGAAACTTCCAAAAAACTATAGCCTGCTATTAACTTTAAAATCCCCCCCTCTGAATTCCAATTTGAGCAAAAACCGATCGTGCAGACTAATTTTCTGCTGTGAGCCTAATAGCAGCTTATGTGGTATTGTAACATTGTCTAGCAGTACCATTCTGATGGCAATTTTCTGCGAACAAACAAGTGATGCAGACATGTAACTTCCAGTAATAACCAAGTTTCATCGGCATGAAACAGTCTCTGCAATTCAGGTGGTGCCTTCCTTGTATTGGCATCTCACAAAGAACAATGACCCCAATTCTAGTATTCATACATTCATACTCGTGATGACGCTCGCGCAGGATCAAGCTTCGATTCTAAGATTCGACAGAGATCTAGCAAACAGGAACAACCAGAGCAAAGGGCAGAAGTAGTAGTCAACCGTCGTCTGTGTACTATAATGAAAACTCCTATTAGTATTCGTTGAGGTTATTAGCATCCTATGCCTTTTTAACGGCTGAAGCTGGTATCTTTGTTCTCAAACTTTAGTTTATTTTTGTGGGCAACTATCTTTGTGTTATATTCAGGAAGTAGTGCGTTAATTTGTGCCCGTGTGTGTATGTGTGTGTATGTGTGTGCGTGTGTGTGTGTGTGTGCATGTACTACTAGCAAAGAGAGTAAGAGTGCTATAATGGTTGGAATGTCTCAAGGGTTACAAGAAAAGGCTTACTCTGTAAGCTCTTTTACAAGAAAGAGGCCTTCAGTCAAGAAGAAGTATGACTGCTCGCCTGTTCATGAAGTATAATGAGTTCATAGGGTTTTGTCTGTGAAAATAAGAACGCGTACTTCCTGCGGAGAGAAACCATCTGATGGTGCGTGCAGTGAAAAAATATTTTCATCCTGGACACCATCATCAGCCTCACACAAGTCGCAAGTAGGGGAAGAGGTGGAGTTCCAAGTTGCTGTTTCAAAGCGAAGGGTGTTGACACAATGTCTATAACGAGCCACACTGCGAATGACATCTCCAGGAAGGTCAACATGCAACTTAGAGGACTGCAAGGAGAATGGGTAAAGAGAGCTCTTCATGCAGGCAGTGCCCACCACTGGTGATAAGTAAGCTTTTTGCTGTTGCGCTTTCTAAGATAGCCATCAGAAAAAGGTGTCCAAAACTATAAATGTCTGTCCCTGAGGTCCACGACAAACCAACTAAGATCAAAAGGCTCACAATCACAGTTCAACAACTTTTATTTGAACATGTTGGAATGTTTCTGTAATTCCTTCAACGCTCTGCCTTACACGACTTTGGTCATAACGTGCACTTTCAGCCTCCAGCTCCAGACGGTAATGCATACGCACACCTCTACTGCCTTGCGGCTAAAGACACTAATGAGGAACACAGCGGAAGAAGAGGGGCAATTGCACCTAGGCTTCGTGCACTCTCTGATGTAAAGCACAAGCTGGAAACAAACAAACTGGGCAGTGCCAAATAAGACACAGGGTGCTATACCTACTAGGACCTCAGACCGCTGAAAAAAGAAAAAAGAAAAAACTACGCAGGCAGTGAAAGCCAATCCCCATATTAAATAAGGAAAAGGAGCCAGTTTGGAACCGAGTACCGTAAAGCTCCTTCACTGCGAATAGGATAGGAAAAATCAATGGGGATCAAGAGGGTTGCAGGCTTGGCCTGAAAGCGGCTCCTGATGAGAGTTGATAACAGTACTGGAAAGGGTCCGTCAAGTATGGACAAGTATAGCAGCAAATTTCACAGAGAGCACATGAGCTTGGAGGCAAGCTTCTAATAACACTTTGAAAATCAAGACCCAGTTCCTTGAAAGACTTCAGAGTGTGAGTGTTGTAGATGGTGCCACCCACACTTAAAAGGATGATGTGGAAGGGAAAGGAGGCTCCTTAGAGAATGTTGCGGGTGCTACTGAGGTGCTTTCAATTACCCTTGCTTAGTTGCCGCCCCCACCCCCCTGCCATTTTTGAACCCAGTAATCCCTAACAAAAAGAACGGAAAGCTACAGATTATTTTGCAGCCTGCTGCAGAAGTACTCACGTTCTTGAAGGCGAGTGCAACCAAATGTCAGTTGCAACTGTCTTGCCACAGCTTGCGCTACCATCCTTTTTACGCCTGGCCTTTAGTCAGCATTTCGGTTAAGTATTCCCTTCTTTCTCTCGACTTTGCTTCTTGCTGTCTTAGTTGGCAGGTATGGATGTCAACGGTCCAGCTGCTAATTCCTTGTCCTCTTCTAGAAGAGGTTTCAGTTCTTTAGCCAGTTCAGTGTTCAATTCGTTGTAGGCAGCTCTCTCTTCAGTGTTTTCTGCTGGATGGTTGGCCATGTGTAACTTCCCCTCCAACATTCTGGAGTCGAGCCGGAATAGAACTGCGATGGTAGTTATAATACAGCCAGACAAATGAATAAGGGATGGGGTCATGTGAGCCCTGCACCAGGCTGTCCCCTGTCATAGTTTGTTGCGTTCGTGCGTTGGATTGGATTAGGAGCAAACAGCGCAGCATTTGAACATGATCATGCAAGCCAAATACAGAAGAAAGCAAGAGCAAACAAAACGAGAAAAGGCAATTATGAATTGCATTACAAATCCAAAATTGCTGCGCACACTGGCCTTGCAACACAGGGGCGTAAAAAATCACAGCAGCGTTTGTTTGGCACCATGCTGCACGTTGCGGAGCTATCAATTTGTCGGTAGGAAACGGAGAAAGCATTACTGTTCAAAGGAGGAGCACTTCTGCTTCTATTAGTAAAGGGCCTGAGCTGGTGCTGCTGGGTTATGGAAAGCTCCCTCGTCATTATAACAGGCAGAAATGGCTGGAAACGCAGAATCCGTGACGGGCAATGTTTGTCCCGCTTATTGACATTTAACGGTTTACTTACAAGCAGTAAGCACTGCCTAATGGCAGCACAGGTCTCACACAGCAGTGACCGCCCTCTCACTGATTTATTTTCAAACATATGATGATGTCGCCGTCCCCCTCTAGTACTCAAGCAATACCCACACTGACTTCTCTGCCTTGTCAGCCTACCCACATCGTTCAAGGATGCACCATTATGTACGAACTATTAGTGCATTTTTCTCACCATCAGACGTCCAAACAAACAAGCCGAGATCAGGCGGGTAGTTTCCTGCGGATCAGCCCTGCCATCATGTCTAGGCTGTTCCCATCAGGCGTGAGCTCATACAAGCGACCACTGCCTTCCTCCACCGCTAGCAAGAACCCAGAGGAAGACAGGCCTTTAATAGTTAGGGCAACCAAGGGGGTCCCATTGACATGGCCTTCAGGCACGCCCCCGTCGCTTGTTTCATTCCCTTCTGCATATATAATTGTGTGTGTGCGTGTGCGTGTGTGTGTACGTGCATAAGAGTGTGCTTAAAGGCAACTCTGTGCTCATCACTCATCACGCTGCAAACGACTAAACATATAATACAGCACCCGTCTTTGATTTCAAGTTGCACCAGCCCGCCTGGCCACCCGCTGGGTTTGCACTTGTACCGCTGCCTGTGTACGTGTGCAACCGCGCTGCTGGATTTGCACGTGTACCTGCCTGTGTGCGTTTGCACTTATCCCTGCCTGTGTGGGTTTGCACTTGTATTTGCCCATCTGCTGGATTTGCACTTGTACCTTTGCCTGTGTGCGTTTGCACTTGTACCTTTGCCTGTGTGCGTTTGCACGTGTACATTTGCCTGTGTGGAATTGCAATTGTACCTTTGCCTGTGTGCGTTTGCATTTGTACATTTGTCCATGTGGAATTGCAATGCACCATGCCTGTGTGCATGTACACGACCGCTAACTCAGCACGTGTGTGTGAGTGTGTGTGTGTGTATGTGTGTGCAGGTACGTGTGCCTGCACTAGACCTGTTCCACTTTGCCTGGATCTGAAACACTGTGCCCCCCTCGATTAATGAGCTGCATTTCACAGGTGACAGGGATGAATGGAAAATTGCCGTGCCACCTGCTGTGATCGCCACGCTGCCCTCCTCCTGACCTCGCATCTGCTGTGTGCTTGTTTATAATTTATAATAGATGATACCAACAGGAATGGCACATGTTCCTGCTCTTGTGAATTTGCGCGCCACTAGCTACATTTGCAATGCGGTGTGTGTGATCCTGCTGCTTGTGGATTGTGCCTTACGCACTGCACCCCCCATGGAATGCACCCGCTGTGTAGCATCACTGGCAAGAAGTACACACACACACATCCCCTGCGCTCGTTTGACATGTTACCCGCTGTCTTTTTAATGAGGAGCTTTTTAGGTGCAGGCACTTAAGTGCTCCCGAGTCAGAAGACAGATCAGAACCCCCCACAGTTAAACGCGCTTCCCCAACTAGCACAGTGCGTGCTCCCTCACAAAGTCATGCTGGAGGTAGACTGACTCTACCATTCCTTTTATTTCTTTTTGTCACCTTCAGTATTGTGGGCAACGCTGCGCTCCCCCTGCTCCTGGAACTGCACTTGCTGCCCGCTGTGCATCCAAGACCCTAGGTAGTCGGCCATCAAGGGAGAAAAGCCGTGCTCCTCAAACACCTGCGGCAGGTGTATGCAATTTATGTGATTGCTTTCGTCCCATGTTGTGTGTGGTACCAGAGTGGTCCCTATTGTTATTTAAGTTAATAAGTAATAAGGTAGGCAAAGAACAGACACATTGCCTCAAATGAATCAATGGTACACCCACTCCGTTCTTGAAGAAAAGCAACAAATGTTAGGCTCGTTAATGTAAACTTTGCATGTTATTGTAAACTTTGCATCCAAGTAATGCGTAGCTCATAATGTTTCATTTAAGTTTTGCCTGCATGACAGCAACTCCGAATCAAGAACACAGACACAAGTGTGTGCAACAAAAGATCTTTTTCCATCAGCACTCCATCCATTACCACCTTCAATTCACATCAAAGCTCTTATGGAATCGTTTGCCTTCCTACATTCTTCACCCCTTCCTCACAACTAACCGTAAAGCACTCGTCCAAACGATTCATCACGTGCGCAAGGACAATCTCTCGCGAAACTGACGGTTGACACAGATTCTGCTGCTGCTGTTGGTGGTGTTGCTGTTGCCCTTGCTGGTGCTGGTGCTGGTGCTGGTGCTGGTCCTGCTGCTGCTGCTGCTGCTGCAGCCCTTCTACCTCCGCCTGCTGGTGCTGTTGCCTCTGCTGTTGCCTCTGCTGTTGCTGCTGCTCCTGCTGCTGCTGCTGTTGCCTCTGCTGTTGCTGCTGCGACTGTTGATCTATAATAGAGTTAATGCAGGTCGTTGGATGGCTGTTTGACACATTTAGACCGATGCCCGTGACCACGTTAAAGCGATCCCGTGACCAGGTGGTGTGGATGAGGGCCCCTGCAACCTTTTGTGGGACGGACTGAGCCTCACTGCCGGGACGTGAGGGGGGGAGGTAGTACACGTCGTTGGGCCATTTGATGGCGATGGGCAGGCGTGCGTGAGCACCCTGTGTGAAATGCGTGATTGAAATGCTGTGCATCAAGGTGTGTCTTCTGTGCCTGTGTGTGTGTGTGTGTGTGTGTGTGTGTGTGTGTGTGTTTGGGCCAAGTAGGTGCGAAGGGCTGAAGCGTTTCAGCTGCTCAATCATGCTAAGAATGCTTTTAAACAGAGAAGTGCACTGAAAGATCACACATCGTTGGGCCACTTGCTGCGCATGAATGCATCCAGGATTACGCGTACGGAATTTACCGTGTAGGTATGAGCAGTGCATGGAAGGTGTATAGAACATAAGGTGTTTCTGTGGCGGCGGGCAGGTGTGTGTGTGTGTGTGTGTGTGTGTGTGTGTGTGTGTCGGCAACTTCTTGATAGCAGCGAGCCAACAAACATTAGTGCTGTGCGACCCTCACAATTTCAAGCGCACTACAACTAACAATTATACGGCCGCATCTTCTGCTAATAATAGGTATCAATGCAGCAGTGTGCAGCAACTCACGTCTGTAAGCGCTCTGACCTGCGCGCACCCCTCATGTTATGAGCAGCTCTAGCATCCTCTGCTAATAACAGGTGTCAATGCAGCAGTGTGCAGCAACTCACGTATGCTCTGTGCCACTAGTAGCTGTCAGATCAGATCACCGTCACTGCAAAGTATAAGACTCAGCACAACAACAAAAGCTCCCGCTCCCCCCTCACAACAAAAGGCACATCATCATGCCTCTATACCCCAACACGCTTGTGCTTCTTGCTCGTGTTTCCACATCTGCCGACAGAAAAAAAACCAACTTTGAATGATTGTCAGCTACCGCGTCCCACAATATCAAGACACGCCCATTACATTATTACAATACCCAGGCACACCACGTAGTTGATGAAGGGGCCCTGGTTGGGGGGTAGTTCAAGCTCGCCTTCCCACAAACTTCAGCCACCACGTTCCGCATGCCTCTTACAATGCCCAGGCACACCACGTAGTTGATGAAAGGGGCCTGGTTGGGGGGTATTTCAAGCTCGCCTTCCCACAAACTTCAGCCACCGCGTTCCGCATGCCTCTTACAATGCCCAGGCACAATACGTAGTTGATGAAAGGGGCCTGGTTGGGGGGCAATCCAAACTCACCTTCCCATAAACTTCAGCCACCGCGTCCCGCACGCCTCTTACAATGCCCAGGCACACTACGTAGTTGATGAAAGGGGCCTGGTTGGGGGGCACTCGAAGCAAGCGGCTGCAGCTAAACATGAGGCAGCCATCAGGAGAGGTCCACGAGTTGCCTCCACGGCCTGCACGGAAGATGCAAGCATTACGATCTGGATTTGAGCATGCTCACGCTTGGGACACAAGCACATACACACACATACACATACACACACATACACATACACACACAACACAAACAAACACAAACACACTCCTCACGACAGGCATCAGGAGGGGTCCATGTGTTGCTTCCAAAGCCTGCATGGGGAGGTTGTACAGTTGCACAGACGTGTTATTAAACATGTTTGTGTTTCAAAGTTTCGGGCAGAGAAAGCGCAAAGTTTGTGTTTCAAAGTGCTTTAAGGTCGTACACACTCTCCTCTCTCCAGACGACAGCCATCAGGGCAGCCAAGACCTGCACAACAACTCGTGCGACAAGTGTGTATCTGCACCAAATTGTGTGTCCAGGATAAATAGCTCTTCTGTGTGTGTAGTTACCAGGTGACACACATACACACTTGTGCACTCTCCTCCACACACACACACACACACACACACACACACACACACACACACACACTCTTCTCCACTTTTCTCCACACACACTCTTCTCCACTCTTCTCCACACACTCTTCTCACACTTACACACTCTTCTCTTGGTAACCATGAGCCCCAAACCACCCTTTGCCTCCACAAGGTACAAGGATAAAAGGCAAGGATCAAGCCATCTTTCCAGCTGTCTGCCAGTCAGCCACGATCACCCAATTGCTGGCCAACACCACCACACACAGGATGGTGTGTATCATTGCCCCTTATTGCAACCAGAAAGAAAAAAAGCAGGAGCAGCGTTGCAGAAATAATGTGTTGATTTTACCTTTACCAGCGGTCTGTCGGTCAGCCACAAGGACAACTCCATCTCCCAGAGCAGTGAGATGGGCCCGCATGAACTCCTGGGTGCACGTGTGCACGCGTGTACGTGTGATGGAGTGACGTGAGTAGTGTTTGTTAGGCCATATTTCAAAGTTAGGTGCGTGAAGGTGGGTGCAATGTAATTTGTGAGGCTGGGGAAGGGACAGAGGAGGGTCCGCCACACACGCAACCCAACTCAGACCTGAGAGCTGCAAGGTGGGTGTGCATTGATTTCTGTGCGCACGAGTAAAAAAAAGTTAGCAAACATGCTTCCTGTTTCAGATCAGCATGTCTGGGTGCCCTCTGATTAGAGAGATTGAGTGTCCTTTGCCACCATGCTTGAGTATGTGTGCGCATTTGTCTATCTTGCTTACATCCTAGCTTTAATTAGTAGTATTTCATTTCAGAGGCGTTTTGTCATTGCAGGCTACAAGGTACATAAGCACATGCAGGTATGTTCAAGCTTTCTGAATGGGGAGTGGGATGTGCACTTAATTAGAGTCAGAGCTGGTAAAGCCCAGTGGCGACCTTTTGGCCACTTAAACTCAAACATGACAGCTGTGTCTGAGCCCTTTTTTAGCTTAGATTTTCGACACACAAAGACTGTCTTTAGAGCACAACAACACGCTCTCTTCCTCTCTTCCCTTTGCAGGGCTGCAACTAAGCTGCTCCTTACTTTCTGAAAAGGGTGTGGAGTTTGCCGTCGCATACCCTTCGCGTTTGACTACCCTCACCCGCGTTTTGTGAAAAGGGTGTGGAGTCTGCCGTCACATGCCCTTAGCGTTTGACCACGCTCACCTGTGTTGACCGCATCTCCTGAACAGCCAGCAGCGTTTGACCCATCCGGCCCTGCTTGTTCAGAGAAGCCATGTAACGCTGACCAACAAAGGAGGAGGAGGCTTGCTCACTAGTCAAGTCAGGTGGCTGGTCCGGAGGATCCTGCTGGTCGTGGGGAAGCAGCGTATCACCATTGCGTGCGCCATTTTCGGTGGCTGAGAGCGACACTCGGTGCTCTAGCTCTGCTGGCACCGGGTTCCATTGCAGGTGCACGCCCTCAAGCGGCGCAGCCTGTGTGTGTGTGTGTGTGTGTGTGCGTGTGTGTGGGTGTGAGTATAGGTGCGACGAAGTTGTATGCCCTCAAGAGGCAAAGCCTGTGTACGTGCGTGTGTTTGTATGTTTGTTAGAATGTGTGTGTATGTTGGTGTGTGTGTATGTTTGTGTGTGTGTGAGTGTGTTTGTTGATGTGTGTGTGACTGTGTGTGAGTTGCGTGAAAGAGTGTGAGGGTGAGTATGTTTGTGTGTTTGTTAATGTGTGTGTGTGTGTTTGTGTGTGAGTTGCGTGGAAATGTGTGAGGGTGAGTATGTGTGCGTGCATATTTTATGTGTATGTATATGTATACGTACGTGTGTGTGTGCGTGTGTATGTGTGTGCGTGTGGGTGTGCGTGTGTACTTATGTGCATCAGCGCATGCATGCGTGCGTGTGTGTGTGTGTGCATGTGCGTGTGCGTGTGCGTGTGTGTGTGTGTGTGTGTGTGTGTGTGTGTTTGTGTGTGTGTTTGTGTGTGAGAAGTGTGCAGTAATATACTTGTTGAAGCTGCTGGAGCAGTCCCTCCTTGACCTGGTGGCTGCTGCAAAACACGTCTACTAAACTGCTGGAACAGAGCGGTGCCATGGTTGCCGAGGCAGCGCGTCTGATCTTAGCGTGCGTGCTGAACGGTTGTCTTAGCTTGCAGGCACTGCAACTGGGTATGACAGGAATCAGGGATGCCATGCAGTCAAGTTTCTTGAAGCTGCAGATGGCAAGCACATGTAAATAAAATTGAATTATATATACTTATTGTCAATTGGTAGAATAATATTTATTCTTCAAGTATGGCTTTAAGAGCGTCAGCGCAAGGGACCACCACAAGACTAGTGAGTGCACATCCTGAGCTTTTTTATCTGCAATTCCCTGCTGCACTCACAATACTCCTGTATTTTCAGGCTGCTGCACAAAGGAGTGGACTATGGCTGTGTGCAAGCACCTCAAAACACAACCCCAAATTACAGCATCGCCTCACGCCGCAAAACCTGAGTGAGGCAACCAGCAGCAACCAGCTGCAGCCAGCAGGCCCTAGCATTAACACAAGGAGGTGGGTGGGGCCTTATCAGTTGATTCTTTTTCTGCTGTGCAAGCAGACCTGGACGGAGAGAAAGAAACCATTTTGTAACAAAATCCGCAGGTGGCGCAGCTCACAGGCCTGCTGCAGCACTTCTAAGCCATCAGACGGGGAGAGTGAGGAGAAAGAGGATAAAAACAGCAAGTACTACACGCTGGGCATGGCAGCACTCTGGATCGGCCTGTCAGGTAAAAGTTACATGGCCATGGCTGTTTCACTTGGCGAACTGCTGCTTTTGCTGGCAGCCGTTGCTGCTTCAGGCTAGACTTGAACAACGTGGCACTTGCGTTCTGCAACAGACTGGCTTATTTTTGTTTCATTACGCGTCTGTGGCGTATATGGCCTCGTAAAATTTAAGCCAGCAATCTAAACAAACTTCCCTTTGTATTTACAGTGTACGGGTTCCTGCTGTCCCCCAACCAGACCCCAACTCGAGACATGATCTTCTTAAAGCTGCTCGTGGGTATCAGAGAGCCAGGGGAGGACTTTGTAGTGAACCAAGTAAGGAATGCGTCTCTCTGATCTGCAAGGTAGCTTAGCATGCACATTGGATGACAAAAACGTCTGTACCTACAACATCACCGCTGTTTTACTCTCAAAGCTAACTCCTTCCTGATTTGCTCCTTTATGATATAATAAAACCTGCAGATGCTTAGAAAGTACCTTTAAAAAAAAGGTACGAGTATTAATTGCACCTAGCCACCAGAAACTACCTGCTGGCTTCAGGTGTACACAGCGCTGTTCAACATCATGGGCATCTGGCCTGCCGTTTATGCCAGCCTGCTCATCCCCGCAGGGCGCAGTGAAAATAAGGTGTGTGTGTTTGTTTGTGTGTGTGTGTGCGCGTGATATGTGCCAGTTGTTGATGTTTTCTGTATGGTCTGCAGTGGGGGAAGTGTGAGTAGAAGAGTGAGCCAAAACCATAAGTATAGGATGGAACAAAATATCTACATTGGTTTAAGGTCTACAAATGTACGTGCATGAATATGGTTTTGGCCAACCTGTAAATTTTATAAACAGACCAGCTCGAGAAAAACTTCACTAAGATTACCTTTACTTACCCTAAAACTTCACCTGCAAAGACATCTCAGTATAAAACCCTATCAACTACACTCGCTAAGACCAGAGTGTGCCCACACAAATACAGACCCACTCAATGGCGCATGCACCCACACCCACATAAACACACTCAAACACGCACCAAACATATATACACACATCCTCTGCTTTTAGCGCAGCTGTCCGCCAAAGAATTTCTCACTCCTTGTTGTCTCACACAAAGCACACAAGCACATACGAATGCATGCGGGCTCATACACACACACCATTCATTATTAAACGTGTGCTTGCTTTGTTTGCACTGGCCCACTAAGAAGACAAAAGTGCACACACACATACATAGACACACTGCAAGTCTAGATTCAGCTGCCTGCCTGTCAAAAGTCATTGCTTACTGCTTTGCCCTTTTTGTGCTGATGCACACATTGATGTCCACGAAAACACCTCATGTTTGGACACAGCTTCCCGCCTGGCCGTTCATTGCTGGCTCCTTTGGCTTTGGCGTGTTTGCGCTGCTGCCGTACTTCACCTTCTGGCGGCCCATCAAGAACCAGCAGCTTCCCCCTCCAAAGGTGAGTGTGGATCTGTATTGTTACGCATGCCTTTTCCTTTCATATGCCAGCATGCCCGCTTGTCCTTTACTGTCACGTGCCCTTTCTTGCGCCCATTGCCCTTTCCTTTGATTTGTGCTCTCTACTACTTTGGTACGCTTCCATTAGGAGGGTTGTTTGGTCATGAGTGTAAACCGCTATACGAATGTCTCGTACTAAAGGTTGACAAGCGTGCGTGTGATCAATAAATGTGCCGGACCTTTATGAGTACTCGTTCACTAAGGCCGTGACTTTACTTTTACTTTTATTTCAAGCTTTTAGAATCAGCATGTATGATCACAAGACTCCAATCTGCGTGTCCACACTTTAGATAGTAAGGAGAAAAGCACCACCCAGGCAGTGAAAAACACTCCCCACATTAATTGAGGAAAAGGAGCCACTTTGGTACTGGGCACCGTAAAACTAACTCCTCCACCAAATGAGTGAAGCAGTAATTGAGTTGGCCCAGACCGTATATCATACCCGTATGGATCCACCGTGTATGGCCGTACTATTGAAGATGCTGGATTGGATCGGATCGGATCGGATTGGATTGGATTGGATTGGATTGGATTGGATTGGATCCCTGCTGCAACACTGTGCAGTACATGTGTGGCTCTGGCCAACCCTACACACTACACACCCATAAGAGCTCAACCACCCACAGGCCTGCTCTGAAGTGCTGGATCAAGCAGTTCATGAAACTGCTGAAACGCACGGGAGTGCTCAATGTCTAGAGTTGGCCAGAACGGTTCATGACTAGGGTCGGCCAGAAGTGTTGCTAGACGGTGTTTGCAGATTTAATGGCTGGTACATCTTCAGAAATACGTGTCAGAAGTATCAGGAAAACGATGACTACTTGAGTTAGTCGTACACGACGCCTACATAAGACAGTCGTATATGTATACAGGAGTCAGTCGTATATGTATACAGGAGTCAGTCGTATATGTATACATGCGTCAGTCGTATATGTATACAGGAGTCAGTCGTACACGACGCCTGCATGAGTCAGTCGTATATGTATACATGAGCCAGTCGTATATGTATACAGGAGTCAGTCGTATATGTATACAGGAATCAGTCGTATATGTGTACAGGAGTCACTCGTATATGTATACAGGAGTCAGTCGTATATGTATACATGCGTCAGTCGTATATGTATACAGGAGTCAGTCGTATATGTATACAGGAATCAGTCGTATATGTATACATGCGTCAGTCGTATATGTATACAGGAGTCAGTCGTACACGACGCCTGCATGAGTCAGTCGTATATGTATACATGAGCCAGTCGTACGCCTACATGAGTCAGTTGTTCTCGGTCATATTATCGCATACATAGACGGCTCTGGCTATCCCCTTTCAACGACATGTAAATGCCCACAGGAGGAGCTAGAGGGCTGGAACAAGCTGTTCATGAAAGGCGCAGAGACAACCATCTTGCCAGCTCTCCTTATCGCAGGAGCATCCTCTATGCTGTACCTAGCAGCAACAGCAGGTTTGTGTTTTTGTGTGCATGTGTGTGTGCATGTGTGTGTGTGGGTGTGTGTGTGTGTGTGTGTGTGTGTGTGTGTGTGTGTGTGTGTGGTT
>Ga0307945_1002262_pt1 | contig 15522 bp, 10 predicted proteins | sample OrgLakmetagen228_FD_201818 | JGI IMG/M metagenome (GOLD analysis project Ga0307945, IMG submission 201818) | Saline water microbial communities from Organic Lake, Antarctica - #228 | ecosystem: Environmental > Aquatic > Non-marine Saline and Alkaline > Saline | place: Antarctica: Organic Lake...
CCCTCTAGCTTCTTTTTCTGGTGTCTTGTTCAGTCTGGCCTCTTTCTCTTCTTGAAGCTGGCTTTTTATGCTATAGCTCAACTGCCCTCGCTGGCGGATATAGCTGTGTAACCCCTTACCCCTTACCTTATATAAGTTTCCGCTCAGATGCCCTATAGGCATATATAGCAATGTAACCTTACCTTGCCTTGCCTTAGAAATCACTTTGATGGTACGTAGTCCAGCAGGCACAAACTGACTGCACTACGGGCAAATCCACTTAGCAGTTGGTAATTTTACACAGAGGAGCTTCATCCCTGTTTAAGTACAAAGGCAGTGCCCGGTTCGGCAAGCTTGTGCTATTTCTAACAAGCTGTCCCCTTGCGCTATCTCAAAAATCTCTAGCCTTCATCGTCAAAATCGTGCCTCTTATCTGCCCTTCGGGCCTAACCCAGCATGCCCAAGAAACATGGACAGTATATGCATTGCCATAGTCTTATGGCAATGTCGTCTGAAAGCCACTCAAACTGACGCCCCACCAAAAAACTGCAACCTCAACATTCACACACGCACAAACTCCAGCACACCAAGGTCCATCATGTTGCCTCCGCACGACACGAGCTTAGTCCCTGTTGGCAGGCTGCAGGCATTTTGGATGACGGAGAGTTGGTTGTGAGTAGGTATGCTCATTGCTTGCTATGCGGGTGTGACATTAAAAAGAGGAAACGCAATAACAGCAACATAATGCTGCGCATATAACGCAGCAATTTGAGGTGTACACATCGTCGTGAATTCGCCAGGGAGCCTTACGTGCCACGTCTGCTAACAAGTGAACACAAGTGAGACAGATGCGGCAGATATGGGAATTTGAGAAGGAAAGGTTAGGGAAGCTACCTCGCTGAAATTTCAAACTAGGTCCAGCAAGGTATTTTCCCTAGGCTAAACCTGGCCCAGAATTTTTTAACTTCCACAACACTCCAAAGCTTCACAGCAAGCCAAACTCAAACGCAATCTTTTTCAAACCCTTTTCCTGAACTGCTCACGACACCTTTTCAGGTCCACCTGCTTCCTTATACATTGCATGCGCAAATATCACTGACCCCTTTATACCATTAGCTGTTTCTCATAGAGGCCATGGCTTTCTTATTATATTTATGAGCAGGGTCTCCAAGTCAAATTCCTCACGATTGCGTGTGCGTAAAGCCTACACTTGTGATGGCAGCCCAGTGGTGGTGAGGCTTTAGTATGCGAGATCCTTTGTTTGAGATCCATATCAAAAGCCCACCAGTGAGCGACCATCCGCATGAGCTCCGTGGAACAGGACGCATAGTGTTTACATAATACAATGTACAGCTTCCCTCTAAAAATACATAGTAAACATATTTTGCAAGATTTGCAGCTAACCTCGGTGCCTGGGACAAGTGAGAAAAGGCTGTCGGTCAGGCGACATGTGCCTGACATTATCTGCAGCACCTAGCTGCAATTGTTAGGTTGGCCAGAACCTGGTCCGTACATTACACGTGACCACGTACATCAAAACTGACCTGCTGAAAGTACTGAATATACATCGTGACAAACGCATCTTTGCATGGTCCTGGCTTCCATAATACATGTTATACATTTAAAAATCGACACTGCACTATCCATCCTGCTAATCGTTTGCTTGCAACCTGGGCCATATTAATAGAAGAGGCGAGAAGCGAGCAAATGCTGTTTTAAGCCTATCGAAGGGACTTCCTTGAAAACTAGATGAGTTGCCTTAGCCACATCTATGTAAACTACACTGGGGGATCTAAAACATGCTAGTTCAGGACATTCCCAACTTGGGCAACGAATATTTGCCTTTGACAGGCTTGAATACAAGAGGGCTCAGCCAGGATACTGTACCACACAAAAACCTGCCCTACAGGCGCGCTGTGTCATTTTGTGCACCACATAAAACGGTTGCCAATAAGAAGGTTCCCGGCCTCTCATGTACAACCACATAAAACGGTTGCTAATAAGAAGGTTCCCGGCCTCTCATGTGCAACCACATAAGACACATTTCACTGATTGATGAGCAGATACACTATGCGGCCACAGTCCACAGGTTGCGTCGTAAGCCATACACACAAACTCGCCCACGACCACACACGCTTTCACACGAATGCCAGCGTGCTGGAGCCACATCCAATACCACTTCATGTAGCTCCCTCTGTATCACCTTGGTGTGCAACAAAAACCATCAAACGAGGAGACACCCAAATGCACGTACCCGACAACCAACCACTTGCACGAGCACAGCGCTGGAAGCTGACACATAAGGACCCAGAGCATGTCCCTGCTCTACTTTACAGCAGGTGCTGCACAATACACCATTCTGCTGGTAACATACCACACCGGGTACCATGCAAGCTCACGGAATCTGACCTGAGGACACACATACAAATCAGCTGTACTCACGTCGAAGGAGGACACGGCGGTGACGGCTCCGGCGATGCCTGCCAGCACGGTGGCGCCGGCCACGAGGGAGAGCAGGAAGTTCTTCAGGGAGGGAGTGACAGCCGCTTCAGCGACCAAGGGGTTCGCGAGCGAGGCGCCCGCTGACGCCAACACACCGGCTTGCAGTGCCTGAAACTGCCTGTTAACAGGCTGCACTTGCTGCTCGCTGTCAAGGGAAAGGAAAGGGAGGGGGAAAAGGGTGTGAGGGAGAGATGGGCAGGATGAGAAGAGATGTTCCTACTCGAGTCGCGCATCAAGGCTGCTAGCGTTTGTGGTGGTGCAATTGCATTCCGGATCACAGAGTAGGAGACACTCGAATTCACCTCTTGTTCTGCTGGGCGCGGCAAACCGGGGATGACCGCGCTGGACGGCTGACACCTGCACATATAGGGAATGAGACCAATATTTCATTCTACTACTCGTCCAAGCGCCATCTGCAGTGAGTTGTGTACGCGGCACATCGAGAGGGATCGTACTTGGTGTGGCCCTCTGGGACGAGGTCTGCCTGTTCACGGCTACAGCGCGGCTGGAGGTGGCAATGCAGGACATGGTATTTGCTTTGTTGCGAGGGAAGTAAGGATTGAGCTTTATTGAATAAATGTGCGAGAAAAAGGTAGACGATAGGTTCCCTCTCGGATCCCACTGCAATTTGCAACAAACTGTGTGACTAGGCGTACAGGAAAGTAGTTGTGATGCTCATTCACTCAATGATGCGGCTGTGCAGACATCTAAGGGTTCACCACACAAGGACGTGGATGTAATGTACTTGATTTTCAAGTCCGCTAAGGTGTCATCCACCATGCTCGCTTTGTTGCTCTTTCCTGTGTTTTTGGAAGAAGAAAAAAACATAATGGCTTGAAGCTCCTTCTGAATTTACAGAAAACAGGCCAAGAGAACTGCTGGCAGCCGCCTTTTTGGTTCCTGTATGTAATAAAAGTGGCTTCGTGCTTCAAGCAAAATAGCCGCAGGTGTCTATCTGACACGAAGAAAAGATAAGAAAAGAAAAGAAAAGACTCCGCTAGGCGTAGTGATGACACAGCCAGCATGATTAAGGGAGGGGGTACTTAGGTGCCCGCACCAGGCACCCCCCCCCACCGCGCAAACAATTAAAAAACAATGTGGGTCAGGGGGGTTTTGTGCTGTAGTACCCGGACCCAATCCTTGACTGTTGTTGCTTGTGTTATATTTGCAGTGCATACCTTGTTTTTATGAGCAGATGCATGTCTGATGGAGTGTTCATTCATTTTGTGTGTCAATTTGTTACTCTTGTGGTAATTTAGAATAAGGTCTGCCAGAGGCTTGTCTGTATAGTCTTTGTAGATAGTCCCCATAGCTCCAACGAGGATCACGTGAAGCTTGGCTTCCCCATATCCTTGTCTGTTTAGGTTGGCAACAAGCATGCTGTGCTGTGCTTTTGCTTTTTGGAATTGGGGATCAGGCCTAGTGTCTTCACAGAATTTAAACTCAATCAGGTGAACCTCCCACTGGTTTGGGTTCAATTTCTTGTCTTTCGCAAGCTGTTGAAAATGTGGTTTGCGGGTGGTTACGCGAGAGGAGCACACAGTGCTAGGTAAAAATAGGATGGCGTCAGGACGAGAAGAGGCTTTTAAAGCATGTGCTGTTAGTTTTGGTAGCAACCAAGAGGGCAGTGCTTTGTTGGCAGTGTTTCTCAGATCTAGGCCTTGCTCTGATAGTTTATCTGCGCTGCCTACGTAAGTGTAGGCAATTTGGTTGGCACCGCATGGTCCCTTTGTAGGACTTGGACAATCAGCACACATGCTATATTATGGCGTTTTATAATCATGTTCCTCATTTTAGTGTGTTGGCAGCCTGAGAGTATGTGAAGTGCACTATCAGTGCAAGGGCAGATGGGGCAGTTTACATTGGGAGAGAAGCTGTGTTTTTGATTAAAATTTGTACCGGTGCGGTACCTGAGGTACCGTACCTCATAACATTACGCTTTTCGTAGAATTTGAGATTGCTATTGTTCCAAAAAGTATCTGACACATACTAGCAGCGGTTCAACGAGCTCATAAACCTGGCCTAATGAAGTCCTCTCCTCGTTGAAACAGGTAGGTTCGTTATACTGATCTAGATGCATGCGACTAAAAAATTGGATACGCATATAACTTAAGCGTTCCTATATTATGTGCTCAATGCTAGTTTCATTCTCATTCCTGACAAATTGAATTTCTGGAGCAGTTTGGAGATTGCAATCGGAAATGTGTCTGATCAGTTGCCGCCTGATCATTCTCTGCCGAATACTTCACAAAAGAGTTACTGCGCTGAAGCACGCATTCCAGAATGTGGTGTTTGGTTCTGATAAACTTAAACCGTCTTTTGCTTCTGATTAAATTGAACTCAGAAGGTAGTTGCCCAACATGTGCGTTTATTCCTGTCAAGCTGTACGCAGGGCAATTCATGTAAACCTGAAAACATGCTCTTATAGCTTGTACTTCAGCGTAAGTTTGAAGCTTAATCAGACACATTCTGACGAAATGGCGTGTATATGGTGTATGTGGTGTGTGTTTGTATATGTGTATGTGTGTACCCCTTAAATATAGCAAGCAACACTCTTTTTACTTTTGCCACTTTTGCCCCGTCGCCCCCCTCCCAACTTTCAAGTACACGACAATGTGATTAACTGCTTGCAAGCAGGCGAGCCTTGTCAAAGAAGGCGAGAACATTTAACTTTTGTAAGATCTTGGTCACTAGAACCTGTGCTTGATGCTGCCCTGTACTTTGAAAAAGGATATAATTTGGCGGCAGTTACACCACTCCCCACATCAATCAAGGTGTACAAAATTTACTGTGTAGACACTTCCCCTGCTCAACAAGCAGAAAAGGCACGAGAACAACACAAGCTGCCAATGCCTCCGAGTGAGTCACTTCCTCGGACACCGTACTAAAACCTTTTACACCATCCTGCTAGGAACAACATGCACCATCTACAGCATCCACACAAGGAACCCACTCCACAGCATCGGAGTTACTGGTCTGCATGCCACAGCACTCATAAAAAATTAAGCCTACCCTAAGGTACTTGCAATCAGATCCGCAACAAAAATCATACAGCTGAGACGAGACTTTGAATACAACCCCCACGAATATATGAGAAATACTTTTGGTGGTGTGCAGGCTTTTGCCTCCCAACCACCTGACCCTTACTGAAAAACTTCTTATTTTTATTCTCCGGGTGCCGGGTGGGATGTTGTGTGTCTCTGCACCCATTGGGTGGTGCAGAACACAAAGCAATGTCCTTTCCTAATCCATGCCGGTAGTGTTTACACAATCTGCGTTTTCTTTTCTTTTCTTTCTATTTTCCAGATGGGATATTGTGCGTCTCTGCATCATAAGGAGCGTATGCCGACTACTGTACCACGGTATCTTCATTTGATCTGTCAAAACATGTTATGCGCAATGTCTGTAGACTCTGTTTGCGTGCGCATACTTTGAAAGTTGAGGCAGCAGCGTGGCTTCAAGGTGGTTCTCGCGTACGTTACCAGTGTCCTGGTGAAGATGAACATGTTCAGGACGAGATGCATGATTTGTATATTGCCAAGACCATCGGATTTGTGAGCTGAGGAGAGAACCATTTCTCCTTTTTGTTCACCTTTTTCGTGACTTCTCAACAGCCCAACCCTTTTAATATCGACTCTGGAGCCGGTTTCAGGCCAAGCCTGCAACCCACTTGATCCCCCGGGGATCAATGGGCCATTGATTTTTCCTTTCCTTTTGCGGTGGAGGAGCTTTACGGTACTCAGTGCCAAAGTGGCTCCTTTTCCTTATTAATGTGGGGAGTGCTTTTCACTGCCTGCGTAATTTTTTTCCCCTTTGCTGCAACAGGTCAACAACAAACTTGTTTATCATTACCTTTCTCAGCAGAACACTAATAGACTTTTTCTCTTTCTTCCTGAGCTTATGGAATTATTTGTGGCTGGCCGAGACCAATCAGCAGCCGATCAGCCAAACAACCTGGCTGAAGGTCACCCCCCATTGTGACCCTTATCTCTGCATCCATTGGGTGTTACAGAACACGAAACAACATCCTTTCCTAATTCATGCCGGTAGTGTTTATATTATCTGCATGCTATGGCTTTTCCAGGTCTTTGCTTTGACAGCTGGTCTATACGGTTGTCAAGTATGGGCAACTTCTTCTCCGACATATGATTCCTCAAAAATCACCTCCACACATAATTTTCACCTGGGCTTCCTGAAAATAATCCTGGGTGTCAAGAAAAATACTGATACTCACTGCGTGCTCCGCGAAACAGGTCAGATGCCGGTTTTTCTCTATTGGTTCAGATGCATCATACGATTCTGGAACAGTTTACTCTCTTCAAACAATCCTCTTCTTGAGAAAGTTGTGCGGGCTGACCTTCTAATTGCTAATAGAAGTGATACATGGACTTACCAGGTTCTGCACACACTCCAAGATTTCCCTACGTCTCGGCTATTTCTGAATGCCATACGATCTCGCAAGTCTATCAATTTAAAAGTTTGAGCTCACTTTGCGCGAACATATCATTGAGAGCTGGAGAGAACTTGATAATTTGACACCACATGATAATCACCATTCCAGCAGGATTATGAGGACTTATCACACACATTTTGGTGTAACTCTGAGGATTGTTCCTGGCTTGTGGGACGACAGAAAAAGAAATCACAAGCCTATGTTGCCTCTTTAACTTTGCTTGGATATTTCCAACAATCTAAGCCGTGCACTTTCTTGCCTTCTTCGCCTTTCTGGCCATTATCTTTTTGGTCCAAAAAGTGTGCCACAACAGGAAAAGAAGGCCTTATGAGCTCAGGATCTGTGACAAATGTGACTGGCACTCTGTTTAGGATGAGGAACACATTTTGCTGGACTGTCCGCATGAACATCTTGTTAGCCTCCGCACACAGCACCGCCAGCTGGTCTTCCCACCTCAATATGAAGATAGCCCAACTCGTTTGAGGGCTTTTTTGAACCAACCTAATGTTTATGGTGTGGCCAATTTTGTGGCTGAGTGCCTAGCCCTTTTCCCTTAATTTTTTCTAGCGCCTTTTTGGTTTGGTTTCAGGCTTTTTCCAAGCTTCCGCTCAGATGCCCCCCAGAGGCATATATAGCGATGTAACCTAATCTTAACTTATCTGCATCTTCTTATTTTCTTATTTCAACCCTGCGATTGATCATTTATCAACGGAACTTATCAATCGGCACAACAGCTTTTCCCGAGCAACAGCGGTTGATTTCACCATTTCATCCGCACTTCAACCGAGGCTTGAAATCTCTGACGGACGTTGGAATGTAGGAGAACGTTACCAGCCTGGCTTACCAGGCTTATTGACTCGATTCCAAGGTAGTAAGCGGGCGGTAAGTGGCTGGGTTACCGACTTGGAAGGCGAGTAGTAAGCGACCGGTAACGGTCTTTTCCAACTAAAACTTAAAAGAAATTAGAAGACGGCCTGGTAAGCCAGCTAGCTTACTCGAGTAGTAACCATAGTAAGCCAGCAGTAACCCAAAGATACAATATGTTGTTAATCCAACAAAAATTGGTAGGCAGTGCATCGCTTAAAGTAACCAAGGTGTTTTTTGGTACTTGGAAAGCGGCTTGGTAAGCCGGCCAGCTTACTGGATCAGCAATCATAGTAAGCCAGCAGTAACCCACAGATGTATATGTGACTTATCCAACAGAATTTGGTTAGGCAGTGCATCGCTTAATCAGTAGCCCACAGTTGCGTTGCGCTTCTGATCTACTAGGACGTTAACAAGCAGGGCAGTAATCATTGTAATCATGATTAAGGAGAGATGGAAAGCTACCTAGGCAACCATGCAGCAAAAAATGGAAACGCTACAGTGACTGCGCAGCCAGCATGACTGCGGCTTTCAGAGCGGAAAGTGCACAACACTGTGATGCACTTGTATTTCTATCTATTTCTTTCCAACAGCTAGGGCAATAGGGTGGCATCATGATGTTATGCTTCTTTAATAAGAATTGCCTTGCCGGATGGAGTTAAAACCAGCTTCACAGATCACTGTTGGAATAGCCTCCAATTTGTTATACACCTTTACAGTGAGGACGTGTACACATGTACACATGTAACACTCCCCCCACCTGTTCCAGCCTCCATGGCTGCACTCTGGGTGGCATTCTGCCCTTGTTTATTTCTGGCATATATCAAAGACCTGCACTATGCTCAAACATGTGCCAAGTTCTCTCACATAACCAACTTATGTATATGATAAATGATGAAGCATTTGATTGTGGAGTTGCCGTATCAAAAACTTTTCACCTGTAGCCTTTTACTGCCTCATCATCTCATCGCAAGTCCCTCTTCCGCATTTAGGCCACTTGTTGTAGCGTGTCTTCCATGTAATTAGCCAATTTAACTCTTCTCTTTCTGAGACATGCCATCTTGAGCAGCCTGCAACTCTTACTTTGCTCTCGTTACCGGCTCTTTTATCCCTTCCACAAAGACGTGAGCATGGGCACAGTACTAGGTTAACTCACTGGTGTGAAAGAGTGTACGCCATAGTTTAGGAATTAGGAGCATAGTCATAGGCTCCAATAATTTCTGAGCAACTTTGCACATGCCAAGTGCTCATCCCAACCTGTCTGATCTGGTTGCACATACGCCCACAATATTTCCTCCATAGTGCGGTTTGTTCTCTATCCGGCCATATGTCTGAGGACGAAACGTACTAAAGAGCCTCCTCATGCTTTTTACGTTGTTCACTTCTTTCCAACACAGGTTGTTGAACTGCGGATGACCTCTGTCTGACATCACCGAATCAGGCATGCATGCAACTGCAGGATCCAATCTCTGAAGGGCCTTGCAAGTCCTATTGCATCCAGCGCCTCAACTGTGGGGATAACAGGTGACATGCACCATCTTAGACAGCCAGTCCACAAACTTGTGCCAGTATATTGACCTCTGTCTACCTTCAACAGCTTCAACAATAAGTCCAATATGATGTGCTCCCACCTGCCAGGAATAGACAAGGGCTGCAAAAGACTTTGTGTTCGTTAACCTGACAAGCATCACGATGCCTTAGGTAATCCTCAACATCTGCCAGCATGTTCACCCACTGATTTTCCTGGACACCGGATGATATGTCTTAGTAATATTCACATGTGGCACCCACTGGCATCATAGTGACGAGCCTTCATTATCTGTGCCCGTAGAGCCTTGTCCTTTAATGCCAATGTTATGAACTGCCAGTTCAGTATGGGCATCCAACGGCAAAATGTTAAGGTACATATAAGAGGACTTACACACCATTAGCAAGCCAACGCCTTCACTAAGGTAGTGGGGTGGCACTGCTCAGATGGAGGCAATCCACTTCACCGGTCATCGTTGTATTCATCTCCACTTCGTTACTCATCTTTACAGAGTATTTGTAGCTGTCCTACGGTATCCCCTATTTTCAGTACAAATGTAAGGGTGTACCTCGTGATCTCTACAATATTCATACTTCTGTAGTTTTGTAGCCAGCCAGGCAAGCAATCAAGGGTTGTATTCGGTTGGAGTTGCTGCTGCGCTCAAAAACATGCACGCTCAAAAACGCAACGAGACTGTTTTGCTGGATCAATTTGGTTAAGTGGATGGATTAGGCATGCTTCAGGTGTGTTTAGTTGGTGTGTGCAGCTCCCTTTCTTTAGAATTGGCATTGCATACAAAACATTTTTCTCGGGGTGTAGCGCTGTATTCTAGCATAGGTTACCACACACCAATGGTCGTATTCACTTACGCGGTGCACATGTGTTGTCATACACTGTGTGGCAGACAGAAAAGCCTGTTCAATTGGTGGCAGCGCGATGCCACTTGCTTCAATCTGCCACACATGTATTTGCAAACTTTAAAACCATAAGGACGGACCAAGCAACACCGCTTGCCTTCCAAACTTTAAAACAGGACGGACCAAGCAACACCGCTTGCCTTAAGGCACAGGTAATTATTTCATATTATTACCTCTGTGTGTGTGTGTGTGTACATAGAGTTGCTATCGCTAGTTGATGGGATGGAGGATGCTATTAATAAGAAGGGATTATGCTCCATCCAGCTCCATCACTTATAAAATATTTTAATGTGCCAGTCCACAGCTCTGTTGCTGTGCAGGTGTTGAGGAGCCGGAGAAATACTGCTACCTGTTTGACCATTTGCTGTTACTCTCTGCGAATTTAAGAGGGCGCCCTAGATCGCTCCCACTGAGCGAGCAAGGTTTCTTGCAAACTGCGGGTGTACTTGCAGATGAGTGGGCGGGAAGAGGGCATCGCCAACGACAGCTCTGGATACGGTCGTCAAACTACCTTGCTGGGCGGTTACCAGAAGCAGTGCAGGTCTTTGCCACACATGCCTTACCAATGTGGCTTAATAGTAAGCCAGCTTATCTATCGGCTTACTTCTTCGGTTACCAGTAAGCTATGTAGTAACCGAGGCTTACTGATCTGGCTTACCAGCAAGCGGTTCAGTAAGCACAGATTTTGGCCAAATATGGCTTACCAGTGTGGCTTACTAGTAGTAAGCCAGCATATTTCATGGCTTACTGCTTCAGTTGCCAGTAAGCTACGTAGTAACCGAGGCTTACTAGTCTGGCTTACCAGTTAGCGGTTCAGTAAGCACAGATCTTGCCCAAACATTGCTTACCAGTGTGGCTTACTAGTAAGCCAGCATATTTCATGGCTTACTGGCTGCTTCGGTTACCAGTAAGCTATGTAGTAACCGAGGCTTACTAGTCTGGCTTACCAGTAAGCAGTTCAGTAAGCGCAAATTAATGTCAAATCCTGGCTTACTACCTCTGCTTACTAGTAAGTGATCAGTAAGCGGTGGTTACTGGTAATCCATGGTAAGCGCCTTCAGCAACCACATAAATGTCCGCTTACTAACCTCGGTTACCATGGCTTACTGGTAACCACCGCTTACCACCGCTTACTTTACGGTGGTTACCAGTAAGCCAGGAATTGGGAACCGAGTAGTAAGCCTCGTACGCCAGGCTGGTAACGGCCTACTACATTCCGACGGAGGCGACGGCTCAAGCACCGCACAGAGATAATGAATGTCTGGAAAAGAGCGAGTTTGTTACAAGAGGACCATCTAGCCAAACAACAAATATTTGTGGAAACGGTCCCCATAGAAATAAACACGATTCGTCTGTGCCACTGATATAGCATGACACCTCTAAGAATGTTGTCAATCATTTGTAACCATAAGAATGTTGTCAATGATTACAAATGCTATAAAATTCAGAGGTATCAACAAGACTGGCACGACCAGCCTTTTGAACAAGACAGAAATAAACTCTCAACTGTCAACCAACTAAAAGATCACCTCACGCTTTGTTGCTGCCGCCGCCGATTTGACACACTTGTTGAGTTCAATAAGAAGTTGATCAGATCGAATAGAAAAAAGGAGTCAATCGAGTCTGCTGCTTGTGAGACGGGGTATCATCGACTAAGTAGTCATCTCCCCAAGTAAATAACATATCAAGAGCAGAACTTATCTGGGGGTAAAATAAGGGTCACAAGACTAGAGCAACAGACAAGGCAAAGAAGGCCACAAATCCATCACGAGCAGTCTTGGAGACAGGGCAGGGCTACGACAAAAATGAAACTTCAAAAACCCTAATCTTGCTTTGAGTGATAGGCACCATTATAAACCTTGCCTGCAACAGAATTCATCAGAGTGCGCTGACCACAGCACCAACCTCACCATCTTATGTAGATGCCCCCTAGGGGCATATATAGCGAGGTAACCTTACCATCTCAAGTTACAATCTCAAAATACACCAACCTTGCACCAACAGCAGAAAACGCCAAATTGAAGAGGAACACACCGAAAAATCCATTTCAAGACTAAAACTGGTTAGCTTGATGCAAAGGTTAGTATCCTCAATCTTAAACCAAGGCAAACTCTAGCATCATGGCCCAACGTACCGACACACACCACAGGGTAATTTCACAATTACCAAGTACTATAAGAATTACAAGTAGTCATAGGACTCATAGACCTGTCCACAATCATAAAGGACATTTCCAAGCGACCACTGGCACTTTTCTTGCCTGGAAGTGTTTCAGTGTGTTCCCACAAAGGGAGGCCACGAATGCATACGTTTGTAATCAAGTTCACAAAGTGCCTACTGTAACACCTCCATCATCATATCCTCATTCAATGGGGGCCAGGAATGTTTCCTTGAAATAACTTACCGGCAAATAGTGGGCACTTCATGCATTTTGTCTGTCAGCCTTCTCTGCACCAAAGCACCCTACACACACTGCTGCTACTGGTGCAGCTACTTTCAGTGGCTTGCTAAAAGGTGAATTCTTATTCAAAACAACTTATCAAGCGACTTGCTACAGGGTGTATCCCTATTCAAAACCACTTCTGTGCTTCTGAGAGTACAAGTTCAAGGTTACAGCAATAAAAACGCAAGTCCGCACACAAAATGCCTTCTCTGTCCCTTTTGAACACCATTTCTGTGCTTGTGACAGTACAAGTGCATGGGTACAACAAGTATCATGAAAAGCAAGACTCCGCTCACCAGATGCCTTATCCACGCTTCTTCATACCAGCCTCAAACACAGTCGCAAACCACAAAGAATGAAGGTCAACTGCACTTTTTCACACCAGCCTTAGGTACACGTGACGAAGAATGATAGTTGAGGAAGATGCTCCTGTTGTACACATCTAATCCAAAACCGACAATCAGGCTGCACAGGTTCAGCGCAAGCGCATGGAGGAGAGGGCACCTGTATTGCAGCCTCGTGTAAACGAGCGTGCTCCCGATGCAGACCGCCACACGATTTAGCAGTAAGGCCCTTGATTGAACCTGTGCAGGTGAGGAAGGTTCAAAACAGCCAATAAACAACAGTAATCATACATTGCCGTCTTAAGAAGGGGGTGCTGTGGGTAGATGACCAAGGGACAGGTGACCAAGAGGGTGCCAAAACCATGATGCCATTTCTGCCTGACACCAGGCAACATCTTAAAGTGCAGCATCTTGCTGCACACAAGTGGTTCTGAGCATCCAAAGGCCCAAACTTGCCTGCTCCATTAAGCAGTACATAACAACGTCGACCACGTAATCCAGGTGCAAGGACACTAGTCGGGCAGCCACTTGGGTCGGCAGCACACCCACTCCAAACAGGAAGAGGAGAGACCAGTGGCTGAGGACTGCTGCGCCCATGTAGACTTGCTGTGAATGGTGCGAGCAGTGATTGATGAATACATGAGAATGTATGCAATTTCAGTATACTTGCTAGCAACCAAGCAACAAATCGACAGGGCCTTCTAATTGCAAGCCCAAAGCAAGTGGAACGCCTCCTCAAACACAAACGTGTGTTTTGTTGCTTTCCGTTAATGGTCAAGACTTGAGATCTTAAAAGTAGGCATCACAAAGTGAGTGGCACAGGACCATTGAAATGGGAGGGTCAGAGGAGTCAAAATCTAAGCGCACTTTACGTCACTGCAACCCTAGCCAATTTAACACCTTCCGTGGCATGATATAAATCTGTATGTTTTACAAAAAGGCTTCCGAAATCATGCAGACTGCTTCTGCATGCTTGGAACAGAAAGGAAAAGCTTACGCATGATTCTGATTGCCAATTTGACCCAAAGGCTCCCCACACAAAAGTAGCAGCCACCCTACCTGATGCCGCTTTGCTGATGATGCCACGAGAGCCAAAAGCATTGGGATGGGGTAAACACAGAGCACAGCAGCTTGCCAAGGTTGTCCCTCATAGACGCTCTGGGCCCCCATCAAGAAGAAGACCAGGGCCGCAATAGAGCAATAGGCATTTGCAAAGCCAACAGACGAACAGCGCCCCCAAGACCTGCGCACAGCATGCTTAATGTGCTGTGTATGCTGGCTTCTACACAACTGAATATAGACAACTGAAAGATCAGGACTCTCAGGTTAGACTGGGGGTTGCATGGAGCACACAAATTAATTACACGTTACACGTTATATGATAGAGGGATATCAGTGTTGTCTGTCATTTAAAGAGCACCTGTGTCAATGTTTGTGCTGGAGTGGCTGGAGTTGGAGTTCAATGCTGAACAAAACACCCTCTACGGTTTTGATGAACATCTCTCTTCAAAAAGACCTTCAAATAATACACTCGACAAACCAAAACCAGCCAACATCGGCTTGTCAAAGAGTCCTAGCATGCAGCGCTGCTTTCAGACAATGTCAATGGCGCAGCTCTGTGCTCGGCATTCAGAAACCCACGCAAACTGTCAAGTATAGGCAGCCCACTTCCAAACATAAAATTAGCAGCAATGGGCCTGCACACGCATCTGCAAGCACAAGTGCCCAGGAAACCACACCTGTAATCATCCTCCTTCACGGATCCTTGAATGCCAAACCCAGGCCCTACAGCTTTCAGTGCAGCTTTCAGGATGCTGCGGCTCGTTGCTGCTGCTACCTCCCAGCTGCTTCGTGTTACCAACAGCCTTGCTGCTGCTTTCTCCCCTCCCTCCTTCTTCTCTGGGCAGTTTGAAGCAGCACTCTGGGCGGAGGACATGGCACGTGATTGACAAGCCTTACTAGGCGCTGTGCCTGCTCCTACTGACACCTCAATGGAGCAGCGTATTTGCGCAGAAGTGAGCTGCGCATGCTCTGCTGCAAGTGCGGATGTGGGATCTGCAAGCAGTTGCGTCAACAAAGGGTGCCCAGATGGTATACGCTGCATGATCTGCAGGGGGCTGTACCCAGAGGCATCCACAGCATCCCACTCCCAGGCAAACCCCCTAGGTCCCCCGTACAAACGGCCCCACTCCAGCACACATGCAAGCGACCGGGTGTCGTAGCTCAGCAAAGCGTGGGTGAGCAGGGACTGGGATTGGAGAGAGGGGGTGGGAGGTGCGCTGCTGCTCTGCCCAAGCAAAGCGTCACAAGAACCTTGGACTTCTGGAGAGAGGGATGACGAGGGGGGCTGCTTGGCTAGTTCAGGACCTTGCTGCTCCTGCTGCTGCTGTGCGCTGCCTTGCTCAGGCTGTGAGATGTGTGGCAGCTGACCACGTGCCAGGGCGTCGAACTGAATGCTGAGGGGCTTGGCTAGCAGACCAGCCAGAATTTGA
>Ga0307945_1002263_pt1 | contig 15520 bp, 14 predicted proteins | sample OrgLakmetagen228_FD_201818 | JGI IMG/M metagenome (GOLD analysis project Ga0307945, IMG submission 201818) | Saline water microbial communities from Organic Lake, Antarctica - #228 | ecosystem: Environmental > Aquatic > Non-marine Saline and Alkaline > Saline | place: Antarctica: Organic Lake...
CCCTCCCCACACACACATCATCATCACCATCATCACCAATCAGGGCCTTGTATACAAAAGGGGACGTACCTGGACGTTGTCCTTGCATGACTTTTGGTCTCTGTATTCTCGCGCACGCACACCCCTTCCGGGCTCAGCGTACTCTGTTCCATCCTGCATGCTGGGCATGTACCCTGCCTCAGGTCGGACCTACACACGTACGAGCGCATTTGCATCATTCAAAGTGCATGGCGTGACCGACGAAGGAACGGAGGCAATCCTTCGTTTTAATATGAGAGCACTTCAAGGTCGTCCTGGTGCAGTCATGGTTGTAGTGCGTCATTATTTTAGCGAATGATCCTGCATGCTGGGCATGTACCCTGCCTCAGGTCGGACCTGCACACGTACGAGTGCATTTGCATCATTTAAAGTGCATGGCATGACCGACGATGAAATGGAGGCAATCCTTCGTTTCAATGTGAGAGCACTTCATGGCCGTTCTGGTGCAGTCGTGGTTGTAGTGCGTCATTATTTTAGCGAATGATCCCCTGCTCGTGTGCACGCAGACAGGGACCCACAGAAACGCACATGCATGCACAAGCAACTGTGTGGTGCCCAAGAACTGCTACAAATAATAGGGACACGACATGCCCTGAGTATAACGAAGCAGCTCCTCGGGATTGCTGGGTGTCTCGTAGCTTGGAATCTCAGGAAGAGCAATCCCACAAATTGGTGTGGGTGGTCTGTGTTACGAACATGGTCTCTTTGCTCCCACACACTTACAAGTCCCAGAGGAATGAGTACCTGCGAAAATTAGAAGCAGCGCCTGCCAGGACTGGAGGTTCTGCTGCAGACAAGGCTCCAGGAATATGAATGGTTACGAGCATGACACCGGCGTCTTTACTGAACAGCCGAGATATGTAACAACCAAGAAGGCACACGTGACATCTTGCCAACTATGGAAATGGCTGCCCAATCCGTTGCCGGCAGCCAACAAAATGTGATGAGAGGGGAATGAAAATGTCTCTCTCTCCCTCTCTCTCTCTCTCTCTCTCTCTCCTCTCTCTTTCTCTCCCCCTCGGAAGTAGAGTAGGGCAACGACTGTAGGACAGGACACTGAACAAAATGTGTGAGAGGGGAATGAAATCGTCCCTCAGAAGTAGAGTAGGGCAACAACTGTAGGACAGGACAGTGAACAAAATGTGTGAGAGGGGAATGAAATCGTCCCTCAGTAGTAGAGTAGGGCAACAACTGTAGGACAGGATACTGTGTGAAATCGTCCCTCGGAAGTAGAGTAGGGCAACGATTGTAGGACAGGACACTGAACAAAATGTGATGAGAGGGGAATGAAATCGTCCCTTAGAAGTAAAGAAGGGCAACAACTGTAGGACAGGACACCGAACAAAATGTGTGAGAGGGGAATGAAAACGTTTCTCAGAAGTGGAATAGAAACAGAACTACGTAAGCAGGACAGGACACTGTACAAGAAAACCTAGGCCAGGATCCAAGAGCATTTAGCTCCCTGTTGGATGCTTCCTTACATGCACATTCACACATATGCGCACACATCCCTTTGTAATTCAAACATGCCTTTGTAATCCAAACTAAACTAAACTTACATGCACATTCACACATATGCGCACACACATGCACAGGTAAGCGCACACACACACTGCTGAAGCAACAGGGCGGATGTTCCGTGGCCTTTCATCCCTGCCTCTTTTGATAGGGGACATTTGAAAATGTTCTGTGCCCCTTCATCCCTGCCTGTTCTGATGGGGGACATTTGAAAATGTCCCACGGCCACGCCTGCAACCTCCCACTTTCTGTCTGCTATTTTTGGTGGAGTTATTGAGCGTCGTCGTACCTGCAACTTGCCACTGGGGGACTCGTAGTGCCGCATGCCGTGCATAGGAGCAAGGCCATCAGACGGCCCCACTAGACCGTTGTCCTTCAACTGCAGTTGGCTAGCCGCGTTTTTTCCCGCATGCAAGTTGCCGTAGAGGGAGCGGATCTGCAGGCGGGTGTTTGTACATGTGTGCGTTTACGTGTGTGTGTGTGTGATGTTATATACAAAAGCCTGCTTATTGCTCAAAAGGTTGTAAAAGATCAAGTAAGCTAAGACCTTGTCAGATTGGGGTCAACTTGCCTTGCTTCCTCCCTTTATTTCTTTTTTTCATGGTTGCACCCATTACGTTAGTCACTGTAACCTTCCGTAGTGTTTTGGACACAATCCCGGGTTACTTGCCTTGCTTCCTCCTTAATTTATCTTTTTTCGTTGGTTGCACCCATTACGTTAGTCACTGTAAACTTCCATAGTGTTTTGGTCACAATCCCGGGTTACTTGCCTGTACATTATCCTTAATTAGGCTTAGCCACTGAGGTAGAGGCTGGAAACAAACAGCTTCCTCCCTTTGGAAGTTCCAGACACCTTACCTTGGACTTGACACACACACACACACACGCACACAAACTCACACATACACAAACATACACACCTGCCCCGCTATTAATATTTACCTCTCAACTACTTATCTTGAAGCACAACTGCTCTGCAATGCAAGTTTTTCTATTTTGGTGCTTAATGCACAAGGCATTCATATAAAAATCCGATATTCTAATCAGATTCTGCCCACCCTTGCTGTCACACCCACCCACTCACACCCAGAGGCGTGTCAAAAAAAGACTAAGCATTTGGACATGCAAGACGTGTGTGATATCAACCTTGAAAGTCCAGAGCATTGCTACGCACCTCTGCATCTTAGCTGGTACACAAGCTCGCATCAAACATGCAATTACTAGGCAAAATTCGACCCAATTACGTTGGCGGATTTCGCCCAATAATCGGGTTGGAAAAATCCATGACGTCGGTACGCACCTCTCCATCTTTGCTGCCTTCAACACCCCCCATGAAGTTCTCAAGACAGTTCGCGATATGCTGCTTAAATTGAACTGTGGAAACCCCACAAAGCTGGTACGCACCTCTCCATCTTTGCCGCCTCCAACACCCCCCATGAAGTGCTCAAGGGAGTCTGCGTTGTGCTGCTTTGCTGCTAGCCCTTCAGCGCCACGAACCCCTACTCTGGATCCTGTATGAATGCAGGCATGTGTGCATATGTGTGAGTTTGTGCGTGTTTTTATGCTGGAGCCGCACAATTATTACAATACACACATACAAACAGCAGTATAAAGTACAGTAACAATTCAGAGCGTTTCTGCCTCCTGTCCCTCACACGGAAATCCACTCCTCCTCTTCGTAAGTCCCCAATCCATGCAGCAAAGTAAGTGTCGCACACACACATGCATGTGCACACACACATACACACACAAGGCACGGCCCTACCGCTCGCACCATTATTTGGCGACGCCCCACCACTGCTCCTACCCCTCGAAATGCCAGATGGCTCACTTGAGAATTGCCTAGGTGATTCTGATCCGTCGGATAAGAAGCTTTTGCTTTTGCCTGCGCCGTACAGTCCACGTCCTATCCTGCCAGGAGCATCAAGATCTGTACGCCTGTGTATGTATGTGTGTGTGTGTGTGTCGTGTACTGTGTATGTGCGTGTGCGAGTGCGATTGTAGCATGTTTTGTGTCTATATGTGTCTGTGTGTGTCTATGTGTGTGTGTGTGCCTGTGTCCTCGAGTGCTTGTATTCACCAACTAGAAGTTGTGCAAGCAGTGCCTGAGGACTTATCACGGCTGAGGCACAAAAATATTGTCAGAATCAGAAAGTTAGGTGAGAAGCAAGGCCGGCAACAGACTGGAATAGGTTGCATTCCCTTGCCTAACCAACTGCTCGCTCTTTCAGCACACCTGTACTGCCCTGCTGCATCCTGGACGGGCTTCCCTTGTGGTCCCTGGCCTCCCATGTAAGCGTAAGGGTATGCCGGTGGGGGAGCTAGTGGCACGTCTTTTTGGGGGAAAGGGTAAGCAGGCTGGGGTACATGTTGGTGTGAAGGCAAGATTGGGGTGTGCGTACGGTGGGGGGGGGGCGCAAAATTTGGCTTAGGCCCATAGTGAACATGTTGTTCCTGTTGCTGCTGCTGCTGCTGATGATGATAATGCTGCTGCTGCTGCTGCTGCTGAGGGTACATAGCATACTGCTGTGGAGGTGGGGCTTGATTTTGAGGGGGGACATAGCTTTGCGGGGATGTGTGCTGCGTCTGAGGGTGCGTGGCGTACTCGGCTGGGCCTCCGTGCAGCCCATCTTGTTGAAAGTTGTGTTGCGCTCTTCTACCCTACGATGTGTTACGTATTTGGTATATTGCCTGTATACCGTGTGTAACAACAATTGCGTATAGCACTACAAGTGCAGTCACGGTGTAAATACCGTTGCAATATCTGCTTGCTGGAGTCAGCATGTTGGGCATGTTGCAAATATCATTATCAGTACCTGCTGGGGGCCTTCGGCATAAATGGGGAACGCCATGGCGGGTTAGAAGTCTTAGAATAGCTTCGATAAGTCAGGAGCGGATGGTTGTGTATGGAGTAAATAGAAAAATAATGGAATAAAGGGTAAACTCTGTTAATACTCTTCTTCCCCCGCGTCCTCCAAACCGAATTCGTTGTCTTTTTACAACAACCTGCCCGGTTGTTTTGGTGTTAAAAACAAGCAATATGAATTTGAGTGGCTTCCTTCCTCCCAAACGGATAATATTCCGTAGATTGGCAGCAAGCTGCTTCGCCCCCTTGCAAGTATCTGCTTTCAGCTCTCTTCCAACTCCATCAGAGCCTAAAGCTCAGCAACAAGAAGAAGATGCACATCCAGACACCAGTGAAGGAATGGGCAGTTTCACACAAGGTCATGGAAGGAGGAGGGGAAGAAGGACGCCCAAGGACATGTTTTCATTAGAAGGGCTCAGCCAACAGGTATGTCCTTTGTGTGAGCGTCTCTCACAATCGGGCCTGCTAGCCGCTCGTTGAACTGTACATCACTCCCTCGTGTTCTTGGTGCTGCTTTGCTTCCAACAGGAGAGGGAGGACGTGCAGCAACTCCAGCATAGATTGTTTGGAGAGCCAATAGATCCAACAGAACGCACAGGCCGCAGGCAGCTGGCCCGCGGCTTGCAAGGAGCAGAATTGGCCAGCTGGTACTTCAACCCTCCTTCCGTGCCTGGCATTCACAACGAGGAACGGGAATAGTAAGTTGCCTGTCATTATATGTCTAAATTGGTATTCATGAGTGCCCAGCGAATTGACGGGCATTGGATCATATTTTCATGTTCAGAGTCTATCAACGAACTGACCCTCTCTCGCGGTTTCTGCTTGCTGTGTCAACCTCGACATGTGTATTTGTTTGTATCTGTGTATGTGTGTGCGCGCGTGAGTATGTGTGTGCGCATTCGTGTGTGTATGTTTGTATTTGTGAGTGTGTGCGTGTGTGTGTGTGTGTGTGTGTGTGTGTGTGTGTGTGTGTGTGTGTGTGTTTGTGTTTGTGTGTGCGTGTGTGTGTGAGTGTGTGTCCATGCGTGCGTGTGTGCGTGTTTGTGTTGCATGAGAGAGTTTATATATGTGTAGGGTCGGCCAGAACTGTATATATACGGTGTATGTACGGTATTTTTGGCAGGGAAATCACCAAATATACGGCCATATACGGCGTATGTATACGGTTCTGGCCAACCCTATATATGTGACAGATTGATTAGTTACAATTGTTACAATGGGGGGTGACCTTCAGCCAGGTTGTTGGCTGATCGGCTGCTGACAGGCCTCGGTCAGCCACAAATAAATCCGCAATTGATGGGTTACACAGCAATATATGGGCTGGCCAGAACCATATCTATACGGTATACATACGGTATTATTGGCTGGGAAATCACAAAATGTACGATCATTTATGGTGTATATATATGGCTCTGGCCAACCCTAAAAATGTGCAAATGTGGGGACCAGAGGTGCCTCGCCAGGGTTTCCAAATAAATGGTGGCCCGAGGCTAGTAGATTTGAAGCAAGAGCAGACAGAAAGACCTGCAAAGCATCACGCAGGCAACCTGTGCCCTAAGTCTCCCTCTCCAAGAAGTGGGCAGGGGGACCTCCAGTACAGTCCTGTCAGGCATTACCTGAAGGTGTTTTCCTCTGAACTCTATAGATTTAAGTGTTACCTCCGTACCAAATGTTGCAGGAAGGGGTTGCTTTGCCGAAATCGTGCATTCCCTTCTATAGATTTTAAGTGTTACCTCTGTACCAAATGTTGCAGGAAGGGGTTGCTTTGCCAAAATCATGCATTCCCTTCTATAGATTCAAGTGTTACCTCTCTACCAAATGTTGCAGAAAGGGGTGGCTTTGCCGAAATCGTGCATTCCCTTCTATAGATTTAAGTGTTACCTCTGTACCAAATGTTGCAGGAAGGGGTGGCTTTGCCGAAATCGTGCATTCCCTTCTATAGATTTAAGTGTTACCTCTGTGCCAAATGTTGCAGGAAGGGGTTGCTTTGCAGTAATCGTGCATTCCCTTCTATAGATTTAAGTGTTACCTCTGTACAAAATGTTGCAGGAAGGGGATGCTTTGCCGAAATCGTGCATTCCCTTCTATAGGTTTAAGTGTTACCTCTGTGCCAAATGTTGCAGGAAGGGGTTGCTTTGCCGAAATCGTGCATTCCCTTCTATAGATTTAAGTGTTACCTCTGTACCAAATGTTGCAGAAAGGGGTGGCTTTGCCGAAATCGTGCATTCCCTTCTATAGATTTGTGTTACCTCTGTACCAAATGTTGCAGGAAGGGGGTGCTTTGCCGAAATCGTGCATTCCCTTCTATAGATTTAAGTGTTACCTCTGTGCCAAATGTTGCAGGAAGGGGTTGCTTTGCAGAAATCGTGCATTCCCTTCTATAGATTTAAGTGTTACCTCTGTACCAAATGTTGCAGGAAGGAGTTGCTTTGCCGAAATTGTGCATTCCCTTCCCAGTGAATCACCTCAACACTCTTCTTGCCACAGGGTTCACCAATCATGATGCCCTGCGCAAGCAAAGAATGCGTGCAACTGTTTCATGCCTTTTTAGAAGACACATGTTCATCAAGGTCAAGCTCAACGCCATGTGCACACAAAAACACACACAAGCAAACACGTACACATGAGTGCTAATTGATGGCTCTGTAAGGGCTCCCGTGGCGTGTGAAAAAATGCGCGTGCAGCTATGTGACCGCTCTTGCTAGCCGTCAGAGTAATTATATCAACGACCAGCGAGCCAATTAATTCCACCCCAGACAGCTCCCACTTTTCGTTCTAGGTGGTGTTGCCGCTGCAAGCTTGAACCAGTCAAAAGGAGCATGCTCCTGTACAAGCATGCCCTTGTACAAATTCAGCACGTCGATCCCGTGAAGGTGGCTTGTCGTATCGGACAAAATGGGGACAATCTGCTCCTTTCTTAATCCTGCTGTATTTTGCGGTGTCCTCCTCAGGACCACCATCCTTTGCAGCCCACCCCCTACCCGGACAAAAGGGTGACAATCTGCTCCTTTCTTATTCCTGCATCCATCTTCAGAGAGGAACCAGGAAATTATTTCCAGCCATGTTGCTGGGCAAGAATTGTTAAGCGTACAATCTTGTATTATATAAATATGAAAATTTAAATACAGCCAATGCTTTCCAAACTCCGAATTCCTTTTCTATTCTATTTAATCATGCAATGCATGGTGTGATACAAGAACTGCAAGTCTGGAAATATTTGCTGCTAGTTTTCTGCATAGTACTTTTAGTTTTCATAGTATTTAAATGCAGATCTGTGAGCTTGCTCTTAGGACCCCCCCAACAGTCAATCCGACCGGGTGTCCATCAAGAGGATTTTGTGCGAGGATCTCAAAAACATGCTTGTTTTTTTCCCCAAGTTCCTTCATTTCAGTGCCTTGCCAGTTCCTGCATGAAACTGAGCGTCGCCTAAAGTTTATTGAGATCATTAGACAGGCTGGGGAACCAGCTGTTGTCAAACTTTGTGTAGCAATGCAACGATTCATGTACTCTCAAATGTCCAAACCGTATCTCAAACTTAGACGTCTACTTTTACATTGGTATCGAAGGTTGGTCCTGACATCGATAGGTTGCACTAACGTCTAAAGTCTACACTGGAAGTCACCAGCGTGCATTAAGGAAAGGCTCCCAACTAGTGCTCACACTAGCCAGAGCCCCACCAAAAGACAAAAAAAAGAAACAACAGAGACTAATGAGGATCCGGCGGGTTGTCAGCCATGCGATCCGGCCTGCGCCTAGCCCTCCTGAAGCCAGGCGCTCTACAAGTAACCCCCCCATCAGATCCCCCATTATCACTGTTCTTGTTAAGGTGTACTTTAGGTTGCACTTACAAATTTACAATTGATGCACCTTTTTGCTCCTGTAGTGTTCAATTGAGGAAGAAGAACAAGCGCGTGAAGAAGGATGGTGGGGACGAGGAGAGCTGAGCAGCTTGGGGACCACATAAGCAGCGCCACCACTTTCGTTGTCGCTTGCTGGCTGACGGCGTTTCAACAAGTAGCACAAGTTATAAAACTATTAGTATTAGCGAGAGTTATAGGTGGGAAGCTGCAGGCAGTGATACTGGGTAGCTATAGTTTAGTTTAGTTTGGATTACAAAGGCATTCAACCTGGAATGGCTGCTCAACCTATGAGAACGAGGTAAACCTCAAAACAAACCAAGCAAATTAGTGCAGGCAGTGATACTGGGTAGCTACAGAGAAATGTGTCCTGATTACTGTCAGGTAGATTATTGTTCATCTACCTATGCATTACCCCTTTCGATTTTCTTTACTGGGTCACGAATTTTATGCCATTTGTTTGTCAGAAATGAGCTAGGTCAAACCGGGCGAGCGTAAACGTCAATTAAAAATCATGGTTAGGGCTACAGAGTTCATCAATCAAAATCATGGTTAAGGCTACACATGTGAAGCAAATTCTCCTGGCAAACACACACACACACACATGCGTACACACACACATACACACTGGAACACTGGAACACTAGAACACATGTACAAGCGTGCGCACACACACATACAACATACAGAACTTAAAAAAGAAAAGTATGCCAAGTACAAAGGGCAAAGAATATCAACTAAGAACGGCAAGTTTGTGGAGCATGCAGTTTGCATCTAGGATGGAAGGGCGGACACTTGAGATTTAGCGCAACCAACATACCATCAAGCTAATTGCCCTCCCGAGCACCAGGGGTCGTGGGGAGGCAGCAGGTTTTCTCAGCAATAACAACGAAAAACTACACAAGTCATGGAAGGCGCTCCCCCCTGAAAGGCAGCTACCTGTCAAGGCGGGAAGCTCGCGTGTTAATCCTGAACGGTTAAAGAGTAGGTACACGTGTTGTGCAGCCAGTTGCTGGACCTGCAACATTGGAGCTCCCACCAAAATCCGTGCCTCTTGGCCTGCCCGCTGGATCTCCTGGCAGATGTGTGTGCTTTGTGTGCATGTGGATTCGTGTGTGCATATGTGGGTATGTAAATATGTGAATGCTTTGACCCACGTATGTTTAGGGTTGAATCGGTTGAGCCTTTATCAGTGTCCTTTTGCCTCTATTTCCACGCTTCTTTGACTGTGCACACTTTTACGGAAAGAAAAAACTACGCAGGCAGTGATAACCACTCCCCACATTAACTAAGGAAAAGGAGCCACTTTGGTACCGAGCACCGTAAAGCTCCTCCACCGCGAAAAGGAAAGGAAAATTCAATGGAAATCAGGGGGGTTTCAAAGTTCAGTTTCTGAAGTTCAGACTTGGCCTGAAACGGCTCCTGATGAGTGAGAGTTAATAACAGTACTGGAAAGGGCACGTCTGGTATGGACAAGTTTAGCAGCAAAGTTTACAGAGTGCACATGGAGCTTGAAGGCAAGCTTCTTAACTCTTTGAGAATCGAGACCCAGTTCTTTGAAAGGCTTCAGAGTGTGGGTGTTGTAGATGGTGCCGCCCACACCCAAAAGAATGATGTGGACAGTAATGGAGGCTCCTTGGAGAATGGTGCAAAGGTCTTTGTGCTGCTCCTTTGCGGCGTTCAGCTGGTTCTGAGGTCTGGTGTCCTCACAGTACTTGATCTCGACGAGGTGGATGTCGCGCCGAGTTTTGTTGAGGTCTTTAGGTCGGTGCTGTCTGGGGTTGGTGGCTCTACTGGTGGCTGGCGGTGCTGCTGAGGTGCTCCCTGCCACTCCGAAGAACCCACCCCCCTACATTAGCTTGTCATAGCAAATCACTGTCACTGCAACGTATAAGACTCAGCACAACAATCTATACTATACCACACACTACACACACACTAGTCGGCTGCCGCGCCTCTCCTCCCCAGGGCTGGGAAGTTTACTCAACCATCTGGCTGAGCATTGTGTACTTTACTGAGCTAATTGAATACCGCAATATCAAAACCAGAAAATGCTATCTTCAATAAACTGGCTTCGCCAGCTTATTGCACGAGACAAGGCAAAACAACCTCAACTGAAAAACCAACTAACCAAATCACACGAATCGTCACTGCCAACAATTGGGCGTGACAAGCTTGTAGTTTTTGTATTTTTGCAGCGATGGGAGTATGTAACCAGCACAGAATCTGGGCGGCTGGAGGTAAATCTGTCTTTATCTGGGAAGCGGGGTGGGAAGAGCCATTTTTTGGGAACAATTTTACTTTCAGCTGTTTCAGGAATCAGGAGATTTTGCACGGTCATCCGTTCGTTGCTGCCTATATCTTTGGAGACAGTGCATGATCCTAAGGAGCCTGTTTTGCTGATAGCCTTAAAGATCATGCGGTATGCTAAGTTGTGTCTTTCGGTGATCATGTTCCTTATTTGCATGTGTTGGCACCCAGAAAGGATGTGCAGGGCACTGTCTACTTATGGGCAGAGGGGGCAAGTTTGACTTGTTGAGAGTTTGAACAATACCACATGTTTTTGATTGTATAGGGTGCCTGTTCTGTTTTTCATAATGATACATTTGGTCTTAAAGGGTTCATCGGATGATGTTAGGTAAGCATTGCTAATGGCTCCATTGGCAGTGCCGTCCTTTATGAGGGTCTGGTAGTACGCATGGTAGTTCGATTCAGTTTTGGCATTTCCCAGTTTATGGAGAAGATGCATATGTGCTTGAAGGGCGTCACGGTGGTTTGGTAGGTACCAAAGCTTTGGGGGAGGCGGCTTTTACGGATCTGGAGTTGGTGACATGTAGGGTTTGCCATTCATTTGCACTACCAGTGTAAATACTGTGATTTAAATTGAAATATCGGGTCAAGTACGCTGAGTGTCAGGCCATTTGGTATGTGTGCTGTGAGATGCTGGACCTGAACCACAGCTCCCCCCATCCATGCCTCTTGGCCTGCCCCAACCAATCCTGCTGATGACAGCTTGCTGGCTCTCCTGGCAAATTTGTGGGCTTTGTGTGCATGTGTATGTGTGTGTGTGTTTGTGCGTATGCAGTGCTTTGACCCGTGTATGATTGGGTCTGCTCAGCGTTTTTGGGCGTCATTTTGCCCGCATTTCCCACGCTGACGGCCATTGCACACTTTTTGCTTTTAAAGTAGTTGGAGATCGTACTGATGTGATTTGTAAATGCTGTACCAGGGCCACTGGATATATCTGCCTACAGCTTCATGCCTCTAGGCCTACTCCACTTTTACTCCATCACATACTTTGACTGGTACGTGTTTCCATTATAGTCAATTGTCTGCAAGCGTGTTTAAAGTGCTTTTCTACAACTGTGTCGTTCACCTGAATGCTTGTAAAATTTAAATCAGTGTAAGCAGGTAATACATTGATATACATTGGGTCACTTGCTTTGCCTGTGACTTTCATGCATTTCTATCCTCCTTATTACGAACCTCTCCTTCTACTTACTCTACGCTTCAATTGCATTTTCTGAAGGGCACATTGGTTTTAAGCGGACTACCACTAACTGGGCTGTACTCCAAAAGTGTGGGCACAAGCCGTTAAATTGGTAGTTTTGATCTAATCGAGGTGTTCAAGAACAAGCTGAATATCAATAGTTTCACTTTGCGAAGGGTAGTTCTGGCTGATCTCAATTTACAGCCTCTTTCAAGTGCCTGCTGGACTGCCAGTGCTCAAGTTCTGAGCGCTTTTCAAGGACTGCGTGGGTGTGAGTCATATGAGGGAGCTGTGCAAACTGGGCGTGCTATTCCCATCATGGGTGGGATGTATGAACCAAGAGTTTACTGCGGATTTATAACATAGCATGAGAGGTGTTTGAAGAGACGCTGAATTGGTATACCCTAGCATGCAAAATGGGAAAAAGGCCACATCTCATTCCTAAAATGCCATTTTTATTTAATAATTATGAACGTGCCATTATAAATATGAACGTGCCATAATATCTTCCAGAAATGTCATGCGTAATCAGTAGGTTCCGCCGCTTGCGCATAAAAGTACAAGTACTACTACAAGTGCTACGCTGATAAAACACCAGCGTTTTTAGAAAGGCCTCCTAACTAGTGCTCATACTAACCATACAAAAATAAAAGACGGAAACACCAGAGACCAAGGATCCAGCGGTTAGTCAGCCATGCAATCCGGCCCGCGTTCAGCCCTCCTGAACAAGCCACTCTACCAATACCCCCCCTGAGATCCCCTATTATTACTGTTACTGTTGATGCCTATTCTGTGTCATCAGACAGCTGCCGATCATATCTGCCAATATTACCAATCCGCGCAACTCAGATTTTCAGCAGCTTGCTAAATACGAGAAATTGAATCCAAACCAGTGGGAGGTTCACCTGATTGAGCTTGATTCTGTAAAGACACTAGATCTGATCCACAATTCCAAAAAGCAAAAGCATAGCACAGCGTGTGTTGGAGATCTCCAACCTATATGGACAGGGGTATTAGGTCAAGCTACACGTGATCCTCGTTAGAGTAATGGGGACTGATTACAAAGACCATGCAGACAAACCTCTGGCAGAACTCAATCTGGATTACCATGCATAAGATTAAAAAGCTGACACACAAACTGAATGAACACTCCATCAGACATGCATCTACACTCATGAAAACAAGATATGCACTGCAATAAAACTTCAGCAACAACAGTCACGGTGTGGTTCCGAGTGCCACGGCACACAAACCCCCTGACCCACACTAATTTTTCTTTCGTGTGTTTTGCGCGGTGGGGGGTTGCCTGGTGCGGGCACCTATGTAACCCCCTCCCTTAATCATGCTGACTGTGTCATCACAAACAGCGGAGATTTCTTTTCTCCGAATATAACCCTCAATAATGCCTGAGCAATACTCCTGGTGGTGTGCAGGCTTCTGCCTCCCACCAACCACCTGATCCCCACTGAAAAGTCTCTGTTGTTTCTATTCTCCAGGTGGTGATGTTGTGTGTTTCTGTATCCATTGGACGGTGCAGAACACAGAACAACATCCTTTCCTAATCCATGCCGGTAGTGTTTACACTATCTGCGTTCTTTTCTTCTGTTCTTGTGCCTTTTCTGCTTGTTGGATATGAGAAGTGTCTATATATTATGTAATTTCGATCAAGTAATGTACATCGCGTCTGTTTAGTTGGATGTTCCATGGTTTCATAACCAGGTGGCTGTCTGTCAGGTTAAGGGCAGCTCTCCTTGGATTTGTGGCGAATCTAGATCTGTACATATTAGTTAAATTTCTATCGGAGCGTGGTAAATGCTGGGTCAGAGTTACTAAGATTGCTTCTGGCTTTCTGAATCTCAGCCATTGTTGTGCATTAAGGTTGGATGGTATAAAGAGCCAGCTTAACTTGTCCCCATAACTGTGTCTCAGCAAAAGGGCGTACACTGTCTTGTTGCACCATTGCTGCACGACTGCCTATGCCTGCTTGTGCTAGCATGCAAGCGCCTTGAGCGCCTTGATTAATTGATTTAAAAATCATTGAAATTCATTTGGTGTACTGATTGATTGATTGCGTGGCTGACATGCCATATGCGCACGTACTTTGAAGCACAGACGGCAGTATTTATGGCTGTGCTACCAATGCTGAGACTTCCAGCTTGAATAAGAGAAGGACCACTAAAAGATAGAACTAGAAGCTGCTCCCTTCAGATAGATCTGAATTGAACTGGGCTTACAGCAGCTTAAAAATGACTCGAGCAAGTTCCCTTAATTCAACAATAGTAAGTAAGCAAACACTCCTCTTACCGAATGCTGTAACACTCCTTTACCCCAGCATACAACAAGGCCCTGTCAGAGAGCACAGTATCTATCAAAGAGAACACAGATATTGGAGATAGCATTGTAAGTGACAGTCAAGCCTAGCATCACACTCCTTGACTGATGGCTTTATCTGTAATCTCTGTAACCTCTGTAAACTCTACGTGACAGTCGAGCAGGCTGCACTATTGATGACAAAGGTATTCAAACAGACCATTGAGATAAGATACAGTTGCCTTTCATTACGCTTGTTAAGATACAGTGTTGAGTGTTCAGTAAAGTGAATAAAAGTAACGCCATGGTGTAAACACTTCCGGCAAGGTTTAGGAAAGAACACCGTTATGAGTTGAGCCATACAGCATCCCGTCATGTCGGAAAAAGAGGAGAAGAACCAAAAAGAGGGAGGTGGCTGCCCAGTCCTGGGCTGGTTTTACCTTGAAAGACATGCAGACTCTCGCTTTCAACTTGAGTCAGATCACTGCGCTTGAATTGCCTTAGACTCTTGACATCGAAGTGGGGGTTGTCAAGAGATAGAGGGGGCTGAAAAAGGAGGTGCAATTGAGTTAAAAGCCTCAATAGTAAACATTGTGCTTTTCTAAAAAGAACAATGCTAAATTAACATTGCTAATGCTCTGTAATGGCTCCAATAAGGGGCCACAGAGGCCCAGATCAGGTAAGCGGGTGGTTTTTGCGTGCTCTCTGGGGGTCCCCCATTTGCTAGCTTTTAAGCGCAATACTGACATGCAGGAAAGACCAGGTGCATTTAACACTGTCAATCTGCTCATTTAATACTGTCATCTGCTGTACACAGGCGACTTTGAAACAGCTGCACACATACTGGTGCAGAAGGTGATGTTACTTGGCAGCAAAAAATGGGGTCCGCCAGGCGGCAAATCATGATTGCTTGATTGACAACAACTGTTTTCAACTAAATTTGAAACAGAGGAATTGGGGCAAATAGCCAGGACATTATAAAAGCATGCCCACAAATATATATATATATATATATGTGGTATGTTATGCTGCAGCCCACAGCAGCTCGATCACATTTCCGTACGTGTCGCCCGCACCGCAGGCATGGATTTGGCTATGAAGAGAAAAATTCAAAGCATGTTAAAAGGAGTGATGCCTGCACATACATTCCTTCCTGAATTGGAGCACACGATCGTTTTTGCTGCCCCCCTAAACAGCTTGTAGACCTAAGATGACAGCAAACTGTGAACCTCCAATTTTGAGGTCAGATTCAGGGCGCCTCAAGGCCCACTTAAAAGTCAACGCTTGCTGCAAAAAATGGGGCTGTGTGTAAGTGTGTGTGTGTGTGCGTGCGCATGTGTGTGTGTGTGTGTATGTGTGTGTGTGTGTGTGTGTGTGTGTGTGTGGGTGTGTGTGTGTGTGTGTGTTTGTGTGTGTGTGTGTGTGTGTGTGTGTGTGTGT